>Ga0315275_10006626_pt1 | contig 11103 bp, 10 predicted proteins | sample YL17G03_0_MG_FD_205557 | JGI IMG/M metagenome (GOLD analysis project Ga0315275, IMG submission 205557) | Sediment microbial communities from Yellowstone Lake, YNP, Wyoming, USA - YL17G03_0 | ecosystem: Environmental > Aquatic > Freshwater > Lake > Sediment | place: USA: Wyoming | collected...
CCAGAATCTGTTCAAGTATTTTCTTATTCTGGTGGTGATCGGACTCACTTTATTCTTTTTCGGTCGGAATCGTCGCGTGCAGAAATCGCGTAATCCTCTGGGGCGGGATAGCGTCAACTTCTGGCGTTGCGGATCTTGCGGAAGGGTGAATCACAGCGAAACGAGATTTTGCCATCGCTGCGGTGCGGAAAGAGTCGAAATAAAAATCCCCCGGGGATGAACCTGCTACTCCTCCTCCAATTCCACCAGAACCCCGGATATGGACGAGGGATGAATAAAGGCAATCTTATGTCTGCCCGCTCCGATGCGCGGCTTTTCATCGATTAATCGATAACCCTGTCCGGCCAGTTCTTTCAGTTTAGCATCAATATTGGGAACCTTTATACAGAGATGGTGAAGACCTTCCCCATTTTTCTGAATGAATCTTTCAACAGTACTCCCCTCGCCGAGCGGGGCCACCAGTTCAATGTCTCCGGAATCTCCCATACCCGGGAAAAAAGCAATTTTGACTTTCTGGGCGGCAAGCTCACTGATTTGTGAGGGCTTTGACCCCAGCAGTCTGGTAAAAACATCAATTGCCTTTTCCATGTCAGCCACGGCGATGCCAATGTGCGCGAGCCGAAAACCATCATTCACGGTATTGGTCTCCTATTGGCCTGCGGTGATAGAATCATACACCCTTTTCTGCTCCAGATAATCCAACTCCTTATCCCACCTGGAAAGATACGGCCGCACCCACCTCCCCGCATCACGATACATCCTGATGTTGGCCGGCTGCTCTTTAATGGAACCGTCCGCCGACTCAAATTTGATCCGGCTGTGAACCCGAGCGGAATCACCAAAGAATGAAATCGAATCAATTTCTATTCCAATCAGGCTGTCGGCGCCATACCCGCGGACAGCTTTGAGCTCCAGATATTGCGATAAGGAAACCTCCAGATGGTAATAGCTCAATTCATTTTCATACATGACCGTTTTGTCGCCTTCTTTGATCCGGTCAATCGATTCGGTCAATAAGGCTCGCAGGGCAGCCTCATCGGCGCCGGCCGGTTCCTTTGCAATAGTCGGCTCTTTTGAGGTCTGTTTACTGCTGCCGCAACCGATTAACAGCACAAAAAGCAACAATAAATGTATCAGTCTATATCCTTTCATGGTATTCTCCCCAGATTCTCCTTAAGGTATCGGATATTTCTCCCACGGTGGCATAATGCTCGACCGCCCTTATCACCGGCTCAACAATATTGGTGTCGCTCCGCGCGGCATCATCAAGAGCTTGCAACGCCTCCTTAACCGCGGCGTTGTCGCGCCGGCGGCGAAGTTCTTTCAGACGGGCAATCTGCCTGCCTTCCAATTCCTGGTCAACTCTCAAAATGCCCGGAACCTGCCTGGCCTCAGATGCAAAGCGATTGACCCCCACGATAACCGCCTCGCCGGCTTCCACCTCTTTCTGGTAGCGATACGCGGATTGGGCGATTTCATTCCTGAAATAACCGCTTTCAACACATTCAATAGCTCCTCCCCGGCGTTCAATTTCCCGCATCAGTTCATCGATTCTACTTTCCATCTCCCCGGTAAGATACTCAACAAAATAGGAACCGCCAAGAGGATCGGCCGAATCGGCCACACCCGATTCATAGCCGATTATCTGCTGGGTGCGCAGGGCAATTTCGGCCGATTTTTCGGTCGGCAGAGCCAGGGCTTCATCAAAAGCGTTGGTGTGCAATGATTGTGTCCCGCCGAGAACTGCCGCCAGCGCCTGAAGCGTTGTGCGTACAATATTGTTTTCCGGCTGCTGGGCGGTCAGGGTGGAACCGCCCGTCTGCGTGTGAAAACGGAGAAGCAAGGATTTATAGGACTTGGCCTGGAATCTCTCTTTCATGGTCGCCGCCCAGATCCTTCGGGTCGCCCGGAATTTGGCCACCTCCTCAAAAAGATTATTGTGGGCGGCAAAGAAGAAAGAGAGACGCGGGGCAAAGTCATCAATCCCCAGCCCGGCCTTCAGGGCGCTTTCAACATAAGCAATACCGTTGGCCAGAGTGAAGGCCGCTTCCTGCGCGGCCGTGGCGCCCGCCTCACGAATATGATAACCCGAAATGGAAATCGTATTAAACTGCGGCAGATGCTTCTGGGCGTAGCCGAAAATATCGGTGATTATCCGCATCGACGGCTCGGGAGGGAAAATATAGGTACCGCGGGCAATGAATTCTTTAAGAATATCGTTTTGCACCGTCCCGGAAATCTGCTCGGGTGCAACGCCCTGCTTCCCAGCGGTCACAATATACATGGCCAGCAGAATTACCGCCGTGGCGTTAATCGTCATCGAGGTCGAAACTTCCCCAAGAGAAATCCCGGCAAAGAGTTGCTCCATATCCTCGAGCGAATCAATCGCCACCCCGGTTCGCCCGACCTCGCCATGCGCCAGAGGATGATCCGAATCATACCCGATCTGCGTGGCCAGGTCAAACGCCACCGAAAGGCCGGTCTGCCCCTGTGAAAGAAGGTAACGGAAACGTCGGTTGGTCTCCTCGGCGGTCCCGAATCCGGCATACTGACGCATGGTCCAAAGCCGACCGCGGTACATATCTTCATAGATGCCCCGCATATATGGGTAAGTGCCGGGGCGCTCCGATCTTTCCGGAAATGCCTTTCCCGGTTCGGCCACAACCGGAATTTCAATGCCGGAGGTTGTCTTTTTCTCGCGGCTCATCTATTCCAATTCCAGCAGTTTTTCGTTTTTATCTACCGCTCGGCCGGCCGATACGAATATTTCGGTGACCACTCCGTCTGTCGATGACTTTATCATATTCTCCATTTTCATGGCCTCGATAATGGCCAGCGTCATTCCCTTTTTCACCGTATCCCCCGCTTTAACTGCTACCGAAAGCACCAGACCGGGCATCGGCGCCCGAATAATCTTATCCTCGGTTCCAGTTAGCGCCGCTCCGGTTCTGCGTCGCAGTTCGGCCAGATTGTATGGTTCGACCTTGACCTGCATCTCCTTCCCCTCGAGAAATATATCCAGGCCGTCGCCGTCACGGCTGATATCCACTTCAGTGGAGCCGTTATCGATTTTAAGAAGAAATTTCTTTTCCGTCAGTTTATCAACAGCCACTCTGTGGGATGCGCCATTGTATTCAATCGCAAAATCCGAACCGCGGTGAGCCAGCCTGATATCATACTCGATATCATCGACAGTGACAATATATCTGTCTTCCAAATCAGCCATGCAATCACTTGACCTTATTCAGACGATTGACCCCCTGAGTGCGATAGTACTGCACCCAGCCGGCGCGGTTTTCTGCGCCGCGTTTGAGCGTCACCGATACTTTATGGCGCTCCAGATGATTGAATATCACCGCTGCAAATGCCGCCTTTTTCGCCTGTCCCGCCGCCGGGCTTTCAAAAGCCCGATCGGGAAATTCTTTATCAATAAAGCCCGTATTATAATCTCCGGACTGGAAACGAGCCGAGCGCATGACCACGCCGGCAAATCCGACCGTGGCATGCAATCCCGATATGCGGTACTCGGTCAGGGCCCGCTCGGCCCTCTTTATCGCTTCAGAACGATCTCGCCCCCAGACAACCAGTTTGGCAATGATCGGATCATAGTACACGGTAATCTCGGAACCGGATACCACACCGGAGTCAACCCGCACACCGGGGCCGGAAGGTTCCCGATATTCCGAAATGACGCCGGTTGAGGGCAGGAAATCCTGATGCGGGTCCTCGGCATAGACACGGCATTCGATAGCATGGCCGCGCGGCTGCACATCTCCCTGTTTGATTGACAATGGCTGCCCCTCGGCCACCCGTATCTGCTCGCGCACCAGATCAATCCCGGTTACCATCTCGGTCACCGGATGCTCCACCTGAAGGCGGGTGTTGACCTCAAGAAAATAGAAATTCATCTTTTCATCGACCAGAAATTCCACCGTCCCGGCGCCGAGATACCCCGACTCTTTCGCGAGACTGACCGCCGCTTTACCCATCCGCTCACGAAGCTGAGGGGTCATCATCGGTGAAGGAGATTCCTCTATCACTTTCTGGTGCCGTCGCTGGATTGAGCATTCTCTCTCGCCCAGATAAACGGCATTGCCGTGCGCATCGGCCAGAATCTGCATTTCGATATGACGGGGATCAATTAGGTATTTTTCGAAATAGACACGACCGTCGCCGAAAGCGGAGCCGGCTTCGCGTATGGCCGATTCGACCGATTCTTCCAGATTTTCCTCGGAGCGGACAACCCGCATCCCTTTGCCCCCACCGCCGGCGGCAGCTTTTACCAGAAGCGGAAAGCCGATTTTTCTCCCTATGCTCTGAAGGTCCTTCTTATCATTCATATCGAAATCGGTTCCCGGCACAACCGGGAGACCTGCCTTGATCGCAGTACGGCGCGCTTCCAGCTTGTCCCCCAGATGAGCAATCGTCTGCCATCTGGGGCCTATAAATATGATGCCGTTCTCCTCACAGAGACGCGCAAAATCGGCATTCTCGGCCAGGAATCCATAACCGGGATGAAGGGCATCGGCGCCGGACTGCTTGACCGCCTTCAGAATATTTTGCTGATTGAGATAACTGTCGCGGGCGGGTGCCGGACCGATGTTGTACGCCTCCTCGGCCAGCCGGACATGATAGGCGGTCTTATCAATATCGGAGTAGACCGCCACCGATACTATTCCGGCATCATGGCAGGCGCGGATCACCCGGATGGCTATTTCTCCTCGATTGGCAACGAGGATTTTTTTTATCTTGTGACCCATTATAAAATCTTACAGCGGTATGTTTCCATGCTTTTTGGGCGGATTAGCGTCTTTCTTGGTCTCCAGCATCTGGAACGCCCGTATCAATCGTCCCCGTGTCGTTTTCGGCTCGATAACATCATCAACATACCCATACGCCGCCGCAATAAACGGATTGGCAAATTTCTCGCGGTAATCGTCGGTCTTCTTGCTCAGTTCTCCCTCGGGATCGGAAGCCTTGTCAATCTCCTTCTTGAAAATTATCTCCACTGCTCCCTTGGGACCCATCACCGCAATCTCGGCGGTCGGCCAGGCATAGTTTACATCGCCGCGAATATGTTTTGAATTCATGACATCGTACGCTCCGCCGTATGCCTTGCGGGTAATAACAGTCACTTTCGGGACGGTCGCCTCACAATAGGCATAAAGCAATTTGGCGCCGTGTTTGATAATACCGCCATGCTCCTGATCCGTTCCCGGAAGAAATCCGGGAACATCCTCGAAAGTGAGCAGCGGAATATTGAAAGCATCGCAGAAACGGATAAATCGCGCCGCCTTGATCGATGAGGCAATATCGAGCACACCGGCCAGCACCGCCGGCTGGTTGGCAATGATGCCGATCGAACGCCCCCCCAGGCGGGCGAAGCCGACCACGATATTCATTGCGTAATCGGCATGCACTTCCAGAAATTCGCCGTCATCAATTATATGATGAATGACATCCTTGATGTCGTATGATTTGTTCGGATTGTCCGGAACAATCGTATTGAGAATCTCATCCTCGCGGTCGGAGGGGTCGGCGGTTTCACGAAACGGCGGATCCTCAAGATTATTTTGCGGCATATAACTGATGAGCTTACGGAGGGTGCTGATCACCTCGGCCTCGTTTTCGCAGGCAAAGTGCGCCACACCCGATTTGCCGGCATGCACCATGGCGCCGCCCAGTTCCTCGGAGGTCACAATCTCATGGGTTACGGTCTTGACCACATTGGGGCCGGTGACAAACATATAGGAGGTGTTCTTGGCCATCAGAATAAAATCGGTGATGGCCGGGCTGTAGACCGCACCACCGGCGCAGGGCCCCAGTATTACCGATATTTGCGGCACCACCCCCGAGGCAAGCGTATTGCGGAGGAATATTTCGGCATAACCGCCGAGTGAGACAACTCCTTCCTGAATGCGCGCGCCGCCGGAATCGTTGAGACCGATTACCGGCGCTCCCACTTTCATCGCTTTGTCCATGATCTTGCAGATCTTTTCCGCATGGGCGCCCGAGAGCGAACCGCCGAAAACAGTAAAATCCTGTGAGAAAATGAAGACCAGGCGGCCATCGACAGTACCACAACCGGTCACCACACCGTCACCCAGCACCTTCTTATCGGCCAGCCCAAAATCGGTACTGCGATGGGTGACAAACATATCGAATTCCTCAAAGGAATTCTTATCCAGCAGCAGGTCGATTCTTTCGCGCGCAGTCAATTTCCCCTTCTGGTGCTGGGCCTCGATTTTATCCTGGCCGCCACCCAGACGCGCCTGCTGCCGCATCTCTTCAAGCTTCTTCAGTTTTTCTTCAAGTGACATAAATAACGAAAAGCATAAGGTTTAATCCCCTCGATGAATGCCCTGATGAATTACTCAATCCGGTTAACGGTTATTTTCCCCTCCCGTTCAACAAGTCTTCCGATTTTGATATTTGTATCATGGTCAAAAGCGATCGCCGTCTGCTCTTTCAAAAATTTATCAACCAGCCTCCGCTTTACTTCCATCGTCTTTACCGGATCGAGGTCGACCGCCGCCACATAAGGGATACGGATATGGTGCGATGATGGAAAAATATCCGCATAATATGCCGCCGATGCCCCCTCTGAGACTGCCTCCACTCCTTGATGCCCCGGAGTATGCCCGCCGGTTCTGAGCACCCGGACACCCGGGATTATCTCGGTATCGCCGTCAACCAGCTCAAGTTGACCGGCCTTCTCAATGACAGCGAGCCGGTCGGAAATATAAACCGCGGCGGTTCGCTCGTTCGGATTCATGGCCTCATGCCATTCTATCTTCTGCACGATGTACTTTGCCTTCTTGAAACGAGGCACCAGCGCACCGTTCTCATTCATGACCGCCCCGCCCGAATGGTCGGTGTGGAGGTGAGTCAGAATGACAAAATTAATATCTTCCGTCGATAAACCCAGTTCCTTCAGACCATTTTCGATATTGGTCTGACCGGAGGCGGCATAGACTTTTTTCTCGACCGGGCTGATACAATCTCCTAATCCGGTGTCGAGAAGGAAATTCTTTCCGCCGGCCTTAAGAACGAAAAGATTGGTTTCCATGGTTATGAGGTTATCCTCATCGGCCGGCATCAATTTCCCCCAGATCTTCTTGGGGATAACACCAAACATTGACCCTCCGTCGAGCCGGAAAGCCTGCTCGACGAAGGGGATTATTTCAAAACGACCGAATTTCAAGCCTACCTCAGATAGTTACCGGCAATCACCAGCCGCTGCACCTCGGAGGTTCCTTCATAGATTTCGGTGACCCGCTGGTCGCGGTACAGCTTCTCGATAACCGAGAACTCGCCGATATAACCATAACCGCCGTGAATCTGCATCGCTCTATCGACACAGAAACGAGCCGCTTCGGTAGAAAACAGCTTAGCCTGCGCCGCTTCCACGGAAAATTTCTCACCCTTATCCTGAAGCATGGCCGCCTTGTAAGTCATCACGCGGGCCGCCTCCAGTTGGGTCGACATATCGGCAATCATCCACTGAATCGCCTGCAGCTTGGCGATCGGTGCGCCGAAAGCGATACGAGTCTTAGCGTAGTTGATCGATTCGTCGAGCGCTCTCTGGCAGAGTCCAACACCCTGCGCCGCTACACCGATACGGGCGCCGTCGAGCGTGGCCATGGCATACCGGAATCCCTTGCCGATTTCGCCCAGCTGATTCGCGACCGGAACCCGGCAATCTTTGAGTTCGATCCGCCCGGTGGTGGCCGCCCGCATACCCATCTTGTGTCTCAGCGTGAATCCTTTAAAGCCGGGCGTGCTCGCCTCGACAATAATGGCCGAGACCTTGGGACGCTCCGAGGCTTCCTCGCCGATACGGCAGAAAAGAACCGCCACATCGCAGGCATCGCCGTGCATGATAAAAATCTTCTCGCCGTTGATGACGAACTGATTCCCCTCAATTTTGGCAATGGTCTGCTGGTTGGCGGCATCGGAGCCGGCCAGCCTTTCGGTGAGCGCAAAGGCCGGAATGCTTTCGCCGGTGGCGCACTTGGGCAGGTACTTTTTCTTCTGCTCGTCCGATGCGAAATGGATTATCGGGTAGACAGCCAGTTCCGGCACCGCCGCCAGAAGAGCCGTGGCGGCATCATAAAACGCCAGCTCTTCAATCAGCGTGATATACTCGATATTGGAATTCCCGCCGCCGCCGTACTCTTTCGGCATGGCAAAGCCGATCAGCCCGGCTTTCCCCAGCTTGTGATAATAATCGATCGGAAACTTTTCCGGAGCTCGATCCAGTTCTTTATAAACCGGAAGAATCTCTTTCTCGGCAAATTCCTTTACTCGGTCTCTGACAGCCTGTTGTCTTGGATCAACGTTATATCTCATCTCTCCTCCCGAGACTATGACATGGTTTATCTTCAATTGCCAAAGCAATCAAAGGATTAATTAAATTATCTTCTCGTCACGTTTTCGTTTGGCGACCGCCTCGCGAAGGTAGTTTATCGCTTCTTCTGTGGTTGCGCCGGGGGTGAACAGCTTATCGATCCCCATCTTTTCCAGCGTCACGACATCCTCATCCGGGATAATTCCGCCGCCGAACAGAATCATATGCTCGGCTTTCTTCTCATTCAGAAGATTGCGTATCGCCGGAAAAAGGGTCATATGCGCGCCGGAAAGAATCGAAACCCCGACCGCATCGACATCCTCCTGTATGGCGGCATTGACAATCATCTCCGGTGTCTGCCGCAGGCCGGTATAGATTACCTCGAACCCGGCATCGCGGAACGCGGCGGCGATAACTTTGATTCCCCGGTCGTGGCCATCCAGCCCCGGTTTTGCCAAAAGAACTCTGATTTTTTCGGACATAAGTTTTTCTATTTCAATTATTTCTTTAATCAGATTCAATGTCGAAACCGCTGGGGTTTCGACCTATTAGTGCCAGTTATCACTCCATCTAAATAATCGGCGGCTCGATATACTCGCCGAAAATCGGGCGAAGCGTGTCGATTATCTCGCCCTCGGTCGTATACACCCGAACACAATCCAGAATCGCCTTCAATGTATTGCCGGTACCCTTTGCCGCCACCGCCAGATCCTCAAGGGTTCGTTTTACTTTATCGTTGTCGCGCTCGGCGCGAATCTTCTTTATAAAAGCGGTCTGCCCCCGCTCCACGCTCTCATCGATTTTCAAAATCGGGATCGTGATTTTCTCATTCTCGAGAACATAATCATTAATCCCAACTATTATCCGATCCTTTTTCTCTATCTCTTTCTGGTACCGATAGGCCGCTTTGGCAATCTCTCTCTGGAAATATCCTTCTTCTATCCCTTTCAGCACGCCGCCGCGCCGGTCGATTTCTTCCAGATATTTTTCCGCATCGGCCTCCATCTTGTCGGTCAGCGCCTCTACAAAATAAGAACCCGCCAGCGGGTCGATTGTATTGGCCACTCCGGTTTCGCAGGCGATAATCTGCTGGGTGCGAAGCGCAATCAGCACCGCTTTCTCCGATGGCAGCGCCAGGGTTTCATCCATCGAATTGGTATGGAGCGACTGGGTTCCTCCCAGCACTCCCGAAAGCCCTTCGAAAGCGGTCCGGACAATGTTGTTTTCCGGCTGCTGGGCCGTCAGCGAGCATCCGGCCGTCTGGGTGTGGAACCGGAGCAGCCACGAGCGCTCATCTTTGGCATGATATTTTTCCTTCATCCGGCGGGCGAATATCCTGCGGGCGGCGCGGTACTTGGCAATCTCCTCAAAGAAATCCTGGTGGGCGTTGAAAAAGAATGAGAGCCGCGGGGTGAATTTATCGACATCCTGCCCATCGGCAATGGCCGCCTCGACATAGGTGAACCCATCGGCCAGCGTAAAAGCCAACTCCTGTGCCGCCGTCGAGCCGGCCTCACGAATATGATAACCGGAAATAGAAATCGTATTCCACTGGGGGACATGGTCGGTGCAGAAAGCCATCAGGTCGGTAATCAGCCTTATAGATGGTTTCGGCGGGAAAACCCACTCTTTCTGGGCGATATATTCCTTGAGAATATCATTTTGCAGCGTGCCGCGAAGCTTTTCGAAAGGCACCCCCTCTTTTTCCGCCACCGCCAGATACATCGCCAAAAGTATTGAGGCCGGGGCATTGATAGTCATTGAGGTGGAAACCTGGCCGAGATTGATACCGTCAAAAATAATCTCCACATCGGCCAGCGTGTCAACCGCTACGCCGCATTTGCCGACCTCACCCAGCGAACGAATATGGTCGGAATCGTAACCCATCAGAGTGGGAAGGTCAAACGCCACCGAAAGGCCGGTCTGGCCATGATTGAGCAGGTAATGATACCGTTCATTGGTCTGACGCGGGGTGCCCATGCCGGAAAACTGCCGCATAGTCCAGAGGCGGCTCCGGTACATGGTATGATGAATCCCCCGAGTATAGGGGTATTCGCCGGGAAATCCGACTTTTTCCGAGAAATCGGCGTCGTTGACATCGGCCGGAGTGTAAAGCTCGTTGACCTCTTCCCCCGAAACGGTTATAAACCGGGGACGGGATTTGACTTTCCGCTGCTTTTCGGCCTCTTTATCCCAATTTCTCTTTCTATTCTCAATATTTTTCAGGAACTCTTTATCAAACACGGCAATCTCCAGGATTAAATTAGGCCTGAAATTTAATATCCCGGCCCCGAAAAATCAAGCCCTAAAGAAGGATATGGGAAGGTCCGCTCAAACCGCTTTCTTTTTGACGGCAGCAGTTTGTCCCTTTCCGGATAAGAAAAACAGGGGAAAAGCAAAAAATCATCAAAACGAGGATTATTTCAATCTCTTTTACCCCTGATTAACGCGGATTTTCCGGGAGAATCCAGGCCGTAAATCACTATTTCCGGTCGGATTTCAAATCCGACAGTTCCAGCAATTTTTGACTGATAGTATAGGGATCGCTTTTTCCTTCATAAATATCGGAAACGATTTTATCCAGATTGACCAGGCCGTTCAGTTTGTCTTTGATAAGATTACTCAGATGATACTGAAGGATGCTGTAAATTTTCTTTCTTATCTGCTCCCGGCGGCGATTCTCAAAACGGCCCGAGGATTTCTCATATTCGATATGGGCGGCGATCTTCTCGAGAAGGCGGTCCGTATTCTTA
>Ga0315275_10006627_pt1 | contig 11102 bp, 1 predicted proteins | sample YL17G03_0_MG_FD_205557 | JGI IMG/M metagenome (GOLD analysis project Ga0315275, IMG submission 205557) | Sediment microbial communities from Yellowstone Lake, YNP, Wyoming, USA - YL17G03_0 | ecosystem: Environmental > Aquatic > Freshwater > Lake > Sediment | place: USA: Wyoming | collected...
TATTTTCCCTCGAAAATGGGCAAGAAGGAGCATGCCTTCATCCAAAACCTGGATGACGCTGAATCAAGGATGCTGATCGAGCTGAAAAGGCTCAACGCAGAATGGGAATCCCTGGCTAAAGCCATTGAAAAGGGATGCGACATTGCGCTTTTCGACGGATCTTTGGTTCCGTTGCCTTCAACAATCCCTGGAAAGGGATCGGCGATCCTTGAGGAGTATGAAAGGTTAAGCAAAACGATCAAGCATGCAAGGGGCCTTGCGGCAGGCAGGAAAACGATGATTGCAGGAATTGTGAAGGACTCAAGAAGCTCAAGGCTTTGCGAGATGCTCGGCATAAAATCAAACGACTGCATACTTATGGAAAATGTGCTTAGGGAAGGGGAAGCGACGCCTCCCGTTGCATATTCCAATGAAAGGAAGGATGTTCTTCTTTCCTATCTCAAGACAGGCAAGAGCCTTGTGTTCAGGGTGGAATGGTTTGCAGACTATTTGGAATCCCCTCTGCAGAAGGTCTATGACCTGTGCAATGTCTCAGGATACAGGTATCCCCCTCCATTGGTTGAGGCTGACCTGAGGGCGATGCTGAGGAAGAATGAGTTCGAGGCTGTCGAGAAAGCAATAAAATCATCATTGCCCAACCTTGTCAAGATTAGGGAAAGGAGGCCGTTCAGATGATCAGGAGCTATTCGTTTGGGGCCTGACCATTACTTTTTTTATTGGGCATGAGATTGTGAAATTGAATGACTTCTGCTCGTATCCTGGTTTTGACGCAGAAACATGGTAGGTTCCGTTGCTAAGATTTTCCATTGCCCATTTTCCGTCCCCATCCGTAAGGAAACTGCCGATGCCGGTTACATCCAAGGAAACCCCTGGCAAGGGATAGTCGTTGTAGTCCCATGACTGGAGGGTTATGGTCCCCAGGTCATTCGGACAGGCCATGTCCCTTATGAAAACATTCATCGGCAGAGGCTCCTGCGCCACGCTCGACAGAACGACTATGCTTAAGATGACAAATACGAACAGGATGTAGATGCCATACATGCGGGCAGTGCTTAATATTCGTAATTGAGTCATTTTTTGGCCTTCTTTGTCTGAGCCTCGTCAACCTGCTCCTTCTTTTTCCTCCTTTTCCATAATATATATAGGATTGCAAGAATCAGGAGTATTATCAGTATCGGGATGTAGGGCACTGTGAAGATCATCTTCCCTTCTTCTGTGATCGGAGGCTGAACTGGCTGCTCTCCGGGCTCCTTCTTGATCTCGAACTTTATCGTGAAATCTGTCTGGTCCTTGGAATATCCCTGCTTTGACGCTGTCGCGTTGTAGGCTCCCTGCCTGATGTTCTTGAGCGCCACTGTCCCGTCTTTCCCAGTAAAGTGGAGAACGCCGCTTCCTGTGAGGTTTATTGCCGCATCGGATACCAGGGTGCCGTTGAAGTCTGTGACCAGCAACTTGACGTTTGCCGTTCCGTCAAGGTTGTAGCTGATCTGCTGCACGGTTATGTTCAAGGTAAGCAATTCAATTGTTCCTGGCTCAGGCGGCCTTGGAGTCTCCTTTTTCTGGCATGATACCGCAAAAGTGATGATCAGGTCCTCATATCCGCTCTTTGAGGCTAGCAGTGAGTATTCCCCTTTCTCGAACCCTTTGAGGGTGACCCTTCCGTCGCTTCCGGTTTTCCCGGATTTGCCGCCTATTGAGATTGTGACATCAGGCAACGAGCGCTTCAGGTCGTCAAACGCCCATACCGACACCTCCCCTGTGCCATCCGATTGGCAGCTTATGGAGTATATCATGGCATGGAGGGTGTTCAGGACCAGCGGAGGAGGCGGAGGCGGCTGGCGATTGCGCTCAGACACATTGAGAATTATCGCGCCAAAGCGGGTGCCTGCATTCTCGTCAGTGCCTATTATCCTTATGTTGTAGATCAAGCCTGACGGATTGCCCCCAATCTGGGAGAGATTCAGAATCGCAGTCACATTGGCAGTGCCGAACTGGGGTATTGAAACCTCTGTCTGGTTGAGCATGGCGAATGTCTCATTGGTTGACAGGTTTATGCTTAGCGGCATGTTGCCGGTATTGTATATCTCAATCGGCACAATGACAGGGGTTGGGCTGTGGCCAGTGCCTTGTGCAGCTGTGTCTGGTATGCTGAAGTCATAGAGCCTTTCTAGCACCAGGCGGATTAGCGCAGAGCGGTTTCCCATGGTGTCGTTGGATGCTGTGAAGCTGATTTCATAATATGGATTGCTGAGGAGGGATGAATTTAATTCCACTTCCACTGGCACTGTTGATCCTGCAGATAGATTGATGATATAGGTAACGTTCGGGACTGCGAAGCTTTCGTTGGTTGATATGTTGAAATCAATTGGCACGTTGCCGGTGTTGGTGATGTTGAAGTAAGCATAGGACAGGGTGGCGTTGAACGGCGTGCTGCCTGCAACCGCAATTAACGGATCGATCCCAAGGTCGTAGATCGCCCTCACTGTCAGGTTTATGATCGATGAATGGTTGCCTGCGTCCGGCTCGCTGGCTGTGACGTTTATCAGGTATGTGCCGTTGGTTATGTTTTCTGTGCTTATCAATATTGTTATGTGCCTTGACTCCCCAACAGGCACATCAAGCATAGTTTGGTTGGGCTCTGCAAATGTCTCGTTTGAATGGAAATTGAAGCTGAGCGGCATGTTGCCGGTATTCTCAATTGTCATCTGCAGCCCAAGAGGCGTGCTGTTGAGAGGGGTTCCCTCGATCTCGACATAGGAAGGCCCTAACGAATATGTGTAGATATACTCGGAAACGTTAAGGCTCAGCGTGCCTGAGCGCACCCCGGTCACGTTCGGGGCAGTGCCTGAGATATTTACCCTGTATATCCTGCCTTCTGCCGTGCCGTCAAGATCCGAAAGGTTCAATCCGACAGTCACTTCCCCGGTTCCAAACTGAGGCACTATTAATGAGGCCTGGTTGAGAGTGGCAAAGCTTTCATTGGAATGAAGCGTTATGTTGAGAGGCATGTTGCCTGTATTGTATATTGTGACCTGTGCTGTCGCCAAGGTCGTATTGTGGGCTATGCCTGATGCATTTGCATCCGATATGATGAAGTCATAGCGCTGGGCAAGATTGAGGATGATAAGCGCAGACCTTTCCCCCATGCTATCATTGGTTAAGCTGAAGTTGATGTCGTAATATGAGAAGAATAGCAGGCTGGTGTTAAGCATAACCTCAACCGGCACTGTGGCTCCAACAGGCAGGCCAGAAACTGAAGTGACATTGGGCTTTGCGAATCCCCAGTCAGTCGATATGTTGAAGTCCATTGGCACGTTGCCGGTGTTGGTGATGTTGAAGTAGACGTAGGAAGGCGTTGTGTTGAACGGCGTGCTGCTTGCAACCGCGATTGGAGGATCGATCCCAAGGTCATAGATCGCCCTCACTGTCAGGTTTATGATCGCAGATTGCTCCCCTCCTTCTGGCTCGCTGGCAGTCACTTTTATAGGATATGTGCCGTTGATTATTTCCTCAGTGCTTACCAATACCGTGATGTTCCTTGACTCTCCGACTGGCACCATGATTGTGCCTGATGGAGGCGTGGCAAAAGTCTCATTTGCAGCGAAGCTGAAGCTTAGCGGCATGTTGCCTGTGTTGGAAATCGTGAGGTTGACCTCAACAGGAGTGCTGTTCAGAGGGGTTCCCTCAACCTCGATGTAAGATGGCCCAAATTCATATGTGTAGATGTGCTCAGTGACATTGAGGCGCAGGATTCCGTAGCGCTCGCCGGCAATCGCGTCAATTCCGCTTATGTTGACAAGGTATTCCTTGCCTGTTGCGTTTCCGCCGACATTAGAGAGGTTTATGATTGCGGTTATCTCAGCCGTGCCAAACTGAAGTATTGAAACGTTGGTCTGGTTGAGCGCGACAAAGCTTTCATTGGAATGAAGCGTTATGTTGAGAGGCATGTTGCCTGTATTGTATATTGTAATGGATGCATTTACCAAGGTTGTGTTATAGGCGATTCCCTGCGCTGAAGAGTCAGATATTGCGAAGTCAAAGCGCTGGGCAAGATTGAGGAAGATAAGCGCAGAGCGGTTGCCCATGTTGATGTTGGATGCTGTGAAATTGATTTCATAGTATGGATCGCTGAGGAGGGATGTTTCCAGACTCACCTCAACCGGCACCTTTGAACCGACCGGCAGATTGGTCACGGAAAAGATGTTCGGGACTGCGAAGCTTTTATTTGTTGATATGTCAAAGTCAATGGGCACGTTGCCGATGTTGGTTATGTTGAAGTAAACATATGACGGAGTGGTGTTGAAAGGCGTGCTGTCTGCAGCTGCGAATGGAGGATCTATCGCAAGGTCGTATATCGCCCTTACTGTAAGATTTAATATGCTGGACTGCTCGCCTGCGTTGGGCTCCTGGGCCGTGATGTTTATCAGGTATGTGCCGTTGATTATTTCGGACGTGTTGACCAATACTGTGATGTTTCTTGACTCGCCCACTGGGATATCAAGCAAAGCCGGGTCGGGTTTCGCAAATGTCTGGTTTGAATAGAAACTGAAGCTGAGCGGCATGTTGCCTGTGTTGGAAATCGTGAGGTTGACCTCCACTGGCGTGCTGTTAAGAGGGGTTCCCTCAATCTCAACATATGATGGATTCAATGAATATGTGTAGATGTATTCTGTCACATTAAGGGAGATTGTTCCTGAGCGCTCGCCAACCACGTTGGGGGCAGTGCCTGAGATCTTCACATCATAGATCCTGCCTTCTGCAGTGCCGTGAAGGCTTGAGAGGTTCAGTTTCGCAGTCACATTGGCAGTGCCGAACTGAGGAATGTCTATGGATGTCTGGTTGAGCTCGGCAAATTCCTCGTTGGGCAGCAGGGCTATGGAAAGCGGCATGTTGCCTGTGTTGTATATCTTGACCGGCACTTCGACCAATATTGAATTATGGGCTATGCCCGAAGCGTTTGCATCCGATATGCTGAAGTCATGGCGCTGGGCAAGATTGAAGATGATGAGCGCAGAGCGGTTGCCCATTGTGTCATTGGATGCAGTGAAATTAATGTCATAATATGGGTTGCTGAGGAGAGATGCATTTAACTCCACTTTTACCGGCACCTTTGAACCGACTGGCAGATTGGTTACTGAAGTGACATTCGGGACTGCGAAGCTCGCGTTTGTTGAGATGTTGAAATCCATTGGCACGTTGCCGGTGTTGGTTATGTTGAAATAAGCATATGAAGGCGTTGTGTTGAACGGCGTGCTGTCCGCAACCGCGATTGGAGGATCAATCCCAAGGTCGTAGATTGCCCTTACCGTGAGGTTTATGATTGAGGAATTTTCCCCTGCGTCAGGATCGCTGGCCGTGATGTTTATCAGGTATGTGCCGTTGATTATTTCCTCAGTGCTTACCAATACCGTGATGTTCCTTGACGCCCTTACAGGCACAATGATCGCATCTGAAACCAGTGCGGCAAAGGTCTCGTTGCTGTCGACAGCGAAGCTGAGCGGCATGTTGCCTGTGTTGGAAATCGTGATGTTGACTTCCACTGGCGTGCTGTTGAGAGGAGTTCCCTCAATCTCAATATAGGAAGGCTCCATGCTGAATCCATATACCTTGGCCAATGTCAGATTGACTAAAACAGACTGGTTGCCTGCCTTGGATTCGGTTGTGCTTATGTTCACCATGTGTTCGCCTGGCGGCATGATGGAGGCATCCACCTTTATCGGGACCTCCATGTCAAGCGCATATGGCGCTATTGTTACCTCTGGCTGGTTCGGGATTACAAATGAGGCATTTGACCCGAACGTCAAATTCAATCCCTGGTTTCCTAAGTTCGAGAGGTTGACATAGAAATAGAATTGCTCAGGACTGCCGTAAGGAACCTGCACTTCCTGGTAAGGGGGCATTAGCGAATACCTGAATGTCTGCATGGTATAGACTATCATCGGGGTGTAATACCTGTTGAATGCGCCTCCGAACGGGTTGGCGCTTGAGCTCTGGTAGGTGAAGACATTGACCTTGTTGTTCAGCACCGAGGTCGTTGTCACTGTGCTCTCTGGCATAAGCTGGCCGTTTATCCAGTATGGGCTTGAGCGCGGTATCGAGACCTCGTTGGTGTCAAAAGGCACGAACATCTCGTTCCTGTAATAATAGGCAGGAGCGCCCTTGACTGAGGGGTTGTTGCGCGACCCTATTGTGGCAGGAAGGCCCCTTAGCCAATAGTCGGAAAGCCAGCCGGTTGCCACTGCGCCAGACTGAGAAGTGAATGAATATGACCAGAACGGGGACCTGCCCTCCTGCTCTGCAAACCTCAGGCCAACCGGGACTATCATGAGGCTGTTGCTTGGGGAATAGACGCGGTTGCAGGTTCCCAGATACGGGCAGGGATCTGTGTTGTATATGCCCATGAGCCCGTTCTTTTTCGAAGGAACTGATATGCGGACTGTGTTGGTGCCTGGGGACAGGAACTGCGCAGGGATCAGGACATGGTAGAATCCTGAATAGACTCCATCCGTTGCATAGGATCCCATGTCGGCATCCCCTGCAAACGAGATGTTGCTTGCAAGGAAGCGCGGCTCGAATATGACTGAGATGTTGTTTGTTTGGTCTACAGATGTTCCTGGCTCGCATGATGTGGATATGGTCCTGCCGCTTATGTTCCACAGGAAGCTTGCCTCATGGCTGATTCCCTCTTCGCAGGAGACAAAGCCTGGAACAACAACCTCAGTGTAGTTCTTTCCGGCCAATTCCCCTGAGGTTGGGCTGAAGGAGACGTCGATATATCTGGATGAGCTGTCGTTCCTGTAAAGGATAAACGTCTTTGATGAATCCAATCCGAATGCAGTCGGGATGTAAATCTTCTTGATGTTGCCGGAAGAGCCTGATACCCATGACCCCTTTGTGACAAAGCTGCGGGGCAGGATCGCATCGCCGATGGAAATGGCTGAGCTTCCCTGGGGGACATTAACAGCCATGCTGTATATCAGGTATGTCGTGTTCCTCTGCAGGTCAGACATGTAAACTGAAGTGTGCTCAGTTATGTTCCTGTTGATGCGGTTTGTGAAGTTGACCATGAAGAACATGCGATCGGTTGCGCTGTCCAGGCTTGATATCTCGGTTCCCAACGAGCCCTGTGTCGTGTAGCCTGAAGAGGGAGTTACCGTGATCCCGTAGATCCTGTCCAAGGCATAGGAATATCCTATCCTGAAGCTGTAGTTCCTCCTCAGGTTTTCGCTGCTGAAAGTCTGCGTGTCGTCCCATGTGGAGAATGCAATTACATGCCTTCCTCCGGAAACCTGGAACGCATGCCAATAGTAATCCTCATCTATCCAGGATGAGACAGGGGAGCCCAGTATTCTGGAGCTGTCCAGCCACACGTCCGGGATGCTGCCGGTTGTGGAGGAAGACCTTGGCCTTATGAAGAGGCCCAATGTGGAGTTGTCGCTGTAGAGCGTTTTCCTGTAATAGCTGGTGTTGGAAGGTATGGAATACCTCCAAAGAATGTCATTGAATGAGGATCCCTGGAATCCTGGAACGTTCTGCCAATATCCCCTGTAGATTCCGTCCAGCGTCACGCTCCTTATTGCCCTCACCCTCAGCTGTCCGCTTGCAAACCCTCCTGGGATGTAGACGTCCAAAGGCACGATCAAGGTTGACCTTGGCCCTATCCAGATCCTGGTGTCGTTGAATGCGCCTGATGAGGCCTGGAACGTCGCATTCATGAACGTGTGGATTGGCAGGGCGGAAGTGCCGTTCATGTAAGAGATTTCCAAGGAGTCTATTGCGACCGGCACGTCATTGCTGTTGGTGAGATTTACCTGCAGCAATGCGAAGGAGTTGGTGGATGCGGATAGGCTGCCTCCATTGAGCACGGAAATCTCCACCGCATCCCCTGGAACAGACTCTATCGGCCCAAGGTCCAGCTCGCTGAACGAGAATGTCTTCATGACTGCCCCTTTTCCTATGGCATCCGTGGTCCTGCTGTCAAGAGAATAGACCAAAACGTTCCTGCCTTTGGAGATGTTGAAAATGGTTGATTGGCTCCAGCGCGGGAACTTGTATGCTATCGATGTGTAGAACGAAGTCTGGAGGTAATCCACGCTTCCGGAATAGTTGAACTTGAGCAAGCTGTTGGCATAGAGCATGGCATTGGCCTCGCTGATGCTGGTTGTCAGGCCAAGGGGCTTGTAAAGGCTAACCTCAGAGCTTGATATGTCGTCAAGCCAAAGGATGTATCTGCCATTGTATGGATATCTCATGAAGTCAAGGTATGCGTTTGCGCCATCAGCGCCGCTGACACTGCCGAGATAGCGCTCAAAGGACATGCCATAGGACACTTCCCATTCAGCCTTGGACTTGAGCGAGAGCGCGGAGAATGAGGATAATGAATCCGGTATGTGAACTGTTGCGCTGCCGTTGATTGTCTGGCCTGGAGAAATGTCCAGGTCTGCATCTCCGTATATCTCCTGGACCAGGGCGCTCCCGTTCATTATCTCGAAGACGATGTCCCTGACGGTTATCTGGGATTCCGCATTGTTTGTGATGTTATAGAATATTATCGCGTCCCCTCCTGTCCTTATGGCCCCTTCCACGCGTGCCTGGACTGTGAAAGGAGGGATTGAAGGGTCGGATATGATGGCGCTGCTGTCTGCCATTGCAGTCTCATGCTCAATGACAGATGGGATATTAACAAGGGATTGCGCAGGGCGGTTCGCAGTTATAAGCAGATTGTTGGTTCCATTGGCCATTGGTGCCCCGACTACGCCATTGACCGCAAGGCTCGCGTTTGAATTGTCCCTTCCTGGAACCAGCTTTGAATGGGTTCCGCATCCGGCATACGGAGAATGCATGGCCAATGCATAGGTATTGATGATCAATTCTGCGTTGCTGGTGTTTTTCACATACCTGGAGAAGCCGAAGTATCCTGGGTAGTCCCTGCCTGCCAGCACATGGTTGCCAGGATCATTCCTTCCTCCGAAGCCGTTGGAGGGATTGCTTGGGAAATACTCTGGATTCAGGTTGGAAACATGCAAAGGATCCCAGGTTGAAAGGTTGGACGCAAGCGCATCCGCATAGGAGATGTTCTGCCCGGAAGCTACAGACTGCCAGCCGTAAAGCGCGAACTGGTCAGGCATGCTGGAGAACCAGTCGTTGGCAGCAGTCCAGACAGTGTCTGAAAGGGCCGTCTCAGAGGAAAGCATGCGGGTTGCCTTTGCCCTTACCTTTATGTCGCTTCCCATGGGCAGGGTTGAAGGAATGTATACCGAGTAGGTCCTTGAAACAGGGGATGACGGAGAAACCATCGCATTGAAGTTGCTGACCACAAACTGATGCAGGACCTGTCCGCTGGTTGAGTTGTATGCCTCAATCACAAAGCCGTTTATCCTGTAGGAGCCGCTGCAGGAAGTTGATGCGGTCGCAGTCACATCGTGGGTATAGCCGCGGTAGAGCTGAGCCGGCGCAGCGAGCGACACTGCCATGGGCACGCAGGAGGTGGTGTCCCCTGAGCCTGGATATGATCTCTCGGACTTCCATTCCCTAGAAATCAGCACATCCCCTGCTGAGGAGGATACTCCGTTGAAATTGAAGTCAAGCTGATTTTCCCCGGTCTGCAGCCAGCTGTCTGCGCGCACACGCATGCCCCCCGGAACATTCGCGATGGCAGGCAGATCATCGCCATTGACGTAGATGCGCGCGTCTGCGCTTGGGGAATATAGGTAGGCCCCTGAATAATTGGAAGATGAAGAAGGAATCCATACCTTGGTCATGTTGGTGGAATTGAAGAATCTGGCATTCAGGGCGTTGCAGCGCCCTGCCTCCTGCCTGAACAGCACATATGGGGAATAGTAGGAGATTGCCCTAGCCTTCAATGTTGGCGTTCCCTCTATCTTCGGGATGTAGGCATTGATGGTTTTTGTCACAGATGAGCCGCTGCCGATGCTGAACAAAGGATTTATCGGAGGCTGGATGCCTACGCATCCTCCGCAGCCGACATATTCAAAGTATCCCCCTCCGCTGACATAAAGGTCCTCTATCTTATCAGATTCGTTCCACAGCTCGATTGAATAGGATGGCACTGTGAGCATGCCTCCTGCGCCGCTGTTGGAGATTGTGACTGCGATGTCATTATATGCTCCCATGACGATGCCGGCCGTCGGTATGGAAATCGAGGCATCCTCGCTGCTCACCATGAACCTTGCCTTGTTGTTGTTGTAGTTGGTCTCAAGCAGGGTGTTGCCAGGATTCACTGAAGCTATAATATAGTGGTAGTTCCAGGGCTTAGGCTCGCTGTAGTTTATCTGCATGGCGAACCACGGGGTCCCTGCCCCATAGGCAAGGCGCGGAATCGTGTATGTCCCTGCATCCCATATGTATTCTGTCCAATCTATCTTTGCGACTAGGATTGCTGTCTCGCCTGGCTCAACCTGGATCTCCTCTGTCTGGGTTCCTGTGCTGTTTGACACTATCCAGGACACAGGGGAATCAAAGGTCACTGTCTGGGTCTCATTCCAAGCGTTGAACACTGCAAACGGAATGTATGCCGGAATGCCGTAGGTGCGGCTCGGGTCAATGGTGTAATTGAACGCGGAGGGATTGAGGTTGTGGAGTCCCGTATCCTTGGAAATGTCAGCCACCACATCAACATAGACGTTGGCAGGCGCCGTGTATTCTGCGCCAGTGGAGGCCACATAATGGACAAGAATAGGGATATTGTAGGAGCCCTTGACGCACAGGTCATTGGCGATTGATGCGCTGAAGTTCGCGAAGCCGCCTTCGGGTATGATGCCGCTAGGCTCGAAGCCTATGCCGCCCATGCAGGTCGGCCCGCCGTTCTTGGTGACATTATTGACATATATCGGGACTGTTCCTGTGTTCGCCAGTGCCAGCTGGAATGGTTGGGAATTGTGGTCGCCCTCAGCGACCTTCACTGCACCTGAAGTTGCAAATGCAGACGGAACAACGTCAATGGATGAGACGCCGCGTATGATTGAGCTTCCGCCGCCAGACCCTGAGACATATACGGAAGTGGGCTCGCGCTCTATGCCTGAGCCGTAAAGCTTCACTGTTATCGGACCCTCCACATCATAGGTGCCGATGTTGCTCACGCT
>Ga0315275_10006628_pt1 | contig 11102 bp, 9 predicted proteins | sample YL17G03_0_MG_FD_205557 | JGI IMG/M metagenome (GOLD analysis project Ga0315275, IMG submission 205557) | Sediment microbial communities from Yellowstone Lake, YNP, Wyoming, USA - YL17G03_0 | ecosystem: Environmental > Aquatic > Freshwater > Lake > Sediment | place: USA: Wyoming | collected...
GGCTCGTGCGTGGTCAGGCCGGGCAGAAAAGTATTGAAGTCGATGCGTTAGGCCATGAGAAACGAACCGTGGTTGTGGAGCAGGCCCATGCCGGGGACAATTTGTACCTGACGATTGATGTGCGGCTGCAAAAGGTGGCCGAAAACCTGTTGGGGGAGGAATCGGGCGCGATTGTCGCGCTTGATCCGAGGACAGGTGACGTGCTTGCCATGGCCAGCCGTCCTGGCTTCGATCCGAACGTCCTCTCGCGGGAACTCACCCCGAAGCAATGGGCCGAGATCGTGCAAGACGAGGGGCGCCCACTGAACAATCGAGCCTCGCAAGGGCAGTACCCTCCCGGCTCGGTCTTCAAAGTGATGATGGCCGCTGCAGCGCTGGAGACCAACACCGTGACGCCGTCGACCTCCATCCATTGTAATGGAGGGTATCAGTTCGGTCGCCGCCTGTATCATGACTGGAAGGCCGGCGGGCATGGCTCGGTGGATCTCCGGCGCGCGCTTGTGCAATCTTGTGACGTGTATTTCTACACCGTCGGTCAGCGGATGGGGATCGAGACGATGGCCTCTTTCGCCCATCAGTTTGGGTTGGGAGAGGAGACGGGGATTGAGCTGCCGTCTGAACGGGTTGGGATCGTGCCCTCAGCGGCCTGGAAACAGAAGGCCAAGAATGAGGCGTGGCTCCCAGGCGAAACGATCTCGGCATCGATCGGACAGGGCTATGTAAATGTGACCCCGCTGCAGATGGCAAGCCTGATCGGCACTGTCGCAAACGACGGCGTGACCTTCCGTCCACGATTGGTCCAGGCGGTGATGGATCGAGCGACCGGAGAGTTGCAGAGAAGGCCTACGGTTCCCAAGCGCACGTTGAAGTTGAGGCCTGAGATCATGCCGCTGATTAAAGAGGCGTTGGCTGGGGTGGTAAAAGAGGGGACGGGCACGCGGGCAAAGTCGGCGCTGGTGACGATTGGTGGGAAGACTGGCACGGCCCAGACGACGGCATTGCGCACCGGTCCCGAGAAAGATATCCCCAAAAAGTTCCGTGATCATGCCTGGTTTGTCGCCTTCGCTCCGGTCGAAGCGCCCACCATCGCCGTTGCGGTGTTGGGTGAACACATGGGCCACGGGGGGTCTGCCTCGGCACCTCTCGCCAAAGAGCTGATCGAGACCTATGTGAAATTGATGTCGTCCCCTCCTGCTGGCGTCACGGACGGTGTTGTTGTGCGGGAAGCAAATGCAGGAGGACAGGGAGCGAGATGATTGACCGGGTAATGAATAGCCGTGGTTTCGACAATTTTGATCTCCGTTTTATCGGACTGATCTTTGTCATTCTGGGGGTCGGCGTCCTGTCGATTTATAGCGTGACGCATGACCAGGGGGTGGCGTTCCCGTTTTATGCCAAACAGACCGTGTGGATTGTTCTCGGCACGGTCGCGTTTTTAGTTATGTGGCTCTCGGACTATCATCGAATCGCTCGGTTAGCGTATCCTGCCTATGCAATTATCCTGGTTCTGTTGGCCGTCGTGCTGTTTGAAGGCAAGAGCAGCCGAGGGGCGCAACGTTGGATTCCGATGGGGCCATTTGCGTTCCAGCCATCGGAATTCGCAAAGCTGGTCCTCATTCTGACCTTGGCGCACTACTATTCAAAGGCATCGCGGGTCGGTTGGCTTCAGCGAGTGGTACTCCCGGGGCTGTTGGTGTTGCCTGGTCTGCTCCTGATCCTCAAGCAGCCGGATCTTGGGAGCGGGTTGAGCTTCCTGGCGATCTATGCCGCGATGTTGTTGATGGTGGGCATGAGGTCGAAGGCATTGGGTGTGATTCTCCTGTTTTCGCTGATGTTGTTCCCCTTCGCCTGGGAGATGATGTGGGGGTCATTGCATGATTATCAGCGGCAGCGCATTATGGCCTTTGTCGATCCGGCCTACGATCCTGGAGGCAAAGGGTATCATGCGCTCCAATCACGGATTGCCATCGGCGCGGGAGAACTGACGGGGAAGGGGCTCTACGGAGGGACCCAAAGCCAATTAAAGTTTTTGCCTGAGGGGCACACAGACTTTGTCTTTTCGGTCTTTGCAGAGGAATGGGGATTTCTCGGAGTGTTGGCTCTCTTGATATTGTTTGTTGCGTTGATCTGGCTGTCGTTGGAAATTGTGGCGCGCGCGAAGGATCGGCTCGGGGCGCTACTGGCGGTCGGCATCACCTGCATGCTGTGCTTTTGCGTCGTGGTCAATATCGGCATGACGGCGGGCATGTTCCCCATCGTGGGAATTCCCCTTCCGCTCATGAGCTACGGCGGGAGTGCGACGATTATGACGATGGCGTCGCTTGGCCTGCTCTTGAATGTCAAACGCCGTCGATTGAGTTTTTTTTAGTGAGAGGGTGATCGCGCGGTCTCGAATGAATCGGGATCGAGGGGAGAGAATATATTTATTATGGTGCGAACCGTCGGTCGATGAGGTATCGAGTGGAGGCCGGAACCTGGGGATTCCCCGCGTTCATCCTGCACGTCGGTTCGACGGTTCTACTGAACGGAAGGAGTCGGTATGGGAGTAGAAATTGCAATTACAGTAGCACGTGAGGAAACTCGCGTCGCGGTTTTGGATGGCGGAGTCGTCACAGATCTCTTCGGGGATCGGGCGAAGCACAAAGACTTTGTCGGGAATATTTATAAAGGGAAAGTGGCGAAAGTTTTGCCTGGCATGCAGGCGGCATTTGTGGATATCGGCCTCGAGAAGGCGGCCTTTATGCACGTCTCGGATTTGTCGATGGATTCCGAGCTGGGCGACACGCTCGTCGATGTGGACGAGGATGACAAGGATGCCGATAAAGATGGGGATATGCTGGGCCCTCGGCGGCAAAGCTCCAAGCCGATTGAGCAGTTGCTGAGTGAAGGGCAGGAGCTGATGGTGCAGATTTCCAAGGGGCCTATCGGCACGAAGGGCTCGCGGGTCACCACGTATGTGTCGCTCCCCGGACGGTATCTCGTCTTCATGCCCAATGTGGAGCATATTGGCGTGTCTCGTCGCATCGCCCGTGACGAGGAGCGGGCTCGACTCAAGGACATTATGAAGCGAGTGCGGCATCCCGGCTGTGGATACATTGTCCGCACAGTGAGCGAAGGGGTCAAAGAAGATGAGCTACGATCGGATGTCGAATTTTTGCATGTGCTCTGGCAGGACATTCTGGCGAAACGTGAGCAGAAGGGGGCGCCGGCGTTGCTCCATGCCGACTTGAGCCTGAGTTTCCGCGTCGTGCGCGATCTCTTTGGGAAGAAAGTCGACCGGTTATGGATCGATTCGCGTGAGGAGTACCAGGCAGTCCGGGACTTCGTGCAGCGATTCTCGCCTGAACAAACCGCTCGCATTCATTTGTACGATAAAGATGAAAGTCTCTTCGATCATCTGGGCGTGGAACAGGAGATGGCGAGGGCCCTCAGTCGCAAAGTCTGGCTCAAGTCCGGCGGGCATCTCGTGATTGATCATACGGAAGCGATGACCGTCATCGACGTCAACACCGGACGGTTCGTGGGGAAGCGCGATCAGGAGGAGACCATTCTCCGAAACAATCTGGAGGCCGCGAAGGAAGTGGCCTATCAGATGAAGTTGCGGGGGATTGGCGGGATCATCATCGTCGATTTCATCGACATGGAGCGAGAGAAGAATCGCGACAAGGTGTACCACGCATTGCTCGATGCGATGTCAACCGACAAGGCCCGCACCAGAGTGTCCAGAATTTCTGACCTGGGGCTGATCGAGATTTCGCGTGAACGGGTGAGAGAGGACCTCCTGCGTTCACTCTCTGAACCCTGTCACTATTGCGAAGGGCGGGGCTATACAAAGTCTCCGACCACGGTGGTCTATGAAATATTTCGCGATGTTCGTCGGATTGGCAGCAGTCCCGAGCCGCAGCAGATTGTCGTCGGCGCCCATCCCTCGGTCGTCGGGCTGCTGCAGGATGAAGAGCGGCAGGGGCTTGAGGCCGTGGAGCGAGAGTGTGCCGCGAAAATCATCGTCATGCCGGATGAACACTTGCACTTGGAGCAGTACGATTTGGCCGTTCTCTAGGGTCATGGCTCCCTGCGACGAGTCCTATTCAGCCCTTCAGCCAGCCTGTAAGTGCGGATTTCTCCTCTGAGGTCACGGGGCTTTCTTCTGGCCATCGTATGACCTGGGCGCAGTTAGAGTCTTGGCTCCGTCTGCGAGCGATCGATGGAGTGGGGGACCTGACGGTTCTTCGGTTAGTTCGTGCCTGGCACTCTCCCGTGGCTGTCCTGAGTGCCTCCCGTGATGACTTGATTCAGAGTGGATGTAGCTCTCAGTTGGCGGACGCGATCAGACGCGGGCCTGATAGTCCTTCCTTTCGGAGCCTTGAGTGGGAGCTCAATGCGATCGAGCGTGGGTGCATTGAAGTCCGGAGCGTGCTGGATCCTAGCTATCCCACGCGACTGAAGATGATTGCGGACCCTCCTCCGCTCCTGTACATCACCGGCACATTGACCGAGCATGATGAGCTGGCGATGGCCATCGTGGGTGCACGGCGTGCGACGGCAGCCGGGCGTGTCATGACCGAAGAGTTGAGCCACGACTTGGCGGCACTCGGCATGACGGTGGTGAGTGGACTCGCTCGCGGAGTTGACGCGGCGGCCCACCGAGGCGCGCTTGCCGTGCAGGGGCGCACCATTGCGGTGCTGGGCTGCGGGATCGATCAGACCTATCCACCGGGTTACGTCGCCAGATCGAGGAGCGGGGGGTGATCTTGTCTGAGGTGCCGGTAGGCGCGCCACCCCACAGCCATCACTTCCCTCGACGGAATCGCATCATCAGCGGGTTGTCCCTGGGCGTGTTTGTCACAGAGGCAGCCATCAACAGTGGATCGTTGATTACCGCGAGACTGGCAGCTGAGCAGGGCCGAGAGGTCTTTGCAGTTCCAGGCTTTGTGAAGGAAGACACCAGTCGCGGGACGAACGCCCTGATCAAAGATGGTGCGGCCTTGATCGAGCGCGCGCAGGATGTCATCGACGCGGTCCTGCCGTAGCTTGAACCGGCGCTGCTCCTGCGTTTGCAACCTTCTCGAACGAAGAACGAACGCGGCGATCAGTTGGGCAAAGAGGAACAGCTGGTGTATGATGCCCTGTCCTATGAGCCGCTCACAGCGGACGACGTAATTGTGGCCACAGGCTTCTCAGTGTCTGCGGTGATGGCTTCGCTTTTGTCCCTGGAGCCTCGACAGCGAGTGAGACAGTTGTCGGGGCAACGCTACCCTCGGGCGTAATTATCGAACAGTTGCACGGATGTGTGTTATTTGATACGGATAAAAGGGAAAGCCTCGTAGCGAACCGGAGTCTTCATGGCCAAGTCACTTATCATTGTTGAGTCCCCGACGAAAGCACGCACCATCAGCAAGTATCTTGGGCGTGGCTATACCGTCATGGCCTCGGTCGGACATATTAAGGATCTTCCCACCAGCAAGCTGGGCGTTGACCTGGAGCACGATTTCGAGCCGCAATATGTGACGATCAAGGGAAAATCGAAGATATTGGCGGAGATTAAGAAAAAGGCGGAGGAGGCCGACAAGGTGTTCCTCGCGCCGGACCCCGATCGAGAAGGCGAAGCCATCGCCTGGCACCTCGAGCAGGAATTGCTTGGGAAACCAAAATCTAAGTCCAAGAAAAAGACCGAGGGCAAGGTATTCCGGGTGCTCTTCAATGAAATCACGGAGTCGGCCATCAAGCGCGCGCTGCAGTCGCCGGGGCAGATCGATATGAAGTTGGTGAACGCGCAGCAGGCCCGCCGGGTGCTTGACCGGATTGTCGGATACCAAGGCAGTCAATTGCTCTGGACCAAAGTGCGTCGCGGACTCAGCATGGGCCGGGTCCAGTCCGTGGCGATGCGATTGATTTGTGAACGTGAACAGGAACGAGACGCGTTTCGCGCGGAAGAGTACTGGTCTATTGCCGTGGTGCTGTCCGGGACCAACCCCCCTCCGTTCGAAGCCAAGCTGCACAGTATCAACGGACAGGACGCCTTGATTGAGACAGAGACCGATGCGCAGCGCGTCGTCGATGCTATTCAGGGGAAAGAGTTCGTCGTCGAATCGATTGAACGAAAAGAGAAGAGGCGGAATCCCGTCGCGCCCTTCATTACCAGCCGGCTCCAGCAGGAATCGGCGCGTAAACTGCATTTCTCCTCGAAGAAAACGATGACGCTGGCGCAGAAGCTGTATGAGGGGATCGAGATCGGGGCGGAAGGTCAGACCGGTCTCATTACCTACATGAGGACGGATTCCCCGCGTATTTCGAACGAGGCGATGACAGAAGCGCGTCAGGTGATCCAGGAACGGTATGGCGCCGAATACTTGCCTGCCACGCCGAACGTGTACAAGACGCAGAAGGCGGCGCAAGAAGCCCACGAAGCGATTCGTCCCACGTCCGCGGCGCGCGATCCTGAGTCCATCAAACAGTACTTAGAGCTGGATGTCTATAGGCTGTACCAGTTGATCTGGAATCGGTTTATCGCGTCGCAGATGGTCCCGGCGATCCTCGACGTGACTCGCGTGGAGACGAGCCCCGTCAAGACGAACGGGAAGTTTCTTTTCCGATCAACCGGCACGGTGGTGAAGTTCCCCGGCCATACGATTGTCTACATGGAGGGGATCGACAAGGAGCTCTTCGCGCAGAAGCAAAAGGGCGAACAGGAAGTCGAGGATGAGGCCGAACGCCAGTTGCCTCTGCTCAGCGAGGGAGAGAAGCTGCAGCTCGTATCCCTGGAGGGCCAGACTGTCCCAGGCGTGCTCTCGAAACAACATTTCACCCAGCCTCCTCCTCGGTATAACGAAGCCTTACTGATCAAGGAATTGGAAGACAAAGGCATCGGCCGGCCATCCACCTATGCGAGCATCATTTCGACGATTCAGGATCGTAAATATGCCGAGAAGGTGGAGGGACGGTTCGGTCCCACTGAAACTGGGCGGACCGTGAACGACTTCCTGATGAAGGGATTTCCAGACCTGATCAACGTGGACTTTACCTCGCACATGGAGGAGGAGCTGGATGCAGTTGAAGAAGGCAACAAGCCGTGGGTGACGGCGGTGCGTGAGTTTTACGGGACGTTCGCGACGGATCTGGAGAAGGCGAAGACGATTCCTGGGCCCAAGGACATAGTGGAGCCGCCGACGGATGTTCCCTGCGAGAAGTGCGGCAAGATGATGGAGATTAAATGGGGGCGGAACGGCAAGTTTCTGGCCTGTCCTGCGTATAAGGACAAGCCGCCCTGCAAGAACACACAGAACTTTGAGAAGCTCGAGGACGGCACCATTAAAATTGTCCCGAAGATAGAGCTGACGACGGATGAGAAGTGTGAGAAATGCAGCAGCCCGATGGTGGTGAAGACCGGGCGGTTTGGAAAGTTCATCGCCTGCTCCGCCTACCCGGAGTGCAAGATGACCAAAGCCCTCGCGCTGGGCGTCAAATGCCCCCAGCCAGACTGCGGAGGCGATCTCGTTCAGAAGCGTACCAAGAAAGGAGCTCGGGCATTTTTTGCCTGCAGCAAGTATCCGGCCTGCGAATTTGCCATGTGGGATCGTCCGATCAACAAGGCCTGCCCGACCTGCAGCGCCCCGTTCCTCATCGAGAAGGTCAGCAAGCAAGTTGGACGTAGTGTTCAATGCCGCAACGAAGAATGCGGCTACCGCGAGGCAGGCTAATATCTCAGAGAAGGGTGAATCTTGGAGTGAACGTACAGATGTCGAGGGCCTAACGTAGAAACGTCTGCCAGCTTATCCATTTTCCCCGTGTTTTCCTGCCATCAGCGGCTGTTTCAAGACCCACATCTCGTAGAGAGGGATCGCCATCATGATGAGAAAACCCACTGACATGAGGGTATCGCCGGTCAGCATGGTTAACACAAAAATGGGCGAGACGTAGCTGATCAGCCAGGGAGACAGGAGGTCTAGCATCAAGCCACCGAATGAGATCCAGGTTGTGACGACTTTCAGTCGGCTACTGGCGTTGGTGAGATAGAGCACATGTGCCAGGATCATAAATACGACTGGCATCGTAAAGAGGTGGAAATGGGTGATTTCTGCCAACTCTCTGAACGACATCGGTTCGCCGAATGTGGCATCCGACCCCCGGTAGTGATTGGCGATCCCTTGTGGCGACAGCCCCGTCATGCTGTGGGCCCAGAAGAAGGAAAAGGTAAAGCCAACCAGCATCAAGAAGAGAAAGAAGGTATAGACCAGTCGGATGTGCCGGTCTGAGTCGCGGAGACGGAAGCGAGTGTTAAAGTTGCGCATGGTTGAGAAGGTCGTCTGCCCCTGTTAGTTCCCGAAGATGGAGCCGAAGATCCCCTTCTCCAATTTCTTTGTGGCCACAGTATCGCTGCCCACCCCCGCCAGTTTCAAATAGAATTCATCGACGAGGACAAGCACACGCTTGACGCCGGCACTGATTGACCGTACCGACATCGTGGCGCCGCTGATATTGATAATGTCCTTGTTGATGCGGACCGGATCGAGGACCGTTTTCCCTTCATACTGTACGTTGAATCGCTTGGTTCGCACCTCGCTGCCGCGTGCTTCGCGAAAGACGAGCAATTCTACGTTCGAGACGTGCCCGTTATTATCTATCCCGACCATATACGTCATTGGTTTGTGTTTGCCAATTGTGTTCTGGACCAGGGCATACCCATTAATCTGGGTGCCCGTCTCTCCAATGTAGACCTCAAATGATTCTTCCGGGAATTTCCAACCGATGCGTTCCTCAATCTGCAGTTTCTTTTCCGGGCTTAGCTTCAGAACGTCTTTCCGGATCCGTTCTGATTGGGGGAACATCAATTTGAGCGCATCCTCTTCTGTCAGGAAGACCTCGGCATGGGTCATTTCTTGATCTGTGAGGTAACGCTTGAGCTCGCTGTCCCAGACCCGTTCGGCTTGTACCGGGGTAGCGGGCATCATCACCGTCACGATGGCGACCAGTAAGAGTACGATGTTCATGATGGAGTGCAGCCTTTCTCTTTCAGTGCACTGTTGATACGATTGACCACCGCGGTCTCTGCTTCCTTAGATGGTTCAATGGGCCACCATTTCGTGGCTTGTTGTGTTGCGCCACCACGCAGATGCCATCGCTGACGGGTTTCAAGTACGCTGACGGCCACCACATCGTTGTGCTTTTTGACGGAAATCGTCATCCGGGCACGTTCCCTCGTGTCGAATCCCTCACGTCCAAACATCCCGTATGGCCGTTCCGGAGCCGGCACGTCTATCCAGCCCGTTTCGATCTGTCCCTTCTCCTTGTTCTGCAGCGTGACAGGACGGTCTTTGATTGCTTCCAGGCTGGCTTCCCAGGCAGTGTCGTACGAACAGACATAGTACTGATCCTGGCTGCCGCTCAACGTCGCACAGCCGCTCGATGCAAGTGATGCAATGATGGCAATGATACTCACTCGCATGGGATGTCATGCTCCTTAGTTGATTCTGGGCCCCCTCCCTGTAAAGGGAGAGGGCCCAGGTCGCTGATTTAGAAATACGTCGCCGCTGAAACCACAAATGCGTTGTCATGGATTCGCGAGTCTGTGTTTGGATTAAACCACATCGGTTGATACTGGTAGCTCATCTTAAAGACTGCATCTTCAATGGGTCGATAGTTGAGACCAAAGGATATTTGCTGCAGATTGGCTATCCCACCTGTCATGTTGGTGTTGTCCAGGTTCGTGTTGACGCGGTCATATCGAATGACGGCAGTGAAAGTGGATCCTTCGCCAAACCGCCTTGGTGACCAATTCGATAAGAACTCCGGCATAAAATGGTAGTTTCCCTGGATATAGAAACCGCTCGACCGTTGCGGGGGAATGCCAGGACCGCTGTTCCCGGCAATGCCCGTTAATAGGGATCCCGGAGAAAATCCGATCGTGTTTGTTTGAATGGCTCGCGAGTTTCCTCTCGCATAGGACCAGGCAGCTTCGCCGATCACTTCAATTGGGCCTCGTTGAAACGTCCAATCTAGGGCTGTGATACTGAGAGGGTTGTAATTGCCATTGGGTGCAGCATTACCATAATAGCTTGATCCTGCCACCTCGACTCCAAGCATGGGGCTGAAGGCCATGCGTCCCACGACCGCCTTACCGTTGTTGATATCCAATCCATCTGCAGCGGTGCCGCACTTCCGTTGTCGCGCTCCGCGTGTGCCGTCCGCCTCATTGACCCTTGGAGTTCCGTTGGAATCATACCCGCAGGGCCCTGTTGTATAGTAAAGCTCGTAATCCACTTTACTTGTTCTTCCTGGATAAAAAGTTCCGTAGAATCCCGCTCCGGTTTCCGACATCGTCGAGGGGATGACAAATCGGCTGACAAGTGGCCGATCAGTCAAGTCGTTGAGTGGAGAGTCGTGAAGCAGGTTAAATTTTCCGACCGGGAGCAACAGGATTCCCGCACGAACGTTGAATGCCTCTCTCACGAGATAGTCGATATGCGCGAATTCAAGCCCGAATTCAATGGAACTATCAGGCCCGCCTTCTTCTCGGATGCCGTGTTCAATCTCGATTTCAGAGGCGAACTTTACGTGCTCTGTTATGTCGGCATAGATGAAGGGCACGAATCGCTGCTGATCAAAGGTGTTCGTGGTGCCTCCATATCCATTCTCGATGCTGGCCTTTTGCTGTGAACGGTATTGAATATCCATATAGCCGCCAACAATAGCCTTGGGCGCTGCGACGAACGGTTTGGCATACACGAGTCGGCCTGATCCGGAAGAACCGAAAGACAGCGCCGGCTGACTTTCCACGCGCCGTTCCCGTCCTACTTCTGGTAACGGTCCGACCCCAGGCTGTCCGGTTGGCGCTTCAGATCTCATCACCTCAGGTCTTTCCACACCAGGAGGCATGCCAGCCCGTTCACGTTTCTCGCCTTCTTCTTTTTCCTTCTGTTGCTGTTCCAGGCGCTTTACTCGTTCTTCAAGGCTCAAGTCCTGTGCTATGGCTGGAACTGCCATAAGTAGACAGACCATCAGTGCCCCGAGAATTGACCTCATCCTCATTGCGAACCTCCCGAAAAATAGTGGTGATGGTCTGACTCGGGACTCAATGGTCTCTGGCCGTCTCTGAACCTACAAGG
>Ga0315275_10006629_pt1 | contig 11102 bp, 9 predicted proteins | sample YL17G03_0_MG_FD_205557 | JGI IMG/M metagenome (GOLD analysis project Ga0315275, IMG submission 205557) | Sediment microbial communities from Yellowstone Lake, YNP, Wyoming, USA - YL17G03_0 | ecosystem: Environmental > Aquatic > Freshwater > Lake > Sediment | place: USA: Wyoming | collected...
TAGATATATATTAACATTCTCCGACCAACCCACAAATTAATAGATAAAGTACAGGTATTCTAGTACCATACTGCTATTCTAGCAGCTATAGAATCCAATATATGGGGGAAGATTTATCCAACATGTCCGCTGAATCCACTGTTTATTTTCCCATTTGCACCACTACTGCACTGGTAAAAAATGACCTGCCTCTTATGCAGATTTCCCGTAGTATGTATTTTTCCCCCAAGCACCTCCTTTCTATACATTTGATTTTGACGAAAGGACTATTATTATAACTATTCTATGATGTTATATTTGGTTTGCCAACAATTCAATTTGATAGCATAAATCCTAAATAAATAACAAATTATTTGTTCAATAAATACGAACTACTCTTCATCTCAATGGCAATGGTTCATCCATTGCACGACCGGGGACATATTCCCATTCTTGAGCCAATTGTTGGCGAATATGAGCAAAGATTGCCGAGGTAGGGAGGTGATTGGGGCAGGATTGCTCACACATGCCACAGCCAGCACAGGAAACCAGCCAGCGCATCACACTTGAGCGGTCATAATGACCACCAGCGATACGGTCAGGCCGATCCACGGAGCAGATGGGGCATACATCCATGCATTTCTGGCAATCTCCACAGCTTTCCAACTGTTGGATGACTGCATCCACATCTGCTGGTAACAGGTCACCTAATCCTTCGTTCACCCGATCCAGCGTTCGCTGGTGACGTTCGCACATCTTCGATACGATGCGTTCATGTTGAATAATGAGAGTCTTATCAGCGCTTCCATCTGTGAGTTCTTCAATGCGGATGGTCTCAGCAATCTTTGGATCACCTAACGACAGCAGGATTTGCTGGCGGACTGGTAGGCCAAGGATGTGAATATTAATATTCGCTTGATTTGTGGCTGGTGAGGTGCAGACCTGGCATGCCGATCGGTATCTATACGGAATGATCCCACCCTGGCGGGCAAATTTCAAGGCCTCTTGTGCCAATTCGTCTTTAACTTCGGTTGAGCTTATTTCGTCTGCAGAATGAGCTTTTTCAATGCGCTCGAGGCGCCATTGGTATTCATCGGCGGGAAGAGTCCCCAGGCAGTCCACACTGACTGTAAGGAGATTATCAATGTTGAATGGGGCATGCTTGGTCATTTCAATCAATGCACGCATTTCACACGGTCTTAATAACGCACCGATCTTGGAACCAGGATGAATTGCAAGTGTACTGGGTATTAGTGTGGCAATGTTGAATTCCATGAGGGGTTTAAATGGATTAATTTCATCTATGGATGCTGGGTCAATGACATAACGAGGAGTCGCTCTAGCTTCATCACCATCATCCATGGTCACCAACATCCCTTCCAGGTTGGCTCCCAACCAGATTTTCTTGATCAGGCTGCGAACCTTACCCAGGGGGTCACCGTGTGTTTCGAGAGACCATTGGTTGTTCATTGAAGCACCTCCCAACTCACCTATAAATGTCGTAAATTATACTGATAGCTGTCGATCCAAAAGTTCTGCGATATCCATCACTTGGATCTGCTCGCCAAGACCCTTGGAACGGATGGCGTCATCGAACATGAGCAAGCAGTATGGGCAGGCTGTGGCAACAATATCCACTTTGACCTGCAAGGCATCTGCAAGCCGGCGATGGTTGATGCGTGTGTTTGGATCAGTCTCCAGCCACATTTGACCGCCACCTCCACCACAACAAAAGCTGTTCTCTCCCTGACGGGGGAGCTCAATGGAGTTCAATTTGGCATCTTTAAGCAATTGCCGAGGTGCCTGATAGATCTGGTTATAACGACCCAGATAGCAAGAATCATGGTACGCCAGGCGACCTTTCAATCCGTTGCCATTGGGTGAGATATCCTTGGTGAGTGATAACTCAGATAGGAATTCTGTATAATGTTGGACTTTATAGCTACTTCCAAATTGGGGGTACTCGTTTTTAAGGGTATTAAAGCAGTGGGGGCATTGGGTAACAATGCGGTTAAATTTAACCTTGCTCATGGCTTCAAGATTCTGCTCAGTAAATACCTGGAACAGGTACTCATTACCCATCCGACGGGCAGTTTCGCCACAACAAGTTTCATCTAATCCAAGAACTCCGAAATTAACATTAGCTTTTTGCAGCAAATGGACGAAAGAACGGGCGACTTTCTTGTTACGGTCGTCAAATGCTGAAGCACAGCCGACAAAAAACAGCACATCTGTTTCATCACCAGGGGCAAGCTCGCGAAGGTTTAAGCCATCGGACCAGTTCAGACGGTCTTGGGCAGGTATACCCCAGGGATTCCCTTGGCGCTCAATGTTGCGCAAGGCATCTGCAACCGATTTGGGGACTTTCCCGGTGGTGAGGGCCTGATAACGGCGCATATCGACGATCTCATCCACGGGATTGATAAATGCCGGGCAGAGCAACGTGCAAGCACCGCAGGTGGTACACTGCCAGGGATAAAATTCGGTAAACACCCCCGCGAAGAGCTCCTGATTTGATTTCGCGGTGGGAGTTTGCATGGATTCGACCATGGTCTTGCGCAAAGCCTGGACCAGCCAGCGGGGTGAATAATCCATACCACTGATATTGGATGGGCAGGCTTCTTCGCAGCGTCCACAATTCAAGCAGGCATCAAAGGATAACAGCTGCTGGGAGGTGAACTCCGATACTTTTCCAACACCCAAAACCTCTGCTTCATCAATATTCTCGATTTTCTCGAGCTCACCCGTCTTACGTAGGGGGTGGAAAATTACATTCAGGGGTGCATAGACCAGATGACGCATTTTGGTGAAGGGTATGCTTGCAACCAAAATCAATGCCACAGCGGCGTGCACCCAAAACAAAATATCGTGCAGCTGAGTAGCCCCGAAAGGGGTCATCCCTAAACCAGACAGGAGATGAGCAACTTGGTTACCCACGGGGGACCAAGCAGCCCATGGGGGGTTCGTAGCCAGCAGGCGTGTCCCTTCCATGGTGAAACCAAGTAAAGGGATCAGGGCGAGCAAGCTTAAGGCATAATAATCATCCCAGCGGGTTTCGAGATATTTTGGGCGGAGAACCAGACGGCGGAAAAATGCCATAATGACCCCGGCGAGAATCATTATCCCGGCAATATCCATCACCAACTCATAGATCAAGTAGGCGGTTCCGCGTGGAAAGGTAATCACCCAGGGGAAGAATAGCAACATATTGAGAATATTGATAATCGTGCCCAGTACCTGGATCGTGACGCCCCAGAAGATGAGTAAATGCATGATCCCGGGATATGCTTTCTTGAGGATGCGAATCTGACCCAAAGCATGGATAAAAAAATCACGAATGCGGGGAAGGGCTTTTTCCAATGTTGCACCAACATCCTTCGATCGGGAGGATTTTGAATCAGGTTGAGCGGTGGCTTGAGAGGTCATGACGCACCTCCGATGAAAATCTCATTGTTCACCACATTTACCGGAATGGCTGTAAGTCCGCTGGGAGGTGGCCCGGAAACCACACGACCATCCAATGGGTCGAAGTAACCATCATGGCATGGGCAGTAAATACTTCCTTCTTCGTTATTCCATTTGACGATACATGCAAAGTGGGTACATACGGCAGAAAATGCGCGTAAACCATCGGGAGTGTTAATCACCAAAGCAGGGTAACGTCCATAACTGATCGTTTTACTTTCACCAGCGGGTAATTCGTCCACAGTGCAGACGAGAACAGGCTCAGAGGGGGTTTCCTGCAGGTTGCTGGGATAAAAGTAAGCGACCACTGGTCCTGCGATAACAGCAGCACCAGTGAGCACCAGTCCCCTATTTACCAATTTAACAAATTCGCGACGTGTAATCGGGCTCATGGCTAACTCACCTCTCCCCAAATCGTCAGGGCAATGATGGTTATGACAGCTATGATTACAAAAGCCATGCGGATCCGGTATATTTTCTTGGATTTATCAGGTTTGTTATCTAGGAATGGCCAGATGAGGATCAGACCCACAAGGATGATCGGGAAGATAACACCGATGATCTTCCCCTGAATACCCAGAACCATGGGAGGGATTTTCTTGAGGATCTGGTATAAGGCGAGGAAATACCATTCTGGTTTAACATGTAATGGGGTGTTTAATGGATCAGCAGGCTCCCCCAGCCCGATAGGTTTGATCATCCCAACAATGGCAATGATCAAGACAACTGCCAGAACCCCTAAAACAACATAGAACTCTGTCTTTATATGATCGGGAAAGAAGGGGATAGAGTCTTCAGTTTTGTGCTCAATGTCAGACATAGAAATTCTCCTCGTCGGTTTAGAGAGGTTTGGCGATGCCTTGACGGCGGATCATGAGGAAGTGGGCAGCCATGAATGCAACGGTTGCCAGGGGTACGACAATTACATGCAACCCATAGAAACGGCTGAGGGTTTCACCGGTGACGTTCCAACCAACTCGCAAGAAGACGAGTGCAAGGTTCCCGATAGCAGGGATGGCGCCGGCAATCTCAGAACCAACCGTGGTTGCCCAAAACGCCCTCTGGTCCCAAGGGAGCAGATAACCGGTAAAACCAAAGACCAAGGTTAGGATCAGCAGAAGTACCCCGGAGACCCAGTTCAGCTCCCTGGGAGCTTTATAAGCCCCCATGATAAAAACCCGCAGCATGTGAGCGACGCATATGACGATCATACCATTGGCACACCAGTGATGGATCGCACGGATCGCAGAGCCAAAATACACCTGGGTTTCAATATATTGGATGCTGGTATAAGCAGCCTCTGGCGTGGGTTTATAGTAGAAGGCTAAAAATATGCCAGTGATCCCCTGGACAACGAAGAGAAATGCAGTGATCCCGCCTAGACAGTAAAACCAACGGAGGGCATATTTTGGTACAGGTTTTTTGAGGATCTTTGTGAGTGGTTCGGAAACCTGGTAGCGGTCATCGATCCATCCGGCAGCCCGATTGGTGAAGGGCTTCCTAGGAGAGCGTGTCACCCAGGTGTTGGCACTGCGGTAAACGCCTAAGACAAATACCAGACCCAACCCTCCAAAGAGGATCCATCGAGCAAGAGGGGTCCACATGCCTTTGTTTTGACCAAGAATATGACAGCTTAAACAAGAATCCTGGCCGGCGGGCGGGGGCGTAACGACGAGCGCTGGCGAAGCTGATACATCTTTGGCCAAAGCCCAATTGGGTGATGCGGCTGGAATGGCTTGATCTCCAATTACGGGAGTATTTGCCTGGGCATGATTGGTGATGAAAATGAACAGCCCAACCGCAACGACCAACACAGCAAGCAAGCCAAAACGCTTCAGAGAAAAGAATCGCATAGAGCCACCTCGTATTCAGCTGGTATGTGAAGGGCAGCAGGGACGAGATCCCTACTAATTGTGATAATGGTCACATATAAAGTATACCTGAAAATCCCCCTGGTGAAATCAATTTAAGACCTGATTTACCCCAGGATGCGCGCCTTAATTTCCCCTAGATATCGATGATTTTCCGCTGTATGGCGTATTTAATCAGGTCAGCGCGGTCGTGCAAGTCCAGCTTGGACATCAGGTTCATCCGATGTGCCTGAACGGTTTTAATGGATATGCACAGGATTTCTGCTATTTCTTTGTTGGTATAGCCTTCGGCGATAAGCTGCAGAACTTCGCGTTCGCGCGGGCTCAGACCATTCGAAGGATTCTCTTTTTGCAGATCTCCCCAGCGCAAGTAATTCTCTATGACCAGGCGAGTGATGGCTGGCGACAGGACAGCTTCGCCCCGGTGGACTGCATGGATTGCACCCAAGAGCTCGTGAGCAGCGGCGTCTTTGAGGATGTATCCCATGGCTCCATTGGTGAATGCTTGCCGGATATATTCTTCATTGTCATGCATTGTGAGGATCAAGACTTTTACTTGCGGGCAGTCGTGTTTGATCTGGTGTGTGGCTTCCAGACCATTTAATAATGGCATAGCGATATCCATCAAGACCACATCGGGCAGCAGCTGGCAGGCGAGCTTAACCGCTGTGCGCCCATCCTCGGCTTCACCGATCACAATCATATCTGGTTCATCTTCCAGCAAAGCTCGAATTCCAGCCGACAGGATCGTGTGATCATCAGCAATTAGTATGCGGATTTTATCCATCCTACTTTACATCAGACCGAAGAAGTGAAAGTTAACCATCAGGGGTGTACAATCATTTTGCATGTGAGTTGGATCAATCTTAAGCCCATCAGCTCTATATTTAAGTATACTTCGATTTCTCCAATGCCCTGCCGAGCAAACTGTTATAAATAAAATAAGGCTGCATACTTTCATTAACCTTGTTTGTATAAATAGTTCAACTAAATATGTATGGCGTGCCCTTCAGCAGCGTGAGCAGCTTCCATCAGTGCTTCGCTCAAGGTTGGGTGAGCGTGGATATTGCGTGCGATTTCTGCTGTGGTCAGCTCCATCATTTGGGCGATGCACAGCTCCGGCAGCAGCTCGGTCACTTCCGGGCCGATCATATGCCCACCCAGAATTTCACCATATTTGGCATCGATGATTATTTTCACCCAACCAGAATAGTCTCCCAAGCCGAGGGCTTTTCCGTTGGCTTGAAATGGGAATCTCCCGACTTTTATATCCATTCCACGTTGCTTTGCCTGTGTTTCGGTTAATCCGAATGAGGCCACTTGAGGTTGACAGTAGGTGGCTCGAGGCATCATTTCATAATTTAGCTGAACGGTGTCAACCCCAGCGATGTTCTCAGCACAGACAATCCCTTGAGCAGAGCCAACATGGGCAAGCATCAGCTTGGCGGTTACATCCCCAACTGCCCAAATACCGGGCATATTGGTTGCCATGCGTTCATCAATCTCAATGGCACCTTTTTCAGTGATCTTAACCGCCTGTTGCTCCAACCCGAGCTCGTGTGAATTGGGACGAAAACCAATCGCAACCAAAGCTTGTTCTGCTTGTAAAGTTACGGTTCCATTCTCTCCGGATGCACGTAGGGTGACACCTGCCTCAGCTGCTTCCAGGGCTTCAACCCGGTGACTGACCAGGATATTTATCTTGCGCTTGGTGAAGGCTTTAGCCAGCTCAGTACTGACTTCCTCATCTTCAAGAGGTACCAGGCGGGGCAACATTTCCACAATGGTGACAGGAACACCATAGGAACTCCAGATCGTGGCAAACTCAACCCCAATGGCCCCCGCCCCAATGATAATGGCAGATTTTGGCAAGGTGGGCTGGAGGATAGCCTCCAAATAGGTGAGGATCCTATTCCCATCCACTTTCCAGGCAGGAGGAACCATGGTTGTCGCCCCGGTGGCGATGACGATATTTTTCGTTTTCAGTTCAGTGGATTTCCCTTCGCCGTCTGTAACAGTAACCGTATCACGAGCAGTAATCTTCGCCATACCCATATGGATAGAGATATTATTCTTCTTCATCAGGAAGCCAACACCCTTGGTCAAACGGTCGGACACTTGACGGCTGCGTTTGACGGCAACACTGTAATCCAGGCTGAGATTATCGAAAGAGAAGCCAAACTCTTTGCTGCGTTCACGCAGGATATGGGCAACTTCGGCATTCCTAAGCAGGGCTTTGGAGGGTATACAGCCAACATTCAAGCACACACCCCCCAGCCACTGCTTATCGATGATGGCTGTTTTTAATCCCAATTGGGCAGAGCGGATGGCACAGACATATCCAGCGGGTCCGGCACCAATGACGATGACATCATAATTCTCCATAGTCTCTCCTTAATAATAAATATATTCCAAGACATCTATATTATAAATTGCTCTTCATTGACATATCATATTCATTGAAAATACTTAAGTCAATTCCTGCAAGGTATCCACTACCTTGGCGAGGAAGTAATCGGCAATGGCACCATCGATGATACGATGGTCAAATGTAAGGGATAGATACATCATTGGACGGATTGCCAGTACATCGCCCTGGTTCGCATCGGTGATAACCACGGGGCGTTTTTGAATAACGCCTACTCCGAGAATAGCACATTGAGGTTGGTTGATGATGGGTGTGGCGAACAGCGAACCGGTGACGCCATGGTTGGTAATGGTGAACGTACCACCCTTCACTTCATCCGGCTGCAGTTTGTGGGTACGCGCCCGATTAGAAAGGTCATTGACGATACGGGCGATCCCAAGAAGCGAGAGATTATCTGCATTCCGGATCACCGGGACGATCAAGCCTTCTTCACCCAGGGCAGTTGCCATGCCAATATTAATCGCATTGAATATTCGAACTCCTTCCTCAGACCAGGATGAGTTGACCAGTGGATAAGCTTTTAACGCTGAGACTGAGCCAACGACAAAATATGCGGTGTAGGTTAAATTCACACCCTGCGAGGCAAAGGCTTCCTTATTGGCATTACGGTGAGCCACAACCCGGGTCATATCCACTTCCATGATGGTAGATACGTGAGGGGCAGTATGCTCGCTCATCAGCATGTGCTCCGCGATTGCTTTGCGCATAGGGGTTTGAGGAAGCACGGTGTATGTCCCTGCTAACGTCGATATAATAGGTGCCGCGACTATTGGAGTGGGAACTGGTAGAGCGGTTGGAGTAGGAGCTTGAGGAGCCTGTTTTCTCGCTTCCAGGTAAGACTCGATATCTTTTTTGGTGATGCGTCCACCCATCCCGGTGCCGGGCACTTTTGACAAGTCCACATTTTTTTCTGCCGCGATTTTGGCGACCACGGGGGAGATAAAACCGAGCTCGCGAGGTGGGGTTGAAGGGAGTGAAGGTGTTGCGGCGGGGAGGGTTGTTGGCTGGGCGGGAGGTGAAACAGTCGCTGGTTGCTCATGAGCAGCTTCCTGTGGGATGACTTCACCGGGTTGACCAATCCAACCCAATAAAGCCCCGACTTTGACCACCTCACCTTCCTTTGCCATTTCAGCGAGAATCATTCCGGAGATCGGGCTGGGGATTTCTGTATCGACCTTGTCGGTATTCACTTCCAAGACGGGTTCATATTCTTCGACTTTATCCCCCGGGGATTTGAGCCACCTGGTGACTGTGGCATCGGTTACAGACTCTCCCAATAAAGGCATTAACAATTTGGTAGGCATGGCTGCTCCTTTTACTTGCCCATAAAATCCATCGAACTATTATTTGTAAAAAATTGGATAATCTGAAGGTGATACCTCATGCATTAGCTCATATACTGCTTCGAAAATCGTTTCAACATTAGGTTTGGACCAGTAATCTCCATCCGAACCATAAGACGGGCGGTGTGCTGCCCCAGGCAAGGTTCGGGGCGGGGAATCAAGCCAGTAGTAACCGCCCTGCTTTTCAATGACTTCCTGAAGCATGTAAGCTGTGGTGCCTCCTGGGACATCTTCGTCAACAAAGATGATATGACCGGTTTTCTTGAGCGATTCCAGGATAATCCCACGGAGGTCAAATGGTAGCAAAGTCTGCACGTCGACCACCTCGGTTTCAATACCCACTATGCTTAACTTATCTGCTGATTCAAGGGCAATCCGGCAGCACGCGCCATAAGTAACCAGGGTGACCTCCGTACCCTCACGAATAACTTCAGGAACACCCAGGGGAACCATGATCTCTCCAATGTTATCGGGCAAGCGTTCCTTTTGCCGATAGGCATTAAGCACTTCCACGAGCAATGCTGGCTCATCGGAGCGTAACATGGTGTTATACAAACCAGCAGCCTGGACGAAATTGCGCGGCACCAATACATACATGCCTCTTAATAAATTTATAAGTCCTGCCATCAGAGAACCAGAATGCCACACCCCTTCCAGGCGATGACCACGAGTGCGGATAATGACGGGTGCTTTTTGCCCACCCCGTGTACGCCAGTGCAAGGTCGCCAGGTCATCCGACATGATCTGCAATGCCAGGAGCACATAATCCAGATATTGGATTTCAGCAATCGGGCGCAAGCCCCGCAATGCCATTCCAATCGCCTGACCCAGAATCGTTGCCTCCCGGATGCCAGTATCTGTGACATGTAGCTCACCATACTTTTCCTGCAATCCGCGCATGCCCTGATTGACATCCCCAATCCGACCGACATCCTCACCAAAAGCAATCAAGCGAGGCTCGCGGGCAAAAGCAGCGTCAAAATACGCATTGATCACTTCAAAACCATTAAGCATGGGGGAGTTATCTGAATATATTGGGTACACCTCAGGTACAAGCAAGGCTGATTCATTCGATTGACTATAAAGATGTGATCCAAAACGATCCTGATTTATCGACTCTTGTGTATTCTTCCAATCGATCAATTGTTGCTTAACCGGTGTTTGCTCGTCTCGTACTTCGGTTAACCCAGCCATAACGGCAGACATAATATCCCGGCGAAAAGGAATGGGGATATTGGTCAATTTGTCTTTGATTTGACCCAATGCAGACTTACGAGACGAGCTGACAGTCATTTGGTCGATGAGACCTGCCACGTGGGAGCGTTCGCTCAGGATGGGGTTCATATATTCATCCCAGGCGCGTTTACGGTCTTCTTCTACTGAACGTTGATCCTTTTTTTCAAGCCGATCTAGCTCTTCGGTGGTTATGTAACCCTGAGCCAAAATCCATTCACGGAATTTCTTGATGCAATCAAATTCATGCTCCCATTCAAGACGTTCTTTGGATTTATAGCGCTCCTGGCTGCCAGATGTGGAGTGTCCATAGGGCTGAGTGAGCTCGCTGACATGCACAATGGAGGGCATATGTTCTTCCCTGGCAACCTTGACGGCTTTCTGATAGGTCTCGATCAATGCGGGATAATCCCAACCCTTTATGGTATATATATCAAAGCCATCACAGCATTCTCCTGGGGGGCGTTGAAAGCCTATCAGCAGCTCAGAGATATTTTCTTTGGCGATCTGAGATTCATTGGTCACTGAGATCCCATAACCATCGTCATAAATGGTCAAGATTACCGGGCAGCGCAATACACCGATGGCATTCACCGATTCCCAGAACAGACCTTCAGCGCAGGAGGCATTTCCGATGGTAGTGAAGGTGACTTCGTTTCCATTATTTGAGAATTGGGTGAACTGCCCTAAAGCAGGGATCTGACGGTAAAGCTTGGAAGCATATGCCAGACCTACGACCCTGGGCATATGGGCTCCGGTGGGGGAAATGTCGCCGGTTGAGTT
>Ga0315275_10006630_pt1 | contig 11102 bp, 8 predicted proteins | sample YL17G03_0_MG_FD_205557 | JGI IMG/M metagenome (GOLD analysis project Ga0315275, IMG submission 205557) | Sediment microbial communities from Yellowstone Lake, YNP, Wyoming, USA - YL17G03_0 | ecosystem: Environmental > Aquatic > Freshwater > Lake > Sediment | place: USA: Wyoming | collected...
TTGCTGCTGTTTCACGAGCCGATGAAGAGGTTTCCGAAGAAGATATTCTGAGAGCCATTAATAGCGCATCGGTTGTTTCGATTAATCCGAATCAGGAAGTAATTCATGTTATTCCCCGGGAATTCAATATTGATGGCCAGACAGGAGTTCAGGATCCTCGAGGCATGAGCGGAGTCAGATTAGAGGTTGATACTTTGATTATCGAGGCTCTATCTCCTTATATCAAAAACTTAAGGAAATGTTTAAATAGCGCAGGTATAGAGACCGAAGGATTGGTTTTAAATGCTTTAGCTGCATCGGAAGCAGTTTTAACCAACAAACAAAAAGAGCTTGGGGTTTTGGTTTTAGATTTCGGCGGAGGCACGGTCGGAATGACTATTTACGAAGAAAGAAAATTAATCCATGTTCATATTTTGCCGATTGGCGCATCTCACATTACCAATGATCTGGCAATTGGTCTAAGAACCAGCGTAGAAACAGCGGAAAAAGTAAAATTGGCCTATGGTTCTTGTCTTAGCGAAGAGATTGGTAAAAAGGAAAGTATAGACCTTTCCAAATTAGACGAAAAAGAAGAGGGTATAGTTAACAGGAAAGAGATAAGCAGAATTGTTGAAGCAAGAATAGATGAAATTTTTGCCTTAGTCAACAAAGAACTTAAAAAAATAGACAGAGAACGACTCTTGCCTGCCGGTGCGGTTTTGGTTGGTGGCGGCGCAAAAACTCCAGGGATTATTGATTTGGCGAAAGAGAAACTGAAATTGCCGGTTCAATTGGGCTATCCGCAGGGATTTGAAGGACTAACTGATAAGGTAGATGACCCGGCTTTCGCGGGCGTAAGTGGTTTAATATTTTGGGCATTACAGATGCAAGGAGATAAGGAAGGAAGAATACTGTTGCCGCTCATCAAAAAGCCAGCAACGCGCGGAGCGCTAAATAGAACATTAGATAAGCTTAAGAGATTGTTTAGAGGGCTTATGCCATGAATAATTGGAATTACTTGACGTAAATTTATAATTAAGATAGTATACTAACTACTAATTACTAAATACCAATACATGCCTCAAATAAAACCAGACATTGAAACATTTGCCAGGATAAAAGTTATCGGCGTTGGCGGCAGCGGATGTAATGCAATTTCACGCATGATGTCTTGCGGGATAAAAGGCGTTAATTTTGTTGCTATTAATACCGATGTCCAGGCGCTTCATAATAATCGGGCTCAGGAAAAAATTCATATTGGAAAGATTTTAACCAAAGGGCTAGGAGCAGGAATGAATCCCGAAGTAGGTCGTCGGGCAGCCGAGGAAAACAAACAAGATGTTCAGGAAAGCTTAAAGGGTGCGGATATGATTTTTATAACCTGTGGTTTGGGCGGAGGTACGGGAAGCGGCGCTTCTCCAATTGTGGCTGAATTAGCCAAAGAAGCAGGCGCTCTAACGGTTGCCATTGTTACGAAGCCCTTTTCTTTTGAGGGTGCGCAAAGAACGAGAATTTCCGAAGAGGCCTTGGCAGAATTAAAAGACAAGGTTGATACGATAATCGTTATTCCCAATGACCGACTTTTGACCATAATTGATAAGAAGGTTTCGCTTTTAAATGCTTTTGAAATTGTTGATGATGTTTTGCGCCAAGCGGTTCAGGGAATTTCTGACTTGATTGTTTATCCGGGAATAATTAATCTTGATTTTGCCGACATTAAAGCCGTAATGGAAAATGCCGGACCAGCTATTATGGGTATTGGTCGGGCAACTGGCGAAAATCGAGCAACTGAAGCAGCGCGCGCGGCAATTTCTTCTCCCTTATTGGAGTTTTCAATTGAGGGTGCAAAAGGAATCCTTTTTAATGTTAGCGGTGGTCAAGACATGGGAATGTTGGAAATTTCCGAAGCAGCCAAAACAATTACCGAAACCGCCGACCCGGATGCCAAGATAATTTTTGGTGCGGTGATAGATGAAAAGGCAAAAAAGGGCGAAATGAAGATTACCGTAATTGCTACTGGCTTTGGCGGCGATTATAGCCAAAATTCAAATCACCAAATGATAATTGAGGATAAAAAAGTTCCTCCGGCAATTGAGATAGAAAAAAGGAAAAAGAAAGACAAGGCAAAAGAAGCGAACGAGCCAAAAGAGGAAAATAACATCACTGTTTACAAAAGTCCCTTGCCCGAAGACGAAAACGAATGGGACATTCCTGCCTTTATCCGAAAGAAAAAATAGTAGGTTTTAATAGGTTCTTGATTAGCACTCTTGACATGAGAGTGCTAATTTTTTATACTGGGAAATATATGGTATAATTGAAAAATATGAGATTGGACAAGTTTACAACTAAAGCCCAGGAGGCCTTGCAGGATGCTCATGGCATCGCCAGTGAACGCGGTCATCAGCAAGTCGATGCCCTCCATTTATTAAAAGCCCTCTTAATTCAAGAGGATTCTTTGGTTTTGGCTATTTTCGAAAAGATAGGTGCAGATTTGAGAAAAATCGATAAAGATGTAGAAATATCTTTAAGCCGATTACCAAGATTAAGCGTTGTGACCGGAAATGTTTTACAGGCCTACTTAACTCAAGATATGGGTAGAATTTTGGAGCAATCATTTAAAGAGGCAGACAAAATGAAGGACGAATTTGTTTCCACTGAACACTTTCTTTTGGCTATGCTTACCAATCCGACAAAAGTTAGAGAAATTTTAGAAAGCAATGGCGTGGATTACGATAAAGTTTTGAAAGTTCTGTCCGAAATTCGTGGTGGCGAACAGGTTACCGATACCGAACCAGAAGTCAGATATCAGGTTTTGGAAAAATATACTAAAAATCTTACGGAGTTAGCGAGGAAAGAAAAATTAGACCCGGTTATTGGTCGCGATAACGAAATTAGAAGAGTAATGCAGGTTTTAAGTCGCAGAACCAAGAATAACCCGGTTTTAATCGGCGAAGCAGGGACAGGAAAAACAGCGATTGCCGAAGGGCTTGCCCAGAGAATTGTCAGCAGTGATGTGCCGGAAAACTTGAAAAATAAAGAATTGATTAGTTTGGACTTGGGCGGATTAGTGGCTGGTACAAAATTCAGAGGAGAATTTGAAAATCGCCTGAAAGCGGTTTTAAGGGAAATTGAAAGAGGTCAGGGCAAATTCATTCTTTTTATTGATGAACTGCATACTTTGGTTGGCGCTGGCGCGGCCGAGGGAGCAATTGATGCTTCAAATATGTTAAAGCCGGCCTTGGCGCGAGGCGAACTTCATGCTATTGGCGCTACTACTCTGAGAGAATATCAGAAATATATTGAGAAAGACCCTGCTCTGGAAAGAAGATTTCAGCCGATATATGTCAGCGAGCCGTCAATTGATGACGCGATTGCAATGCTGCGAGGAATTAAGGAAAAATACGAAGTTCATCACGGCGTAAGAATTATTGACCCGGCAATCGTGGCAGCGGTAAATTTATCCTCTCGCTATATCAGTGACAGATTTTTACCCGATAAGGCAGTCGATTTGATGGACGAAGCAGCTTCGGCTCTAAGAATGGAAATTGACAGCATGCCCATAGAATTAGACCAGATGAAAAGACAGCAGATGAAATTGGAAATTGAGGTTCGTGCTTTAAAGAAAGAAACTGATCCGGATTCAAAAGAACGGCTAAAAGCAATTAAAAAAGAGATAGCCAATTTAAAAGAAGAAAGCAAGGAATTGGAATTACAATGGAAAACCGAAAAAGATATCATTTCCAAAATTAGACAACTTCAAAAAGATATTGATTCATTAAAGGCAGAAGCCGAGATTGCCGAAAGAAAATCCGATTTACAAAAAGCAGCAGAAATTAGGTACGGTAAAATTCCCGAATTGGAAAGAAAAATAAAAGAACATCAAAAGAAATTGACTGAGGCGCAGAAAAATAGAAGAATATTGAAAGAAGAGGTAACCGTTGAAGATGTGGCAGGAGTTGTTTCTCGTTGGACAGGTATCCCGGTTTATAAAATGTTGGAAGAAGAAAGCATTAAGTTATCCAAAATGGAGGAAGAGATAAAAAAGAGGATTATTGGTCAGGAATCGGCAATTTCAGTTGTATCTAACGCCATTAGACGCAGCCGGGCAGGGATATCCGAGGAAAATAGACCAATCGGCTCATTTATGTTTTTGGGTCCGACTGGGGTTGGTAAAACAGAATTAGCTTTAACCTTAGCCGAGCTAATGTTCAATAGCAAAGATGCGATTGTTCGTTTGGATATGTCAGAATATATGGAAAGACACACAGTTTCCAAAATTATTGGTTCCCCGCCGGGTTATGTTGGCTATGATGAAGGTGGACAGTTGACCGAAATTATCAGGCGCCGACCCTATAGCGTGGTTTTATTTGATGAAATTGAAAAAGCTCATCCCGAAGTGTTTAATATTTTGCTCCAGATTTTAGACCGCGGCAGATTAACCGATGCCAAGGGCAGATTGGTTAATTTCAAGAATACGATAATTATTTTGACTTCGAATGTTGGTAGCGAGCATTTGCAGAAAATGGCGGAATTCGGCTTTAGCCACAGCGGCGAAGCGAAGAGAAAAAAAGAAGAGGAAACCAAAGAAAGAATTTCCTCAGCCCTAAAAGAACAATTCAGGCCGGAATTTCTTAATCGATTGGATGAAATTATAATCTTTAATAGTTTGGGTCCCGAAGAGGTCAGGCAGATTGTTGATTTACAACTGAGTTTGGTTGAAGAAAGGTTAAAAAATAAAAAGATTAAGATTAATGTCTCAAATGCAGCCAAGAGTTTATTAACGGAAAAAGGCTTTGACCCGGATTTCGGAGTCAGACCTTTAAAGCGAACAATACAGCAATTGGTCTTGGACCCCTTGGCCAAAATGATAGTTGAAGGAAAAATAAAAGAAGGCGATAAGATGAAGGTTGATATGAAAGATAAAAAAATTCTGATTGAACCGAATAACAGAAAAATCAAACAAGTCGTGAAAGTATAGATTTTGAAGAATAAAAATAGGCGGTGAATTGTTAAAACAATTCACCGCCTTTCGGTTTCAGTCGTTTTTTGCGAGATCGTAAATACTTTTTTGGATAGCGCAGAGAGTCGTGTTGCTTGCCTTGATTCTGTCCGGTATTCTCGCTGTTCGAGCTTCGAGTTCCTTTCTTCGGGTTTCGAATTCTTCCTCGATCCTTGCCAGTTCTTCATCGGCCCACTGCTTGTCAGAAATTTGAAATTCCAGCAGGCGTATCCCTTGCTGCGCATATTTCAATTCTCCAAGCAGGTTCATGAATTTAATCAACTTGTCTTGATTTTGGGTTTTTCTGGTCTGGGTTTTCAGGGCAGCAAATACGGATTGAAATTCATCGGGAATTCCGCCTAATTCTCTTTTTACCCTTTTTTCTATTGTGTCAAGGGTTATTCTCCAGTTTTTTCCCCGATTAGAATAGAGCAAAGACACGAAAAAGAAGGCGGCAAATCCCATTCCTATCCAGGATAGCCATGAATCTCGAAAGAAAAATATAAGAAGAGATCCTAATAAGAACAATGAAACAGGATACAGCAGCACTTTCCAGGGGGGAAGATTTTCTAAATACCAAAAGAGCCACGTAAAAAACCTTTTAAAGATCATCGCATACCTCCTTTTCGGATTTTTCTTTATTATATATCCTTATTTAAATTTTGTCAAGTAAAAAACAGGCATCGTCGATTAAACGGCGATGCCTTTAAAATAAGGATTTTCCATCTTGTAGTGGGTATAAATTATGATATCGCAGGCACACGATACTGGTGCGCCGAAAACGTGTCTTGGACTGTCTTCGTCAATAAAGAACATTAAGTTCTTTTGGTTTTCCGTTATTTTTTTCTCCATCTCTTCTCTGCTCTTTGTCTCAAGCAAGACAAATTCTTTTCCCTTTTTGATGAAAATATCCCTATACTCGAATTCCGGCAATAAACAAGCCGCTCGAAAAGTGCAATTGTTCATTTTTCCTCCTCGATTTAATTATACAACTATTAAAAAAATAAAAAAATGGACGGGTTCCTAAGAACCCGCCCGTTTCCTTTTCGGTTTTTCCTCCTCGATTCGTATGCCTTTTTTCTTGGCAGCGAATATAATGAGCCATTTTTCATTGAACACCTGATCCTTCAGCTGGCGCAACTCAAATCCGCAGGATTTAATGCGCCCTTTCTCGACCACCAGATTAACCGAACTTACACAGGGTTTGTGTTGGTATGTTTGGAACTTTGCCTCTACTGCGTCGCGAAATTTTTTCATCTCCAAAAAGATTTCGCCTGCCGTTTCTCGCGACTTCACCGGGGTGGTCATCGAAAAAATGGTCCATTCGCGCTCCATAGCCCGTTCCGACTCTTCAATTAAAACGATCATTTTACCTCCTTACGTCACGATTTTTCTACATCATAGCACCATTATAATAATTTGTCAATATTTTTATTGCCGACAAACCTTGTCGACAAACCTTGTCGATATTTCGTCTCATTATATTTTTTAATATAATAAGTGTTCAACTATATGGTGTGGCCGCACCACGCGGTTGAACATTATGAAAATAAGAGTTATAATTAAATTATGAGATTACCATTCACAGAGAAATTTTTATGGGATTTTTATAGAGCTGCTAAATTTACAGCAGGCGCCTTAGATAAACTTGCTTCTCCCCGTTTTCGTGGTATGCATGGAATGATAGATTTTCTAAAATATCCCGATTATTCGGACCTTAAGAAATTAGAACAAAAAAGATTGGGCAAAGAAAGATTTGGTCGCTTGATTAGATATTTGAAATATAATGATTATTTATATATTAAAAAAGACAAAAATAAACTTGCCATAATACTTACGCCCAAAGGCGCAGAAAAAATTTTAGAAATTAAACAAAAGATTGATGGGTCGTCAAAGAGAAGAGACGGAAAATGGCAGATGATAATTTTCGATATTCCGGAAGACATAAGAAAGAAAAGAGATTATCTTCGAGCTGGGCTTAAGAGATTAGAGTATCAAAAATTACAGCAAAGTATTTGGATTTGTCCTTATGACGTTTTTAAAGATACTCAAGAATTAATTAAATATCTTAAATTAGAACCCTTTATAAAACTACTCTTAATAGAAGAAATAAAAACCTAACTAAATTTTCAGTGTTTAACTATGTAGTGCGGCCGCACCATGCAGTTGAACAAGTTCGTGGATTGATGCCTAGAGTTTCTAACAAAATTGCGGGCGAATAATCGTTGACGGAAAAATGATCTTGTCATTTTGGCGATTTTTTAGTATGATTAAGAGAGAAAAGGTCGAGGATAAATTTAAACAGTATATATTTTTAATACGATATTATGAGATTAGCTAAAACTTTTTTAGCAATAGGAATTGCGGTAATCTTTGCTGTTTTTATTGGTTATGGTTTATACGTAATTTATGAGCCCCCAAAGTATGGGGATTGTTATGGCGAGCTTGATTGTTATAGGAATTTAGAAACCCGGCAGCATGAATATTCCAGAAATAGTTTTTTTATACTTATAATTATCGGAACCATTACCCTTGTTGCGGGAATTCTTTTATCTAAGATGGAGGGCATTGGTTCCGGATTGATGGGAGGCGGAATCTTGGTGATACTTTGGTCGTTGGCTCATACTTGGGAATATTGGTCAACATTTAATAAATACGTTAAATTGATTGTTTTAGGTGTTGTCTTGGTAATATTAATCTATTTAGGATATAAAAAATTAGAAAAAAAGAGTACGCCAATTCAAAAAGCCCAGTGATGGGCTTTTAAGTTTCTGTTGACCAACAAGACAATTTTTATTATGCTGAAAGTATGGAACAATTGAATACGCAAAAACAAGTAAGACGGAGAAAAGTGATAACTTTTTTTATTTTTTTAATTATCCTGGCTATTTTTGTAGCTTGGGCAGCGATTGAAGTAAATCAGTGGTGGAAGGTGAGAAAAGAATATGTGCGAATGGGTTTAGCCAGTGACAGGTTTCCTTATAGGATGTATACAGAAAGAGAATTAGTCGAAAAAGGCATATGGGCCAGTGAGTCTCCGGCTCTGAAAGCTGTCCCAACCAGGATTACGCCTGAAGAAACCTATACCAAATTTCGTCAAGCATTGATTGACGGAGATTTAGATAAAGCAGCGGAATGTTTTACGAAAGAAAAACAAGAAGAATATAAAGATGCATTAATTAAAGCAAAGGAAGAAGGAAGAATTGAAGGAATAATAGAGAAATTATCGGATATTTCTCCTGGAGGAGAAATAATAGTTAAGGGAAGCACGGGAAGAGCTATTGCCTCTTATGAGTTATTATATAAAGAGGAAGGGAATGAAAAGTTCATCAGTCACAGTATTGGTTTTACGAAAGACTGGAACGGCGATTGGAAAATGGAGAATTTATAGACGGACAAAATTTATAGACGGACAAGTATAAATGAAAAAAGGCAAATATTCAAAAAAGCTATTCTTTGTAGTTATATTTTTAATTTTATTTATCGGAGGCTTTGTTTTTTATACCAACAAGGCCTTTTTATATTCTGGAATGCCAACTCACTATGGTTTAGCCGAAGAAATGGTTAAGCTTTATAATTTAAATTATGATCCGGATATAACGCAAAGACAATTAGAGTTAATTTTGAAAGGCACTTTAGATGAAGATATTTTACCACGTCCGGTTTTCCATCTCTATGACCCAATTTATAATCGTTCTCCAGCTAGAATTTTAGGAATTGATTTTGTTTATACTGCCAAACAATGGGCATTAACAGATAGTCAGGAATCAATTATTGTAAAATTTGCTTTTATTCTTTGGAATATTTTTAAGACGGGTTTTAAATATCACGGCGATTATTCTTGGCCAGCATCTGTGAATTATTTTGCAAGCGGAGATTCGGAGAAAGCATATTATGGTCTTGGCCATATTCTGCATTTAATTGAAGATATGACTGTTCCAGCGCATTCAAGAAATGACCCGCATGCTGGTGGCGATCCATATGAGGAATGGGCAAGAATATATACCAATTCAGAGAGTTATAACTGGGCAGAAAATTTTTATAATCAACGCGTTAGCCCAGATTTAGTATACAGCATAAAACAAGCATTTGATGAATTGGCAATTTATAGCAATATTTATTTTTTTAGTAAGAACTCAACTTCGACGAAAGATTACTACAGACCCGTGATTATTGTAGAAAAACAAGAAGATTTCAGTAGTTTTTCTCAGAGAACATATGGTTGGGGTCGAGATGAAAAAGCGGGTCTTTTTAGATTAGTTAGAATTCAAGTCGATTTAGTAAAAAATCAGAAGATTTATTTTATCAGAGAAGATGACCTCAAACTCAACACCGACTATTGGAATCGGCTTGCGCCCAAGGCAGTGGTTTATGGTGCGGGGGTGATCAAATTATTCTTGGAAGAAAATGGTATTGAAGTTAAATTAGCCCACACCACAGAACAGCCCGTACTAATGTTTCCAGTAGCAAAGGACATAGTTCTATCAACTCCGTCAGCTCCTCCGATACCGCCGCCCACTGAAATTACTCAGGCAAGGCAGGGCGAAGTAAAGGGTGAGACAATTGAAAACCAAGAAACCAGCGAGACCCAAAAACAAGATGGATCAATAGTGGTTACTGGTCCGAAAACAGGAGGAGAAGGAGGAGTTTCTCCACGAGCATCACAAAATATAAATCAACTGGAAATTGGCGGAGAGCAACCAGAGGAGCCAGAACCATCCCAACCACCAACGCTTCCAGAAATTCCGCCTCATTTAGTGATTAATGAAATTCAAATCAGAGATAATGAATTTATTGAATTATATAATCCCACAAGTGCGAGTTTAGATTTAGCCAGCTATTCATTGTGCTATTATTCAGTCAATCGAGATTGGAATGACCCATATAGAAACAAAGAATTTCCCGAGACCGCCTCAATCTCTGCTGAGGGCTATTATTTAATCGGCTTAAAAGGATATCCGACAGAAAAGGGAAACCCTGATGCTGATTGGCAGATTTATGATTCAGCACAACTTAGTAATGAAGCGGGTTCAATGGCAATTTTTCCGTGGCCATTTACCGAGGAAACTGCTTCAAGAGCAAAAGATGAAGCGATTGACGTGACTTCCTGGGGCGAGGTTTCAAACGTAAGCGAAAGCATTCCTTTTCAACTAGTTTTAGGTCAGGATAAATCAATGCAGAGAAAAAACCATCAAGATACAAACGATAACAGCATTGATTTTGAATTTAAGAAAATACCCAGCCCGACAAATTCCAATGGCGAACAAAGAAAACCCGGAACGACAATTTATGACCACGCTTTAATTTCTGAAGATACAATCTGGACAATTGCCGGTAGTCCTTATTATCTTGAGATGAATGCTGGAGAATGGGCAAAAGTTTTAGAAGGCGTGACTTTAATCATAGAACCAGGAGTAGTGATAATGCCAATGGGTGGAGGGATTATCTTTTTTGAAGTCAGGGGAACTCTAATCGCCGAAGGAGCAGAAGGAGAAAACATTGTTTTTACCTCAATCAATGATACTGATTACGGAGGAACCGGCAGTGCTTCGGCTGGCGATTGGGCGCATATGCTGATTACATCTACCAGCATAAATACTTCTTTTAAAAATGTGATTTTCAGATATGGCGGAAGCCATACTCATCCGCCGTGGATTTATCCGATGATGGTAAAAGTAGATGGCAGTTCAATAAAAATGGAAAATGTGACAATGGAGAAAAGCTTTAATGTTGGGCTATATCTTAAAAACTCAAACTCAAAAATTAAAAATTCTGTTTTTAGAGAATCTTCAATGGGGATTATGATTGAAGGAGATCCGAATCTATCAATAGTTGATGGCTGTACTTTTGAAGAAAATTCTGCGTTTGGATTATGGATTTGGGGTGGTGCCTCACCGACTATTTCGAATAATAAATTTATAAAAAATGGCACTGTTGGAATGGAAGGACCGGTCATAGTTTATAATGCCTCTCCGGAGTTTAGCAATAATCAAGCATCAAATAATATACTTAATGGGATTTTAATCCACTGGGATAGCAGAATTGAAAAAGATACGGTTTGGAAAATGGATTTGCCATATATTCTTACTGGCGATTTTGTCATAGCCAGTGGTTCAGTTTTAAC
>Ga0315275_10006632_pt1 | contig 11101 bp, 7 predicted proteins | sample YL17G03_0_MG_FD_205557 | JGI IMG/M metagenome (GOLD analysis project Ga0315275, IMG submission 205557) | Sediment microbial communities from Yellowstone Lake, YNP, Wyoming, USA - YL17G03_0 | ecosystem: Environmental > Aquatic > Freshwater > Lake > Sediment | place: USA: Wyoming | collected...
TTCCGCGTGCAGAAGCACAGAGGCAAGTGGTGGCTCGTGGACCCGACGGGCAGGCTGTTCTGGTCGCACGGCATCGACTGCGTTCGCGCGGCCAACGCAACGCCGATCACGAATCGCGAGCGGTACTTCCGCGCTTTGCCCGAAAAAGATTCGCCCTTCGCCCGGTTCTACGGCGAGGCGGGCTGGGCTCCCCAAGGCTACTACAAGGACCATTCGCCCTACAAGACCTACGATTTCACTCGCGCCAATCTGTTGCGCAAGTACGGCGAAGACTTCGAACAGGCCTTTGCCGACCTGACGCACCGCCGGTTCGAGAGTTGGGCGATCAACACGATTGCGAACTGGTCCGACGAGCAAATCTACCTGTCGCGTCAGACACCGTACGTGGCAACCATCTCCTTCGAGTCCAAGAAGCTGGAGGGTTCGGAGGGTTATTGGGGCAAGTTCTACGATGTGTTCGACCCGGACTTCGAGGCCAACCTGCGGAAACGGCTGGAACGGGAAAAAGGCCAGACGACCGGCGATCCCTGGTGCATCGGCTACTTCGTCCATAACGAGCTGGCCTGGGGCGACGATACCTCCCTCGCACTGGCCGCGCTGATCTCGCCTGCCAATCAGGCGGCCAAGATCGTCTTCATCGAAGACCTCAAGGTCAACTATGGGACGATTGAAGAACTCAACCAAGCCTGGGGGACCAGCCACGCATCGTGGGAGGCCCTGCTCCAAAGTCAGAAAGCCCCCGACAAGACCAAGGCCCGCGCGGACCTCGAGGATTTCTATACGAAGACGGCGGAGACGTATTTCAGCACGATTCGCCGCGAGCTCAAGAGAATCGCTCCCTCGCAGCTCTACCTGGGCTGCCGGTTCGCCTGGGTCAACGACCGAGCGGCCCGGGCCGCCACCAAGTTCTGCGACGTGGTCAGCTACAATCGCTACAACTATGGCGTGGAGGACACGAAGCTGCCGGATGGAATCGACCTGCCGGTCATCATCGGCGAGTTTCACTTCGGGGCACTCGATCGCGGCATGTTCCACACGGGCCTGCGCAAAACCGAGAACCAGAAGGACCGTGCCGATAAATACACTGACTACGTGCGGAGCGCTCTGCGGAATCCCTACATCGTGGGGACCCACTGGTTCCAGTACATCGACCAGCCCACCACCGGCCGGGGCGACGGCGAGAACTACCAGATCGGCTTCGTGGACATCTGCGACAAGCCCTATCCGGAAATTGTCCAGGCGGCCCGCGACGTCGGCCATGCGATGTACGAATACCGCTTCGGCGACTGAGCTGGCCGTCTCGGGGGCACTATTGCCTCGCGGCCCGATACTTCTTGACGAAGCCGACCGGCCGGTAGCTCTCTTTGGCCTGTCGGAGTCCCGGATCGCCCAGGTCCTGCTCCCGATTGATCCGCTCGTACTTGTCTGGCAGAACGGCGGCGAAAACCCGATTCACATACTGGTAGGCGCCCGCGTACTGCTTCTGGAGAACGGCTTTCTCGAAGTGAACGACGAACATGCGGCCCTGGACCAGTTCTTCGCCCAGCGTATAGGCGACCGGCTCCTCATCGACGTAAAAGATCCCGCCGCACAGTTGCAGAACCTCCATGTTTTCGAGGGCCTCTTTCGCCGCCGCGTAGTCCCCCGGCCTTTCTTGCTGTGCTTTCCACCGCTCCAGTATCTGCAGAGCATCGCCCACATACTCCTCCAGAAGAGGCTTCGCCACGCACCTGTTGTTGCGGAGGAACAGGTTGACCAGGTTCTTCTTCCGGTGAAGCTTCCGCCCGGAAAGGGTCGCCAAGTCCTCCCGTGCATAAAGATAATCGAAATTGTCCCGGTCCTCCCATACGCGGCAGCCCCTCTGAGAGAGTTGCTCCGCCTGTGGCGACGAAACCGCCTTCATCATACGATACTGGTCAAAGAGCGAGTCCAAAACATCTTCCGGCGGCAATCCGAACGGCAGAATGAAGAAGGGTTCCGCGTCTTCGCCCACGATCACGAGAGTCTCCTCGCCTATGCGGCAGATCCGATAGTGGTGTGCCTCGCGAAACAAATAGAGGCCCGCAAAGCTCAGTTCCGATATACCCTCTGCCAACCGCTGAAAGCGGGGATGGAGCACCGGCCTCTGGTCCAGGCTCAGCGATGAGAACTCAGGATATTCCTCGATCATGAGATTCGCAATTCCTACACCCAATCCGTCTGATCTGCTGCTGCCGCATTTCGAAAGTCCCGCGACCATGCGGTTAAGATTCCTTCCCCTGCCCCCGCAGGGGCAGGCTATGCCATGCTCCTCGCAATGACATCGACAGGCCCTGTATGTCATTGCGAGCGAAGCGAAGCAATCTCCCATGCCGGGAGTTGAGATTGCTTCGTCGCTGCGCTCCTCGCAATGACATACATGTGATCTGCCAAGCGACTTTGCGTTCGCCCTACCAGGCAAGACGCCCCGATTGACCGTGCTGACTTAGTCTGCTATACTACGCTGGCTTTTTCAAGGAGTTGCAGATGGATTCCGAGCGAAACGATTATTCGCAATCCTCTTCCTATGAAGAACGACGGCCCGAACAGCCTCCGGCGGGGCCGCCGCCCGCTACACCACCGTACCCGGTCTATCAGGCGCCTGCCCGCAGATTCAGCGCGTGGAGGACCTTCGGGCGCGTGCTGTTCGTCCTGTCCGTGCTGGCCAACATCGGGCTGGTTGTCCTGTTGTTTTCCGCGGTCGCCCTGATCGCCACGGGCGGAGGCGGAACCTACAAATCCGTCCTTCGCGAAGGCCCTCGGGACAGCCGGATCGCCGTGATCAACGTCAGCGGAATCATCGACGGCGGGCAGGCCGAAGAGGTCTACCGCCAGATCGAAGCCGCGCGACAGGATCGGGCCGTCAAGGGCATCATCGTCCGTGTCGACTCGCCCGGCGGCACGATCTCGGCCAGCGACCGCATCTACCGCCAGATCGTGGACTACCGCAAGGAGCGGGGCCTGCCCGCCGTGGCCTTCATGCAGGGCGTGGCCGCTTCCGGGGGATACTATGCTTCCGTTGCCTGCGAGAAGATTGTCGCCGAGCCCACGACTATCACCGGCTCCATCGGCGTTGTCATGGTCCACTTCGTGTTCCAGAACTTGCTCGAAGAGAAGCTGGGCATCCAGCCGGTCTTCCTGACGATGGGCGAGAAGAAGGATTGGCCCAGTTCCTTCCGGACCCCGACGAAGGAAGAGCTGGCGTACGTTCACGATCGCCTGCTCCAACCGGCTTACAAGCGCTTTGTGGACGTGGTCAAGGAAGGCCGCGAGGACGCGCTTTCACCGAGTGAGGTTGATAAACTCGCCGACGGCAGCATTTTTGTCGCCGACCAAGCCCTTGCAGCAAAGCTCATCGACAAGATCGGATATCTGGACGAGGCAATCGCGGAGGTCAAGGCCCTGGCCGGGATCAAGGCAGCCCAGGTTGTGGAGTATCGCAGGCCCTTTTCTCTTATGAGTTTCCTGAATGCCAAGAGTGGGCAGATCCCCAAGCTCGACCGCAAAACGCTCTTCGAGTTCGGCACCCCGCAGGTTCTGTACTTGTGGAGCGCGTATTAGGGGTGAAGACATGAAACGATCATACGGTAGCTCTTCGGGTGCGGGACGATACGTTTTCGCCTGGGCAGGTCTGGCGATTCTCCTCATCGCGGCGATGAACTGTGTCCAGGCAGGGATGACCCAGACGGGTCCGAAGATGGGTCTGGTTGCCGTCAGTCCGGACGGCAAGAGCTTCGTCGAGCGGTCCTCCGGCCGGCAATATGTCCCGTTCGGCGTCAACTACTATGATCCGAACACCGGCTGGGCCCCGAAGATCTGGCGGCAATTCGATCCCAAGCGGGTGACGCGGCATTTCGAGGTCATGCGGAGCCTCGGAGTCAACTGTGCGAGAGTCTTCCTCACGGCGGCCACCTTTCAGCCCGATGTCAACATGATTGATGAGCGAGCCCTGGTGAAGCTCGACACATTCATTGGCATTGCGAGACAATCCGGCATCCGGCTGATTTTGACTGGGCCTGACCACTGGGAAGGCAGTCCCGCCTATTGGAAGCCGGATCGGTTTGCCGGCGAGCAGGCCCTCAAGGCCCTGGACCACTTCTGGCGGACCCTCGGCCGGCGGTATCGCGATGAGCCTGCGATCTTCGCCTGGGACCTGCTCAACGAACCGCACATGCCGTGGTTCACGGAGACCTGGCGGCCGACGTGGAACAAATGGCTCCAGACAAAATACGAGACTTGGGAGAAGCTCAAGACCGTCTGGGCCGGCGAGATCAAAGAGGGTGACTCGTGGGGAAATGTCATTGTACCGGAGAACAAGGCGAGCAAGGGCAATCCGCGACTGCTCGACTGGCAATCGTTCCGGGAGCACCTCGCGGACCAGTGGGTCCGGCGGCAGGTGGAGGCAATCCGGCAGGCCGACCCGGCGCACCTTGTGACCGTCGGCTACATCCAGTGGTCCTATCCCCTCGTTCGAGGCGGCGATCCCAGCCTGTATGCGGCTTTCAATCCGCAGCGGCAATCGCAGTGGCTCGACTTCATGTGCATTCACTTCTACCCGCTCCTGGGCCGGCCACTCGAATCGAAGGAAGCCTGGGACAGGAATCTCACCTACCTGCAGAGTGCCCTGGCCTACTGCCACGCCGGCAAGCCGGTGGTCCTCGAAGAATACGGCTGGTACGGCGGCGGCGCCCCTCGCGGCCAGCCCTCTCTGACCGAGGATGAGCAGGCCCGATGGATCGTGGCGGAGATCGAGGCCACCCGCCGTCTCTCTGACGGCTGGCTGTCCTGGCCCTTCGCGGACACCCCCACCTCCACCGACATGAGCAAGTACGGCGGCATGGTGAGGCCCGACATGACCCCCAAGCCATGGGCGAAGAGTTTCACGCAGTACGCCTCCAACCTCGCCGGCCTGCCAGAACCGGCACCACAACTGCCCACCCTCGACTATGCGGCGTCTCTGACAATGCCCACCGATGAGTTGAAGCCCCTGCACGAGAAGTACAGCCAGACCGTAAAGGCTGCGATCACCAACGCCCGATAGACTTCGCGTTCCTACAGTCGGGTGAGGGGTGACATCGTCAAGCGCAGCTTGGCGATGGTCCTGCTGCCGCACATCGCAAGTCTCCCAACCCGTGGAAGTAGATTGCCACGCTTCGCTCGCAATGACATACGACGCCCTGTCATGTCATTGCGAGGAGCGAAGCGACGAAGCAATCCCCTCCGCATAGTACAGGCCTTGCCAAGTACAGTGCGTCCATACGACAGAGCCATCGCCAAGGCCTTTGGCCTTGACGATGCCACCCGATAATGGAGAGTCTCTCACGCATCCTCGTGGAGTTCGCCGAACAGCGTCAGGGGCGAGGTGCGAGTGATGCGAACTTGGGCGAATTGGCCTGCCAATGAAATGGGGCCGTTGAAAACCACGATGTGGTCGGTCGAGGTGCGGCCCACCAATTGCGGGTGATCCTGGCCATCCTTCGGATTTACGTGTGCTTTCTTGCTTGGCCCCTCGACCAGAACGGTGACCTGTCGGCCAAGGAACGCCTGGTTCAGCTCACCGCTGATCTGTTCCTGGACGGCGAGCAACCCGACGATCCGCCTCTGCTTGACCTCATCGGGGATCGTGTCGGCCAGGCGCTTGTCCGCGGTCGTACCGGGCCGGGGTGAGTACTTGAACACGAAGCAGTTCTTGTACCGGGCCTGGCGCGTCAGATCGGCCGTCGCCTGGAAATCGTCCTCGGTCTCGCCGGGGAAACCAACGATGAAGTCCCCCGCCACCGCGATCTCCGGCACCACGGCCCTTGCTTTCTCGATCAGCTCCAGGTAATGCGCTGCTGAGTAGTGGCGGTTCATTGCCTGCAGGATTTGGTCCGACCCGCTCTGGGCGGGCATGTGCAAATAGCGGCAGACCTTCGGAGAATCGGCCATCGCCTGGAGAATCTCCCCGAAGAACTCGTCCGCCGGATAGCTCGTGACGAACCGGACCCACTCGATCCCCTCCACTCGTGCGGTCCTATCGAGCAGGTCCGCGAGGCAGTAGGTCTTGTCGCCCTGTTTGTACTTGTAGGAGTTCACCGTCTGGCCCAGGAGCGTCACCTGCTTGACTCCCTCATCCGCCAGCTTCTTGACCTGTTCCAGGATGGCCTCCGGCGACCGGCATGCTTCCGGGCCGCGCACGTAGGGGACGACGCAATAGGTGCAGAAATAGTTGCAGCCCCGCATCACACGAACAAAGGCCTGACCGGGAATCTGTCCGTCCCCGTCGCCGTACGCCAGCTCGAAGTCGTCGAGCGAGCTGTCCCCCGGTTGAACCGGCTGCCGGATCCCGTCCGTCACGGCAACCTGCTTTACGTTCCGCGCCAGGGCCTGTCGGATCAGATCGGCGATCTGCGGGATCTGGGCCGGGCCGCAGACGATATTGATGGCCTCGTGCTCCAGGAGCTTGTCGCCAAGACGCTGCGCCATGCAGCCGATGACGCCGACCACCAGGTCCGGCCGGTGCTCCTTCAGGTGCTTGAGATGGCCCAGATGCGAGAGGACGCGGTCCTCCGCATGCTGCCGCACCGAGCACGTGTTGATGAGCACAACATCAGCATCTTTGACGCCGTCCGCCGAGCCAAAACCGGCCTCCTCCAGCGCACGGCCGACCAGAGCCGTATCCAGCTTGTTCATCTGGCAGCCGAAGCTCTCAATATAAACGGCGACGGATTTCATATTTACTATTTACGATTTACAATTTACAATTGGCCCTCGGTGATTCGAGATCACCCGGCGGAGGCGATCGCGCCCAGACATAGAATACATGTCCGCCGTCAAATCTCGAATAGTAAATCATAGATCGCAAATGGTAAATCGGGGTAAATGGTGAAACACCAGAAGACCGTTGAACAGATTGCGGGACTGGCCCTCATCGGGGCGATTGTCGTGGGTTGCGGGTTCGTGCTGTGGCCGTTTGTGTCGGCGATCCTGTGGGCGGCGATCCTGTGTTTCGCCACGTGGCCTTTGTACGAACTGTTCCTGCGATGGCTTCACGGCCGGCGCACCATTGCGGCAGCCATGACGACCCTGGTGCTCTCGCTCGTGCTCGTCATCCCGTTCGTCGTCGTGGGCCTGACGTTCACGGACACCATACGCTCCGGAATCCAATGGCTCGACTCGAGGAAGCAGGCGGGTGTGCCCGATCCCCCCGCGTGGCTCAAAAGCGTGCCTCTGATCGGTGGACGAATCACTGACTCCTGGGAGGCCTATGTGACAGACGCTGAGTCCACAATCGAAGAGTGGAAGCCGTGGTTGAAGGAGGCCGGCTTGTGGCTGTTGGGCCACAGCGTTGACCTCGCCAAGGGCTTTCTCCACCTCGTGCTCAGCGTCCTGATCGCGTTCTTCTTCTACCGCGACGGCGAGGGGCTCGTGGAGCGCCTGCGCGAGGGCTTCCAGAAGATCAGCGGCGACTCCGCTCAACGCATGGTGGACGTCGTCAAGACAACGGTGCAGAGCGTGGTGTACGGCGTGATTGGCACCGCCCTGGCCCAGGGTATTGTCGCCGGGATCGGGTTTGCCATCGCCGGGGCGCCGGCGCCGATGCTCCTGGCGCTATTGACCTTCTTCCTGAGTTTCCTGCCCTTCGGCCCGCCGATTGTGTGGATCGGGGCATCGATCTGGCTCTTTGCGATGGGACGGACGGGCTGGGGCATCTTCATGGCCATTTACGGCGTGTCCGTCATCAGTATCGTGGACAACGTCATCAAGCCCCTCATCATCAGCCGGGGTTCCAAGCTGTCGTTCATCGTGATGTTCATCGGCGTGCTCGGCGGCGTCACCGCGTTCGGTTTCATCGGCATCTTCCTCGGCCCGACACTGCTGGCCGTGGGCTTCAGCCTGGCCCAGGAAATCCTCGAACAGCGCCGCTTCAGCTCGGCACGAGTGCTCGCGCCAACGCCGGGAGAACCTCAGCCTGCTACCGCACCGGCCACGATGGAAGCGACGACGCCGGGACAATCCCCGGCAAACGGACCCGGCCCTGCACCCTCCCCATAGGAGCAGACACGCGAATAAGCCATCGCCCCCAGGAGAACACGCGACTTTTCATGCGATGAACTCCGGGAAACACGATCTCTTGTTGCTGTCCCTGGCTGTGCCGGATAACATGAGGAGGGGTGTCTCGGCGGTCATGCGGAAGACACGTCTCCCGCGCGGAGCCAACCGACACCCCCATGGTTAAGAAACGTTCGTGCCTTCCACACGACACGTGGAATCAACGCCGCTCCTTTGAACCGCGGTTTCTCGATGGCCCTTCTTCCATGTAGGTGGTCTCCCCATCGAGGCGGTTACAAGAATCTGTCTCCGGATATCTACTCCAATCCACGTTTTTTCAACGTCACACTGACGCCGCCGGCCTGGGTGTAGAAGACCGTCTCCAGGTCCGGGTTGGTGGTGATGGCCTCGATGTACTTGGGGTCCGCCATGCCGGGAGTGATATTATGTGCGACGATCAGACCGCCCGCACGGACCTTGGGCAGCAACTTGTTCAGGTAATCCGTGTAACCCTCCTTGTCGGCATCGATGAAGCAGATGTCGATCGGGCCTTTGAGCTCCGCCACCTTCTCATGAGCGTCCCCCTCGATCAGCGTCACGATATCGTCGACCCCGGCCTTCTTGAAGTTCTCGCGGGCCAGAGCGGCACGCTGGGCGTCGATCTCGAACGTGGTGAGTTTGCCGCCGGTGGCTTTCAGGGCCAAGCACTGCCAGATGCCCGAATAGCCGTTCGAGGTGCCAATTTCGACGATCTGTTTGGCCCCGGTGGTCTCGGCCAGGAGCCGCAGGAACCGGCCATCCTCCACGGGGACGTTCATCATGCCCCCGCGCTGGTTCTTGTCCATCTCGTCCAGCACGGCCAGAATCCTCTTTTCCGCCTCGTTCTTGGCCGTGGGGGGTTTGCTCATCGACGATCCCCCCTGGCCTGGGCCGAACCGGCCCCCACCGGGTCCGCGCATCCCCCCAGGCGGGCCGCCGCGCCGGCCAGGACCTTCCTGGGCCAAAAGCAACCCGGCCGCGATCAACAGACCTATTCCGACGAAACCCCCTATCCTTGTCCTTGACATCGCCAGCTCCTTTCAGAATCCAATTGATATTACGCTGCAATCCCGATCCGTACATCGCTCTTTCACCATGATAGTGCTCCTCTTTGGGAGCCGGTTACAGCGTTTCTGCTGAATCTGGATCGGTTCTATGCAAGAATGAGGCGTCCAAACGGAGCCTGAATGGCAGGAACTGCGAACGGCAAATGGGTCCCAGGGTCTTATCTTCTTGGCTATTCGTGGCGCAGGGCGATGATGGGATCGACTCGGGCTGCGTGCAGCGCGGGATAGAGCCCGAACAGAATCCCGACGGTCATACTGATGAGCAGCGGCAGGAAAATGCCATTGATCGTAAGGACCGTGGGCATGCCGGAGAAGTAGGTGATGAGGAATGGAACCAGGGCGCCCAGCCCCAGGCCGATCAAGCCGCCGATGGTGGAGAGCACGACTGCCTCGATGAGGAACTGATAGACGATCTGCTTTCGCTTGGCTCCGATGGCCCGGCGGATGCCGATCTCCCGCGTCCGCTCCGTGACGGAGGCCAGCATGATGTTCATAATGCCGATGCCGCCGACGAGCAGGCTGATCGCTGCGATGGAGCCCAGAACGATATTGAACGTCCGCTTGGTAGCCTCGGCCTGCTGGAGCAACGCCAGCGGGACGCTGACCACGTAGTCATCCTTGCGGTGGAAGGTCCCCAGCATGCTTTCGATGGCGGTGGCGGTGGTCTGCACGCGTGCCACGTCCTCGACCTGGACAATAATCTGGTGCAGCTCCACGCGCTCCCGCACCCGCGACCCGGAGGAGAACTTCGTGTAGATGTCGCCAAAATACGTGGCGGCGACTTCCAGCGGGACGTAGACATCCACGTCCTGGTCCGGCACCTGAATACTGCCGGCATTGCCGCTCTCGTTCTTGATGATGCCGACCACCTCGAAGCTGTCCCCACCCAGGAAGATGAGCTGGCCGATGGTATTCGCGGTCGCCAGGAGCTTGCGGGCGCCGAATTCGGTGAGCACGGCGACCGGCGCCTGTCTCTCTTGATCGAACGGCAGAATCACCCGGCCGGCGAGAACCTCGCGTGGGACAAGATCGAACCACTCGGGCGTCGTCCCCACGACACGGAGCTCAATCGCCCGCTCGAGCAGGCGGGCGTTCTTCCGAATCAGCTTCGCTGGGGCGGCCTGCCGGATATTCCCGCAACTCTCGGTGATCCGAGCGTAGTCGTCATACGTCAGCCCGTAGACGCTCATGTAAGAGAACCGGCCGACAGCCTCCTGCTCTTTCACGGATTTGGCGGATGAGATGATGATATTGTCACTGCCGAGCCGGCGAATCCGCTCCAGGGCCTCCGTGCTGGCGCCCTCCCCGACGGACAGCATGGCCACGACGCTGCTGACCCCGAAAACCACGCCGAGCATGGTCAGCATGGAACGTAACCTGTGCAGAAGCAGGTTCTCGATGCCCAGCAGAATATCGCGTACGATTCTCGTCCGTCCCATGCACACCTGGCCCAAACACGCAGCTCATCTCTTGATCCCCCAGATTATTGTATCACGGGGAGGGCCAACATGCAAGAGGATCGTCATTCGTGTCGCAGGGCAACGATGGGATCGACCTGCGCCGCGTGCATCGCGGGATAGAGGCCGAAGACGATCCCGATGGCCATGCTGATGATCAGCGGCAGGAAGATGCCGTTGGCCGTGACGACCGTCGGCATCCCGGAGAAGTGCGTGATCAGCAGCGGCGTCAGAACGCCGAACGCCAGACCGATGAGCCCGCCGATCATGGAGAGCACCACCGTCTCGATGAGGAATTGGTAGATGATCTGTCGTCGTTTGGCCCCGATGGCCCGGCGGATGCCGATCTCCCGCGTTCGCTCGGTCACGGACGCGAGCATGATGTTCATAATGCCGATGCCGCCGACGAGCAGACTGATGCCCGCGATGGAGCCCAGAACGATATTGAACGTGCGTTTCGTCGCCTCGGTCTGCTTGAGCAGCGCCAGC
>Ga0315275_10006633_pt1 | contig 11100 bp, 9 predicted proteins | sample YL17G03_0_MG_FD_205557 | JGI IMG/M metagenome (GOLD analysis project Ga0315275, IMG submission 205557) | Sediment microbial communities from Yellowstone Lake, YNP, Wyoming, USA - YL17G03_0 | ecosystem: Environmental > Aquatic > Freshwater > Lake > Sediment | place: USA: Wyoming | collected...
AAGGTGGCGGTCCTCGCATCGCTGAACCTGGCCGATGAGCTGTTCCGGGAGCGCGAGGAGCGCCGGCGCCTGGCGGAGAGCGTGAGCGAGCGCGCCGACCGGCTCTCGATCGCGCTCGACTCCTGCCTCCAGGACGTCTGAGCCGCTGGAGCGCAAGTCGCCGGCGCGCCGCACCGCCGACTTGCGCTATACTCGAGGGAAGGGAAGGACACTTCCCTGCCGTGCACGTGGAGCGTCCGTAGTTTTTGAGCCAACAAATGGATGCCGGGAGCTCCGAAACGTGGCGTAGCGATGCCGGGACGGCCGCAAGGCCGGCTCCGGATGCGAACCCACGGGTAGGAACGCCCACCTGGGAGACAGGTTCAAAACTCCCGAGCCCACGGCAACTCGGTGGGGAGGTTCGTGAGAAGGGCGGCGCCGCAGACGCGCCGCCCTTCTGAATGCCACCCACCGGACCCGCCCCGCGATCCGCTTGCGAGGTCGCATGAACCTCCTGTGCATCGGAGACGTCTTCGGCAGCGCCGGACGGGACGTGGTAGCCCGCGTCCTGCCCGGCCTGGTGCGCCGCTACGCCATCGACTTCGTCATCGCCAACGGTGAGAACGTGGCGCACGGCGCCGGCATCACGCCGGCCACGGCCGGTCAGCTGTTCGCCGCCGGGGTGGACGTGATCACGGGCGGCAACCACACCTGGGACCGCTCCGAGGGCCAAGCCCTGCTCGCCACCGACCGGCGGGTGCTGCGCCCGGCCAACTATCCCCCCGGATCCCCGGGCCGCGGGCACGGGGTCTTCGCCTCGCGCCTCGGCGTGCCGGTCGCGGTCATCAACCTGCAGGGCCGCGTCTTCATGCCCGAGACCGACGATCCGTTCCGCGCCGCCGACCAGCTGGTGGGGGAGATGGGCGCGCGAGCGCGCGTCGTGGTCGTGGACTTGCACGCCGAGGCCACCTCCGAGAAGGTGGCGATGGCCTGGTACCTGGACGGGCGCGCCTCGGTGCTCGTCGGCACGCACACGCACGTGGCCACCGCCGACGCGCGCGTGCTGCCCGGGGGCACCGCCTACATCACCGACGCCGGCATGACCGGCGGCCACGACTCGGTCATCGGGGTGCAGAAGAAGGCGGCGCTGGACCGCTTCCTCACGTCGCTGCCCCACCGGCTGTCGCCGGCCGACGGCGACCCGCACTTCTCGGGGCTCCTGGTGGACATCGACGAGACCACCGGCCGGGCCCGCGGCGCGCGCCTGCTCTACTTCCCGGTCGGGATCCACGCCCCGGAGGAGTGCCGGCGGCTCAGCGGCAAGCCGGTGGCCGAGGCCCTCGAGCGCGACGCCGCCGAGCGGGCCGGGGCCCTGGCGGCGCTCGGCGTGACCCCGACGCTGGCCCTGCTCTCGGTGGGGGACGACGAGGCCTCGCGGGTCTACCTGGCGCGCAAGCGGGCGGCCGGGGAGCGCGCCGGCATCCGGGTGATCGAGCGCCGCTGGGCCGCGCACGACGACCCGCGTTCCCTGGCGGCGGCCATCGCCGAGCTGGGTCGTGACCCGGCCGTCCACGGCATCCTCCTGCAGCTGCCGCTGCCCGCCGGCTGGGACACCGCCCACTTCCTGTCGCTGCTGCCCCCGGAGAAGGACGTGGACGGTTTCCATCCCGTCAATGCCGGCCGCCTCGCCCTCGGGCTGCCGGGCTTCGTGCCCTGCACGCCGCTCGGCGTCCGCGAGCTGCTGCGCCACTACGCGATCCCGATCGCCGGCCGGCACGTGGTCGTGCTCGGGCGCTCGGCGGTGGTCGGTCGGCCGCTCGCCAACCTGCTCTCGCGCAAGGGCGACGACGCCACCGTCACGGTGGCCCATTCGCGCTCGGCCGACCTGCCCGAGCTGACACGTCAGGCCGCTGTGCTCGTGGTCGCCATCGGCCGGCCAGAGTTCATCACCGCCGAGCACGTGCGCCCGGGGGCCACGGTCATCGACGTCGGCATGCACCGCATCCCGGACCCCGCGCAGCCCTCCGGCACGCGCCTGGTCGGGGACGTGGAGCGCGAGTCGGTGGCGCGGGTGGCGGGGGCGCTGTCCCCGGTCCCCGGCGGCGTCGGACCGCTCACCGTGGCCTGCCTGCTCGCCAACACCGTGCTCGCCGCCGAGCGGGCGGCCGGTGTGGCGCCCCCCGCCCCGGGCGGCCCGCCCCCGGAGGCCGCCCGCCCGTGAGCCGGCCGCTGCCCACCCAGGGCCCCGTCGTCTTCTCGGTCTCGGAGATCACGCGCGACATCCGCCGCACGCTCGGCGACTCCTTCGACGACGTCTGGGTGCGCGGCGAGATCACCGGCTTCAAGCGTCACCAGCCCTCCGGCCACCTCTACTTCAGCCTCAAGGACGAGGGCGCGGTGCTGGCGTGCGCCATGTGGAAGATGGTCGCCGGCGCGCTGCGCTTCGCGCCGGCCGACGGCATGGAGGTGGAGGCGCGCGGCTCCATCGACGTCTACGCGCGGCGCGGCAGCTACCAGCTCATCGTGCGCGAGCTGACGCCCGGCGGGCGCGGCGCGCTGCTCCTGGCGCTCGAGGAACTGCGCCGGCGGCTGGGCGCCGAGGGCCTCTTCGACCCGGCCCGCAAGCGCTCTTTGCCGCGCTACCCGCGCCGCATCGGGCTCGTCACCTCGCCGTCGGGCGCGGCGGTGCGCGACCTGCTGCACGGGCTGGCGCGGCGCTGGCCGCTCGCCGAGGTCGTGCTGCTGCCCGTGCCGGTGCAGGGAAAGGGCGCGGCCGAGGCGGTCGCCGCCGGCATCCGGCGCATGAACGACTGGGGCTGGCCGGAGGTCCTGATCGTGGGGCGCGGCGGCGGGTCGCTCGAGGACCTGTGGGCCTTCAACGAGGAGCCGCTGGTGCGCGCCATCGCCGCCTCGCGCATCCCGGTGGTCTCGGCGGTGGGGCACGAGGTCGACCGCACGCTGTGCGACGAGGCCGCCGACTTGCGCGCCCCGACCCCTTCGGCCGCTGCCGAGCTCGCCACGCCGGATCGCCACGAGACCGGCCGCCACGTAGCCCGGTTGCGCGGCCGCGCGACGGCGGCCGTGGAGCGGACCCTGGCCATCGGCGCGGGGCGCCTGGCCGAGGCGCGCGCCAGCTACGGCTTCCGCCGCCCGCAGGATCTCCTGGGCAGCTGGGGCCAGGAACTCGACCGCCTGCACGCGCGCCTGCGCCGCGCGCTCGGCATGGGCCTGGACGGCTGGCGCGAGCGCCTGCGCCGCGTGCGCGCCGCCTACGGGCTGCGCCGGCCGCAGGACCTGTTCGCCGATCCCGGCCGCCGGCTGCGCCTGGCGCACGGGCGCCTCGGAGCGGAGATGGCGCGCGCGCTGGCCCGGCGGGCCGACGCCTGGCGGGGAGCCCGGCGCCAGCTGGTGGCGCTGTCGCCGCGCGGCGTGCTGGCGCGCGGGTACGCGCTGGTGCGGCTGCCGGACGGACGCCTGGTGCGCAGTTGGCGCGAAACCCCGCCGGGCACCCGGCTGGCCCTCGAGTTCGCCGAGGGCGGCGCGCGGGCGCGCGTCGAGAGCGCCGCGCCCTCCGCCGGGGCGTCCGCGGCGCCGACCCCCGCGGCCCCGCGTTGCGCCGCCCACGCCCACGAATCCGACGTCCCCGCAGAGGGAGGGAGAGATGACTCCTAGGACCCCCAAGAAGCCGCGGACCGCGACCGCTGCCGGCCCGGCCCCGCTCGCCGAAGCGCCGTCGCCGGAGGTGGCCGCCCTGCCCTTCGAGCAGGCCCTCACCCAACTCGAGCGCATCGTGGAAGAGCTGGAGGAGGGCGCACTGCCGCTCGAGGAGGCCCTGGCGCGCTTCGAGCGCGGCATCCACCTCTCGCGCCACCTGGAGGGCCAGTTGCGGACCGCCGAGGCCCGCGTGCAGAAGCTCGTCGGCGGCGAGGCCGGCGCGCCGGTCCTCACGCCGCTCGAGGCGCCGGAGGAGGAGGAACCGGTCTTCGCGGCCGCGGGCGCAGACGAAGGCTTCGCGGGCGACGACGAGGAAGACGAGGAACCCGAGGACGACGATGCCGGCACCGACCAGCTCTTCTAGAGGCGCGGCCCGCGGAGCCTCCACGGCGGCCGTCACCGCCTCGGCCGCCGCCGACTTCGCGCGCTGGCGCGCTGTCAGCGACCGTTATCTCACGCGCAGCTTGACGCGGCTGCCGGGCGTGCCGGCGCGCCTCGCCGCAGCGCTTCGCTACGCGGTGCTGGGGGGCGGCAAGCGGCTGCGGCCGCAGTTCGTGCTGCTGGGCTGCGCTGCCGCGGGCGGGCGCCCGGAGCGGGCGCTGCCCGCCGCTGCGGCCTTCGAGCTGGTGCACGCCTTCTCGCTCGTCCACGACGACCTGCCGGCCATGGACGACGACGACCTGCGCCGCGGCCGCCCGACGCTGCACCGGCGCTTCGACGAGGCGACGGCCATCCTGGCCGGCGACGCCCTGCTCGCCCGCGCCATCGAGGAGATGGCCGCTCTGGCGCGCCGCGGGGTGCCGGCCGCGCGGGCCCTCGAGTCGGCACGGCTGTTGGCCGACGCCGCCGGCGCGCGCGGCATGGTGGCCGGGCAGTACCTCGACATGCAGGCCGAGGGACAGAGCCCGCCCGCCGGCCCGGCCCAGGTGCGGCGGATCCATGTGCACAAGACCGGGGCCCTGTTCGCCGCCGCCCTCGAAGTCGGCGGCGTCATCGGCGGGGCGGGACCGGCCCGCCGCCGCACGCTGAACGCCATCGGCCTGGACCTGGGCTTCGCCTTCCAGATCGTCGACGACCTGCTGGACGAGCGCTCGACCGCGGCCGTGCTCGGCAAGTCGGTCAAGCACGACCGCTCGCGCGGCAAGGCCACCTACCCAGCCGCGGCCGGCGAGCCGGGGGCCGAGCGGACGGTGGCCCGCCTGGTGCGGCGGGCGCTGGAGCGGGCCCGGGCCTTCCCGCGGCGCGCCGCCCACTTCGCTCATCTGGCCCGTCTGATCGCCGAGCGCGAGGCCTGAACCCGGCGGCCCGACCATGAAGCCCCTGCTCGTCGCCCTCGCCGTCAGCCTCCTGGTGCAGCTTTACAAGTTCTTCGCGCACTGGGCGATGACCGGGCGGCTGCGCCTGGCCCGGCTCTTCCAGACCGGCGGCATGCCCTCCAGCCATTCGGCCGCGGTGGCGGCGCTCAGCACCGCCGTCCTGCGCGAGCAGGGGCCCGGGCCGCTGGCCTCGGTGACGCTGTTTTTCAGCCTTCTCGTGATGTATGATGCTGCGGGTTTGCGGCGCGCGGCCGGACGTCAAGCGACGATCCTCAACCGCCTTCTCGAGGAGCACCACGACCGCGAGCTCAGGGACCGCCGCCTGCTCGAACTCCTCGGGCACACGCCCTTCGAGGTGTTCGTCGGGGCCGCTTTCGGGGTGGCGCTCGCCCTCGCCTGGTACGCGCTGTAAAACGCGCCGCGGTCCTTACCACCGGGGAACGGAATGGCACTTCTGGACGGGATTCGCAGCCCGCAGGACCTCAAGCAGCTGCCACCGGAATCCCTGCCCCGCCTGGCGGAAGAGATTCGCGAGTTGATCGTGCACACCTGCTCGGAGAATGGCGGGCACCTGGCCCCGAGCCTCGGGGCGGTGGAGCTGACGCTGGCCTTGCACACGGTCTTCGACGCGCCGCGCGACCGCATCGTGTGGGACGTCGGCCACCAGGCGTACGCCCACAAGATCCTCACCGGGCGACGCGACCGCTTCGCCACGCTGCGCCAGTACGGCGGCCTCTCCGGCTTCCCGCGCCGCGTCGAGAGCCCCTACGACGTCTTCGGCACGGCGCACGGCTCGACCGCCATCTCGGCGGCGCTCGGCTTCGCGGCGGCGCGCGATCTGGCGGGTGAGGATCACCACGTGGTGGCGGTGGTGGGCGACGGCGCCATGACCGGCGGCCTGGCCTACGAGGGCCTCAACAACGCCGGCGGCCTCAAGAAGAACCTGCTGGTCATCCTCAACGACAACCGCTTCTCCATCTCGCCCAACGTCGGCGGCATCGCCCACTACCTGACGCGCATCACCGCCGCGCCGGTCTACCGCGAGCTGGAGAAGGACGCCTGGAAGCTGCTCGGCAAGCTGCCGGCGCTGGGGCGCGAGGCGCGCAACGCGGCCAGCCGGCTCAAGCGCGGGCTCAAGCGGCTGACCATCCCCGACGTGTTCTTCGAGGAGATGGGCTTCCAGTACTTCGGCCCGGTGGACGGCCACGACCTGCGCGGGCTGGTCTCCATCCTGCGCGAGCTCAAGAGCATCCCCGGCCCCGTCTTCCTGCACGTGCGCACCGTCAAGGGCAAGGGCTACGAACCGGCCGAGATGGACGCCTGCGCCTTCCACGGGCTGGGCAAGTTCGACAAGGTCACCGGCAAGGCCGAGAAGTCGGCCAGCCTCAACTACACGAACGTCTTCGGCGAGACCGCGCTCGAGCTGGCGGCCCAGCACCCGCGCCTCGTGGCGATCACCGCCGCCATGGCCGACGGCACCGGCCTGGCGCGCTTCCGCGAGCGCTACCCGGAGCGCTTCTTCGACGCCGGCATGGCCGAGGCGCACGCCGTCTGCTTCGCCGCCGGACTGGCCGCCGCCGGCGCCATCCCGCTGGTCGCCATCTATTCCACCTTCCTGCAGCGCGCCTTCGACCAGATCGTGCACGACGTCGCCCTGCAGGGGCTGCACGTCGTCTTCTGCGTGGACCGGGCCGGGCTGGTGGGCGAGGACGGGCCGACGCACCACGGCGTCTTCGACATCGGCACCCTGCGCCAGATCCCCGGCGTCGTGGTCATGCAGCCGCGCGACGAGAACGAGCTGGTGCACATGCTGCACACCGCCGTGGCGCACCACGAGGGCCCGGTGGTGGTGCGCTACCCGCGCGCCGCCATCGCCGGGGTCGAGCGCGCCGCGCCGCGGGTGCTCGAGATCGGGCGCGGCGAGCTGCTGCGCCCGGGCACCGACGTGGCGCTGGTGGCCCTCGGCAGCATGGTGCAGCCGAGCCTCGAGGCGGCCCAGGAGCTGGCCAAGACGGGCATCCGGGCGGCGGTCTTCGACGCGCGCTTCGCCCATCCCGTGGACGCGGCAGCCATCGCCCAGTTGGCGCGGCTCACCGGGCGGCTGGTGACGGTCGAGGAGCACGAGCTGGCGGGCGGCTTCGGCAGCGCCGTGGTCGAGGCGCTCGAGCAGGCCGGCGCGCCGCCGGTGCCCGTGAGGCGCCTCGGCGTCCCGCACGAGTTCATCCACCACGGCTCGCGCGCCCAGCTCCTCGAGCAGATCGGGCTGACGGCTCCGGCCATCGCCGCCGAGGTGAGGGCCTTCCTGGCCTCCGCCTCGCACCAGTACTCGTGAGCCCCGGCGGCCGCGCGCCGGCCCGACCGCGATTCACCGCCCGCGTGCGGCGCGTCGCCGTCGTGCTGCACGCCCACCGCCCCGACCTGCTGCGGCGCCTGCGGCCGCTGGCCGCGCTGCTGGCGCGCCGCCGTCTCGCCCACGAGGTGTTCCTCTCCGCCCCCGACGCCGAGTTGCAGCCGCGCGTGCGCGGTTTCCGGCCCGACCTGGTCATCTCCCTGGGGGGCGACGGGACGGTGCTGGCGGCGGCGCGCGTCGTGGCCGGCAGCCGCGTGCCCGTGCTGCCCGTGAACATGGGCGGGCTCGGTTTCCTGGCCAGCGCCGAGCGCGGGGAGGCGCTGGCGGCGGTGGGGGAGGCGCTCGACGGCGGCTGGGTGGTGGACGAGCGACGGCTGCTCCGCGCCACCGTCGTGCCCCGGCGCGCCCGCGCGCGCCGCGCCGGCCTGGCGGTCAACGATGCCGTGCTGCGTCACGGCCTCAGCTATCGCGCCCTGCGCGCCGACCTCGAGCTGGACGGCGAGCCGCTCGGCCACCTGCTGGCCGACGGCCTGGTGGTGGCCACGCCGGCCGGCTCCACCGCCTACTCGCTTTCGGCCGGCGGGCCCGTGCTGCTCGACGGGCTCGACGTGCTGCTGGCCACGCCGATCTGCCCGCACACGCTGGGCAGCCGGACCCTGGTCTTCGCCGGCTCCCGCACGCTGACCGCGCGGGTCACCTCGCGCGACGCAGGCATCACCCTGACCCTCGACGGCAGCGGCAGCATGGCTCTCGGCTACCGCGACGCGGTACGCTTCACCCACGCCCGCGAGACGGCGCGTTTCCTGCGCCCCGCCGCGGCGCGCCCGGGGCTCGCGCTGCGCGCCAAGCTGGGCTGGCAGGGCAGCCCGCTGCGGCGCAGTCCCTAGGGATCTTCGGAGAAATCCGGCCGGCGCGGTGCGGCGGCGGCCCACGCCGGGCCGCCGTCGCCCGGCCTCAGGCCGCTTTGATGGGCAGCGGAGAGGCCTCGAAAAGCTGCGTGGCGCGCACCTTCGCCTTGTTGATGATGTAGATGCCGGACCGCGCGATGAGCGGGAAGAAGTCCTCCTCCCCGTTGAGGAAGTCGGAAGCCCGGTTGAGATCCTCCGGCAGCTCCATCTGGATACGGCCCGCCAAGAGACCCCCGTCCTCCATCTCCACCAGCACGCGCTCTTCCTTGGTCACCCGGTAGGTGCCGGGCCACACGACTTCCTGCCCCACCTCGGTGCCGGCCAGCACCCAGGCGATCTGCAGGCGGGTGAAGAGCACGGTCGTGCCGTCGACGGGGCGGGTCACGGGCACGACGCGCGAGCTCGAGTTCAGCAGGTCGAGCACCGTCTCCGGGCCCGAGTGGGTGCCGGCGTGCGGCGCCAGGGCGACGATCCCTTTCATGGGCTCGCGGCCGGGCTCGGAGATGTCCAGATGGACGCGCAACTTGTGGATGAAGGACGGCATGGCGGACGGCTCCTCCCTGAATGCAGTTCGCTGGTGCCGGTCCTAGGTATCGGCCGCCCTTGAGCTTGGGTTTAGAAGTCGTCTCCGGAGCCGTCGCGGCGGCGCGGGGGGGGCGGATTTCGCCCTCCAGAGCCGGCCGCCGCCGTCCGATGACTATAGGCGGGGTCACACGGACACCGGAGGGCGGCGCGCCGCCGGCCGGGGAGCCGGCGCACGCGCGCCCGGCCGGCGCGGAGAGAGTTCGGCCGAGCCCCGTTCACCCGAGGACCGCTGCCACTCCATGGCCCGAATCGACGCGATCTTCAAGCTGGTCCGCGAGCAGGGCGCTTCCGACCTGCACATGACCACCGGCGCGCCACCCATGGTGCGCATCAACGGCGAGATCACGCCCATTCCCTACGAGGAGCTGACCCGCGAGGTCAACGAGCTGCTGCTCTTCGAGATCATGGATCCCGTGGTGCGCTCGCGCTACGAGGACGTGAAGGACGTGGACTTCTCCTACGAGATCCCGGGCGTGATGCGGGTGCGCTGCAACATCTACGAGCAGAGCCAGGGGGTCGCCGGGGCGTTCCGCATGCTGCCCAACCAGATTCCCACTCTCGAGCAGCTCGGCCTGCCGGCCCATGTCCAGAGCCTCACCGACCTGCACCGCGGGCTGGTGGTGGTGACCGGGCCGCCGGGCTCCGGCAAGTCGAGCACCCTGGCGGCCCTCCTCGACCACCTGAACCGCGCGCGGCGCAAGCACATCCTCACCATCGAAGATCCCATCGAGTTCCGCCACCAGAACCGCAGCTCGCTGGTGACGCAGCGCGAGGTGGGGCGCAACACGCCGAGCTTCGCGCAGGGGCTGCGCGGCGCGCTGCGCGAAGACCCGGACGTCATCATGGTGGGGGAGATGCGCGACCCGGAGACCATGGCGCTCACCATCACCGCCGCCGCCACCGGCCAGCTGGTCTTCGCGACGCTGCACACCATGAGCGCGACGCAGACCGTGGACCGCATCCTCGATTCCTTCGACGGCGAGCGCCAATCGCAGGTGCGCCTCATGCTCGCCGAGTCGCTCAAGGGCGTGCTGGCCCAGCGCCTGCTGCCGCGCGCCGACGGCCGCGGGCGGGTCCTGGCCGTGGAGATCCTGCTCGGCAACGGGGCGGTCGCCTCCCTGATCCGGGACCGCAAGACCTTCCAGCTGACCACCGTGATGCAGACCGGCAAGCGCGAGGGCATGCGCTCCATGGACGACGCGGTGATGGCCCTGGTGCGCGACGGCACGGTGGACGCGCAGACGGCCATGCCGCAGCTCGTCAACCGCGACCTGCTGGAGGCCGTGCCGCTGGCGGCGACGCCGCTGCCGCGGCGCGAGGCGGCGTGAGCGAAACCCCGGGGGCCCCGCCCGGCAAGGGCCAGTTCGCGGGCGAGCTCGGACTCCTCGGGCTCTTCGACCTCGGGCAGCTGCTGCTGCTCAACGGGGCCACCGGCTGCCTGGTCGTAAACCACGAGGGGCGCCGCGGGTACCTTCATTTCGACGGCGGGCGCATCGTCAACGCGGTCGACGACCGGCAGCACGAGGGCGAGGGCGCGGCCTACGAGATCTTCACCTGGAAGACCGGCCGCTTCGAGTTCCGCCCGGAGCCGGTGGGGGAGGCGCGGGTCATCGAGGAGGGCACCGAGGCCCTCATGCTCGAGGCCGCGCGGCGCATGGACGAGGCCAGCGAAGCGGCCGGCGGCGGCGGACGCGGCGAGGCCGAGAAGCTGCTCGACCGCCAGGGCGCCATGGACGCCCTGCGCGAGGTCTTCCGCAGCGTGGCCCGCGAGGCGGCGAGCGACGCGGGTGAAGCCGCGGCGGTCCCGGCGAGCCTCCTGCTGGCCGCGCTGCGCGATGCCGACGACCGCCTGCTCTGCCGCCCCGGCCGCCCGCCGCGCCTGTTCCACGACGGCAGCTGGCTGGTCGCGGCGGAGAGCCCGCTCGGCCCGGAGATCTACGCCGAGCTGCGCGAGCGGCTGGGGGACGGCACGCGCGGCCCCGACGCGGCGGACGCCGCCAGCCGCACCTTGACCCTGGAGAGCGGAGCGACCGTCTCGGTGAGCCGGGTCGTGCACGACGGGGAGGAGGCGCTGTGGGTGCGCCTGGCCCACCTCAGCGCACCGGACCCGTCGCAGCTCGATGGCCCGCTCGACCGCCTCAACGCCATGCTCGATGTGCCGCAGGGCGTCGTCCTCGCCGCCGCGCCGACGCTCGACGCCGTCGAGCGTCTCCTGAACGCCCTCGTCGCCCAGGTCGTGCGCCGCCGT
>Ga0315275_10006635_pt1 | contig 11100 bp, 10 predicted proteins | sample YL17G03_0_MG_FD_205557 | JGI IMG/M metagenome (GOLD analysis project Ga0315275, IMG submission 205557) | Sediment microbial communities from Yellowstone Lake, YNP, Wyoming, USA - YL17G03_0 | ecosystem: Environmental > Aquatic > Freshwater > Lake > Sediment | place: USA: Wyoming | collected...
CACCGTTGTTTATCACCTCGTCGAAGGGCCGCAGTATTTTGCGGGGAAGATAGATGTAGACGGTGATCTTATCCGGGATAAAAAGGAGATATTGGACCTGCTTTCTCTCAAGGAAGGCGATGTTTACAGTTACGGCAAACTGCGGCGCGACGTACAGCGCATCACAGACCTGTACGCCGACGAAGGCTATGCGGACGCCAACGTGGTGCCGCGTCCCAAGGTTCATAAGGAAGAAAGAAAGGTTGACCTGACTTACTACATACAAAAAGGGTTGAAAATATACATCGAAAGAATAGATATCACCGGGAATAACAAAACTCGCGATATGGTTATCCGGCGACAGCTTAAAATGGTTGAAGGCGATTTATATTCCGCCACCGCGATCAAGCAAAGCGAATTGAACGTCAATCGACTGGGCTTTTTCAAGTCGGTCAAGATAGTGCCTTCCCCCGGCAGCAAACCGGAATTGCGCAAGTTGACCGTTATAGTCGAGGAATCGCCCACCGGCTCGATAAGCGCCGGAGCGGGTTTCAGCACCACCGAAGACTTCATGTTCAACGCTCAAATAAGCCAGAAAAACCTGTTCGGCAGAGGCCAGAGCCTCGGGGCGACCCTTTATTACGGGAAAAACACGCAATCTATTTCGTTATCGTTCGTCGATCCATTCGTTTTTGACACGCGATTCTCATTCCAGACTACGCTCAACTGGTTGTACCGCACTTATATAGATTTCAACCGACGCGATGCCGGAGCTTCAATCTCGGTCGGTAGGCTTTTGCCCAGATCGGACTTCACAAGGTTATATTTGTCTTACATGTGGGAGCAAACCACTCTTTCCAATTTCCCGGCAGTTCAAACCATCTTGAATCGAGTGCCTATGGACAGCACAACGTCAAGTATGACTTTGAGTTTCCGGCGTAACACCACCAACAACTACCTCGATCCCACGGACGGCAGTATTCTGGCGGCTTCCGTTCAGTATGCCGGCCGATTTTTGGGAGGAGACAACGATTTCAACAAATACGAAATGTCTTATAACGTGTATCAGCCGTTATTTTTAAACACCTATCTGGCGTTCCGGGCCAAATTGGGAATACTCGATCACAATCAAGGAGATCGCCTGCTCATCACCGAACGATATTTCCTAGGCGGAATTAACGATCTTCGCGGTTTTAATGTGCGAAGTATCGGCCCCCGTTACCCCAGCGACGATCCTCGTTATTCCTATGTTATCATCGGTGGCAACAAGGAAGTGGTGTTAAGCCTTGATTACGTCATACCGATCGTCAAGCAAATGGGGGTTAAAGGCGTTTTGTTTGTGGATGCGGGTAATGCTTTCAATGATAACGAACCTATCGATCCGAGTGACTTCAGAAGTGATTGGGGATTCGGCATAAGGTGGATGTCACCTATGGGGCCGCTCCGTTTCGAACTGGGCTTCCCGATTGACCGTAGGCACGGAGAGGATGCCCAAGTATTTCAGTTTGCCATCGGCGCCCCGTTTCAATAGGGGTGCGGAAAGGAGTTTTTACAATGAAGATAACACACTGGCTTTCTTTAGCGTCTCTGGCGGGGGTAGTTTTATGGCTGGCTGGCGGGTTGACTTTTGCGGGGCCGCCTGCGCCTGCTCCCCAGCCTGCGGCGCCTCGCTCCGCCGGAGCAGTTAAATTGGCATATGTGGACTTCCAGCAGGTTCTGGATACGTCCGTTGTCGGGAAAAAAGCGCAGGACGAGTTGAAAAAGAAATTCGGCTCCACGCAGGATTTGTTGAAGCAGAAAGGCCAGGAATTGCAGGATTTGCAGACTCAGCTCGAGAAACAGAAGGACGTGCTCAGCACTATCGCCCTCGAGGAGAAGAAGAACTTGTTTGCGGCCAAGTACAAGAGCTACATGCAGCAGAAAATGATGCTTCAAGAACAGTACAACAACGAGTTCATAAAACTCGTAAAACCGATGCAGAAAGAAATATCGGATATCATCGTCGCTATCGGCAAGGAAAAGGGCTATACCATGATTTTCAAATATGATGTCAGCGCTCAGACCGAAGACTCCGAGTTGGCCGAGTTTTTATTTTTCCCGAGCGCTATAGCCTATTTCGACGCCGGAGTTAACATCACAACCGAAGTGCTTGCCCGCTACGACGCAAAGCATCGGTAGGATTTCCTGAAATGTCATGGACGCTGGCCGAGTTGGCTCGCTTTTGCGGCGGTCGCGTCAAAGGCGACCCTTCACATAAAATTGACGGGTTCGCTTCGGCCGATCAGGCGGGTCCCGGCAAGCTGGCTTTTGTAACATCCTCGAAATGGCTGGCCGGGCTTAAAGCAGGCGCGGCGGCCGTTTTGCCCCCTTCACTCGAAAATGAGGCGAAAGGCATCCCGGGTATTGTTGCGGATGAGCCACGGCTGGCGTTTGCGCTGTTGCTTCGCAAATTAGTTGAATCAACAAAACTCGCTCCGGGCATACACTCGACCGCGGTTGTTTCGGAAGACGCCAAGGTAGATCCCACTGCTCATGTTGGCGCTTTGGCATATATCGGGTCGGGGGCGATAATTGGAGAAAGAACGATAATTCATCCCCATGTTTATATCGGGCGGGATGTTGTGGTAGGGGCCGATGGTGTTTTGCATCCGCATTGTTACGTTGGGGAGAAGTGCAAACTCGGCGACAGGGTGATTCTGGGGCCGGGGGTGTCAATTGGATATGACGGCTTCGGGTATCAATGGGATGGAACGAAGCACTTGAAAATCCCGCAGGTGGGGATTGTGGTTATTGAGGACGACGTTGAGATCGGGGCTTTGTCGGCGATTGATCGCGCAACGCTTGGTGAAACAAGAATCGGAGCCGGTACAAAGATAGATAACCTCGTGATGATCGGACATAACTGCAAAATAGGCCGGAACGTCATTTTGGTGGCGCAGGTTGGGCTCTCGGGGCGGGTCACCGTTGAAGACGGCGCGATACTTGCCGGACAGGTCGGAGTAAAAGACGGAGTGCGTATCGGCGCCGGCGCTGTCGCCGCCGCTAAAGCGGGTATCGCCAAGGATGTGCCGCCGGGGAAGCGAGTGGGAGGCATGCCTGCGAGAAGCGAGATGTCGTGGATACGCGGCGAGGCTTCGCTCGAAAAATTGCCCGATCTCAAGCGCCAAATCAAAGATATGGAAAAAAGGCTTCAGGCATTGGAAAAAGAAATTAAATCACCGGGAAAAGAATCCGCAAAAAAGGATAAGAAAAGATGATCCTTGATCGAAAGGGCATCGAGGAAATATTGCCGCAGCGGGAACCTTTCCTGTTCGTGGACAAAGTGCTCGAGCTGGAGGAGGGAAATCGGATTGTGGCGACTTATACTTTTCCGCCTGACGCTTATTTTTTCAAGGGGCACTTTCCCGGTCGGCCTGTGGTGCCGGGAGTGCTTTTGATCGAGGCGATGGCGCAGGCGGCTGGAGTGCTTGGGTATAAAACTATCGGGTGCACATGGCGGGAAAAAGGGGCGTTGCTGATTCGGGTGGACAAGGTCGTTTTTCGCAAGCCGGTGCTGCCGGGAGAGGAACTGGTGATGGAATTGTTTTTCGAGCATCATCGCTACCCGGTCTCTAAATTCAATGGAAAAGCCACCGTCTCCGGGAGCCTCTGCGCTGAAGCCACCATTATGGCGACGTTTGCCGAGTATGATAAAGGGAGCTGAGTTTGACGGAACGAAACGAAAAAGTGAATGCGCCCCCTAAAATTCATCCTGCGGCGGCGGTGGATTCTCATGCGGTGATCGGCCCCGGTGTGGAAATCGGGCCTTTCGTGGTCGTCGGCCCGGATGTCCGTATAGGCGCGGGAACAATTATAAGAGCTAACTCAGTTGTGGAAGGCGATACTGAAATAGGCGGCGGAAATATCATCGGGCCTTTTGCCACATTGGGCGCGCCGCCTCAGGATGTGAAATATAAAGGCGAACGCACCAAGCTGAAAATCGGAGACCGAAATATTATCCGGGAGCAGGTCACTATTCATGTCGGTACCCCCACGGGCAGATCTGTAACGACCGTGGGTGATGACTGCATGATAATGGTCGGGGCGCATATCCCGCACGACTGTATTATCGGCAACCGGGTTATCATTGCCAACGCCACGCATCTGGGAGGGCATTCTGAAGTGGAGGATAACGCCGTTATAGGAGCTATGGTTGGGATTCACCAGCATGTAAGAGTCGGCGCGGTGGCCATGGTGGCGGCCAAGGCCGGAGTGCCCATGGATGTCCCGCCTTACACTATCGCGGCGGGAGATCGCGCCAGCCTGTTCGGGCTTAACCGCGTAGGCATGGAACGGGTGGGCATATCGAGGGAAACCCGCGCGGAATTGAGAAAAGCCTATCGGATTCTTTTCCAAAGCTCCCTTAAGCTCGAAGCCGCGATTGAAAAAGTCAGAGAGGAAGTCGCCCCGTCACAAGAGGTCGAGAATTTGTTAAGTTTCATCATGAAATCCAAAAGGGGAATATTGCGCTGATGCCCAAACTCGGTATTATAGCGGGTTCCGGCCGGTTTCCATTGTTGCTTGCAAATGCCGCCCGGGCCGATGGCTGGGAAATAGTTGTATTTGGGGTTGAAGATGAATCGTTGGAGCCCGAATTGTTGGGATCATTTAAAACTGTTTACCGGCTCAGAATCGAACAGGTCGGCAGGTTGATTGAGCTTTTGCACGAAGAAAATATCCGCGACGCCGTTATGGCCGGAAAAGTCATTAAGCGCAAAATTCTGGGCGATTTGAAGCCGGACGCGCGGACAATCCGGGTGCTGCTTAAATTAAAAGATCATGCAGATGACTCCCTGCTGGGGGCGGTTACGCGGGAGCTCGAGTCAGAAGGGATACACTTGCATCCGAGCGCCTCTTTTATAAAGGAGCTCTTGGCGCCTGAAGGGACATTGACCGGGAATGCTCCCACGGAAAAAGAGTGGGGCGATATAAGGTATGGGTGGCGTATCGCAAAGGAGATGGGCCGCGTTGATGTAGGCCAGACGGTGGTAGTCAAGGACAAGGCGGTGATAGCAGTCGAGGCTATTGAAGGCACCGATGAAGCCATCAAACGCAGCGGCGCGCTGGCCGGCGCCGGCGTCGTAGTAGTCAAAGTCGCCAAGCCTCAGCAGGACACGAGGTTCGATATGCCGACGGTCGGGTTGAACACTATCGAGTCAATGATTTCGGTCAAAGCTCGTGTCCTGGCTATTGAAGCGGGCTGGACCGTGCTGCTGGACCGTAACGACACAATAAAAAAAGCGGATGCCGCCGGTATTGTCTTGGTTTCCTGTAAAGATCCTCTTGTAAGGGAAGAGGGGCGTTAATGGTAGTCGCCCAAAAAATTCCCGTCGCGGTGATCGGCGTCGGATACCTAGGTCAATGGCACGCGCGAAAGCTAGCCGCGATGGATAATGTGCGGCTGGTGGCCGTAGTGGATACGGAAACATGCCGCTGCGACGGGCTTGCGTCCGAGCTTGGTTGTGAAGCGATAGAGGATTATCGGGAAATAGCTAAAGCTGTCCGCGCGGCAGTGGTGGCGGTACCGACGAAGGGGCATTTTGAGGTGGCGGAATATCTTTTGCGTTCCGGCGTGGATTTGCTGGTGGAGAAGCCCATCACAGCCGAGCTGAAAGAAGCGAGATCGCTTGACGAAATCGCCGAAAAAGAAAAGCGGGTGCTGGCGGTCGGGCTGGTGGAGCGGTTCAATCCGGGAGTGGTTTCCGCTTTAAAAGTGCTGAAGGAGCCTCAGTGGATAGAAACAAAGCGATTATCGTCTTTCAAGGAACGCACTCGCAACGTGGATGTTGTGCGGGATTTGATGATACATGATCTGGACCTTGCCCGAGTAATAGCGGGGTCGGAAGGTGATGTGATAAGCGCGACGGGAGTCAGCAGCCTTACGGGTGTCCCCGACGCCGTTCGAGCTCACGTGCGGTTCAAGAACGGGGTCGAAGCCTTTCTGGAAGCGAGCCGTATGCACGACGTCGAAGCGAGAAGCATCGAGGTTTACGATAAAGCCGGCAAACTCAGGATAGACACTCGAGATCGCGCCGCTGTCAGATATCGGCCCGGGCCGCGTGGGATGGAACCGGAAAACCTTGCGACCGTTGACGCCGACCCGCTCGAAGAGGAGCTTCGGGATTTCCTTCGCGCTGTTAAAGAGCGCTCGAAGCCGCGAGTGACCGGTCGAGACGGTATTGAGGCGTTGCGATTGGCGATTGATGTGTTGAAGATGCTTGGGTTTTCCTGACCGGTCATTGCCATGAAGAATCGATTTGCGCGAGTTTTTGCCTATTTCAGACCCTACCTGCCATGGTTGATAGTGGGCAGCCTCTTTACGATGATTCTCAGCCAGATTGATACCGCCACCGCTCTTTTTGTGCGCCCTATGTTTGACCGGATATTTATTGAGAAAGATTTAAATTTCCTTTGGATTGTTCCGATATTCAGCATCGGAGTGGTAATCTTCAGAGGTGTTGTCGGCTATGTCTACGGGGCATTTCAAGGATATGTGAACACCCGTGTCATCATCGCCATCCGAAACGAAATCTATGATCATTACATGCGGGCCTCGTTGAGTTTTTTCGATCATAATCCTTCCGGAATGCTTTTATCGAAACTTCAGTATGATTCCTTTTACATGCAGGATTCCGTCGGTGTGGTGATGGGCCTGTTCAACAAAACGTTGACTTTTATGGGGTTGACGGCGGTGGTTTTTTATCGGGATTGGCGGTTGGCGCTGGTGGCTCTGATGCTCGCGCCTCTGGTCGGGATACCGATAACGGTGCTGGGGCGGCTTATAAGGGGATTGAGCCACAAGAGCATGGACAGCATGGCGCAATTGAACACTCGAATGCATGAAACTCTGTCCGGGATAAAGGTTGTCAAGGCATTCGGGCTTGAAGATCGTCGCATCCGGGGATTTGAGCGGGAAAACGAGCGGTTTTTCAGTTATGCGCTGCGTGGCCAGGCGTTTGACCTTATGACCAGCCCGGTTATAGAAATGCTGACCACCGTCGGGATCGCCGCTGTTTTATATTATGGCGGCTTGCAGGTGATTCGAGGGGATATCTCACCGGGAGATTTGTTCAGTTTCATCACCGCTATCGGGCTTATTTACGATCCAATACGTAATCTGAGCACGGTCAATAATCATCTCCAGGTTGCGCTGGCAAGCGCGGATCGCGTGTTTGATATGATTGATTCCCTGCCGATCGTTCAGGAAAGGCCGGACGCAAAACCGTTACCGCCTTTCTCGGATAAGATCGAATACCGAAATGTCTGGTTCAAATACGTTGATCCGAAAGGTGGAGTGAGGCAGGACGTTCTGCGCGGCATTGATCTGACCATAAAAAGGGGTGAAATGGTGGCGATAGTCGGATCGAGTGGGGCGGGCAAAACGACTCTGGCGAACCTTCTGCCGAGATTCTATGATGCCACCGGCGGCGAAGTGCTGATTGACGGACATGATATCCAATCTGTAAAAATGCGGTCGCTGCGCGATCAGATCGCGGTGGTCACTCAGGAAACATATCTGTTCGATGAAACCATCAAAAATAACATCGCCTATGGAGTAAGGCGGAAGGTCAGCGACATGGAAATATTCGATGCGGCCCGCGCAGCGGACGCGCACGATTTTATAATGTGTTTCCCCGATGGATACGAGACGATGGTTGGGGAACGCGGGACGCGATTGAGCGGCGGGCAGAAGCAGCGGATAGCGATTGCGAGGGCTTTGTTGAAAAACGCTCCCATACTTATACTCGATGAAGCCACCTCGAGCCTTGATACCGAAGCGGAGCGGGAAGTTCAACGGGCACTTAATGCGCTGATGGAGGGCAGAACCACTCTGGTGATCGCGCATCGGCTCAGCACCGTGAGGCGGGCGGATAAAATAGAGGTGGTCGAGGAAGGAAAGATAGTGGAGCGAGGCACACACGAAGAACTCATTGCGGCCAATGGAATATACAGCCGCCTGTATGAGCTGCAGTTCGCCGCCGAAGATGCGGCCCTGCTGCGACCGGGGAGTAATGCGGGTTCTTCAGAACAGTGTTGACACACGATAATCAAAAAGGTAATATGTTTTAATTATCAGATAGGGGGAAAATTCTCATGGCGGGGCGAAGTCTTAACAAAGTGATGTTGATAGGGCATCTGGGAAGAGATCCCGAGATTCGGTTCATGCCTTCCGGCAAAGCAGTGGCGAATTTCTCCATGGCCACCACGGAAAGCTGGACGGACATAGACGGGAATAAAGAGGAACGGACCGAATGGCACAGGATTGTGGTGTTCGGGAAGCTGGCGGAGATTTGCAATCAGTATCTATCCAAGGGACGGCAGGTTTATATAGAAGGGCGATTGCAGACCCGGGAGTGGGAAGATAAAGGCGGCAACAAACGCACCACTACAGAGGTGGTGGTTTCGGATATGATCATGTTGGGTGGGCGCACAGACTCCGAAGGAAATAGCAGGAAAAAAGCCGCCGACAGCGTGCCGGAAGCCCCTCCACCGAACGACTATGGCAAGGATGACGAAATACCTTTTTAAAAGCTGAATTTTTTGACCGGGCTCAATTTCCATGGCGGAGAAGAAGACCACAGGGGAAAACAAACCGAAGACCTCGAAGAGCTCGAAGACGAGCGCGGGTGGCAGACCGAACGCTTGGGAGAAAGAAGCTCGAACTCTCAACCGGCTGATGCTCGAAAGCGCCGGGAAAGTTGCCGCGCACGTCAAGGCTCGTTCTTTGTTCGTTTTCATTGACGCATGTCGCGATCCTCTGCCGATAGAAAAACTTGCCAAAAAGATAAACATGGTTTTCGTGACAAAAGGCGAAAATCCTTTGGCGGAGGAATACCGGAAAAGCCCGAAGCATGTTCTCAAAATCCCTAATATCGGGTTGACTCGAATGGGGCATATCAAGGTTGCGGCGGTGATGGCCTTGAATGCGGATATGCTGGACCACGGCGATAAGGCGGTGTTTTTATCCGGTATCCCCGAGTTGGGGACGCTTGATTCCATAATAATGTTGGATATCGGTCGCGAGTTCGAAATGATATCCAGTACCGATGTGCGCAATTTGGCGGAAAACGTCAAACCGGCTATTTTTGAGGCGGTTCTGAATCTCGCCGTTCAGTTGGCGCACGAAGGAAGAGAAGGAAAAAGTGTTGGCACCACTTTCGTTATCGGGGATGTGGAAACCGTTCTGGCAAGGTCCAGGCAACTGACCATAAATCCTTTCCGAGGTTATAGCGAGGACGAAAGGAATATTCTGGACCCCGATGTTCGGGAAACCTTAAAGGAGTTCTCCAGCATTGACGGCGCTTTCATAATCCGGGAAGATGGAGTGGTAGTGACGGCGGGGAGGCATCTGAACGCGGCTTTTGAAGAGGAGAGCTTGCCGCAAGGGCTGGGAAGCCGGCACGCTTCCGCCGCCGGCATCACCAGCGTGTCCAACTCGACCGCCATAGTGGTGAGCGAATCCACCGGGGATTTGAGAATATTCCGTCAAGGCAAAATATTCCTCACAATCGAAAAAAGCGCCCGATAGATAACACCGCTTTCAAAAAACAATCATTGCGCTTTTCAGGATGAAGAATAATCTCTATCGGAATTTAATGCCCATTCCCAGTAACGCCACCGGTTCGGCGATCATCCCCTCGTAAAGGCTGAGCGGACTTTCGAAAAGAGGCTTAAAACCCATCCTCTTATAGAATGCCACCGCTTGTTTGTTATACGTTGTGGTCACTAGATGAAGCGCGCTGACCCCGTGAGAAGCCAGATGCTCCAACCATGACTGCGTAAGTTGCTTGCCGAGCCCAAGACCTCGATATCCGTCCAGAAGATTTATATGGAGATGGGCCGGGTATTCCCGCCCCAGATTAAGTGTGCGCAATTCGCCCCTTCTTAGTACCATGATGCTTTTGAGAACAAAACGTATTGTTTTGAGGCGTAGGATGAAACCAGTTGTAAAAGCTTTTCTGATAATTATCGGGGCGATTTTCTCACGCATGATTTGTTCCTGTCGGTGAGTGTCCAGCGCTCCAAGGATATAACCCACCACGCGGTCTTCAACTTCCGCCACCCAGAGATGTTCCGGCTCGTAGTCGGTGTAATAGCGGCTCCACATATCCGCAAAAACTTCCCGGCCCTCCATCTGGTTCTCCATCGGTTCACCCATGAAGCCCGTCTCGCAGCAGATATATCTCACGGCTTCCCGGTCCCGATGCTCATACGATCTCACTCGCGCGTTCATAGGCTCTGACAACCTCCTGTTGCTCCATAAAATCCGGTCTCCTTACCGTCCATTAAAATTTTTTGTTTTGCGGTCGCACCGCTTCGAGGTAGGTGTTAAATATCAATTCAGTCGGTTCCAAATCAACCGCCCGCTGGAACATGATTTCCGCGCGATGCGTATCTCCACGGTTAAGAAACGATATGCCTATATAAGCTGCCGCCATCGCATCATCGCGGCTGACCATATATTTCGCAATGCGGGAATCGGGCGCGCTGCTTGGGTCAATAACCGCCCTCAGCAGAACGATATTCGCCGCCAAAGGACTCCTTACGTTCGAGACTATCTGATTTTGCGATTTCCGTTCGCCTTCCCAGCAGGGGCACCATGGATTGAAGTTCCCTAGGGCCGCGAGCAGCACAGAGATGGCGCACAATTCCAGCAGGAGATTTTTTCGCATGCCCGTAGACTCAATCCAACGCGGGCCGAGAAAAAAAACTATTGCAGGCATTACCGGCGCCATGTACCGAAAACCGTACGACCAGCCGCCGAAATTATGGGTGAACAGGATATAGAATAAAAGCGTGGTGATAAATCCTCCGCAGGTAGTTAAAGCGGCGATTTTGGCCCATCGTTCTCCGTGCCGTATATACCATATCATTCCCCCGACAGCCGGAATTAAAATAGGCGAGTATAGAAAAATACCGCGATATCCAAAGAGCGCATGAAATGCATATTGCAATGGGTAAACAGGTGAAAATATCCCGGCGGCTCCACCGCCTTGAAATTCACTCCCCGGATAATTGTAGGCGCTTGGAATCATATATAACGGCTTGAGCGTCCCGACCATTATAAAGTTAATTATCAAC
>Ga0315275_10006636_pt1 | contig 11099 bp, 15 predicted proteins | sample YL17G03_0_MG_FD_205557 | JGI IMG/M metagenome (GOLD analysis project Ga0315275, IMG submission 205557) | Sediment microbial communities from Yellowstone Lake, YNP, Wyoming, USA - YL17G03_0 | ecosystem: Environmental > Aquatic > Freshwater > Lake > Sediment | place: USA: Wyoming | collected...
TTACTTTTTGTGGGTTCCTTCTTTTTAATATATATATCATATATTACCTACAAGTCCCCAGATAATATGTTATCCAAACTAAGAAAACCATAAGCCCATTTTAACTAAACCCCATAAACCGTATTTACCGCCTTAACATTATCCTTTTTGGGCTTAACATTATCTTTTCAGCTTAATTTTATAGCTTTAAAGCTCTAAAGTTTCATAACTATATGAGCAACCACTCATATTTAAATACAATAGCCCTTATTGTAATACAATAGCCGCTATTGTAATACAATAGCACCCACACGAAGGCCCGAACTTTTCGCGCGATGTCCGAACATGCCCGCTTCCACATTTTATGCATTTTTTAGCCCTTTTTTGTATATTCTTTTATGTTGTTTTATTGGCATTGTAAAAGCTTTGAGCGATTATAATGAGCGATTTAATGATGCGTAATCAGATAGTGGGCCTGAGGCGCGCCGGAATGACGTGTGAAGAGATAAGTGTGGCGCTTGAGGTTGATCCTGTTGTTGTAAGAATTGCCTTAGAAGCGACTGGCGGCTCTGCTGTTCTGAGAAAAGAAGCTCTCAAAGAAGACGACATCACCGACGACGTGTCCGAAAGTGAAGCTAAGGAGATGATGGGCATCATCAAGAACATAGCGCGCGACGAAGACTCTGGCGTATATGCCCGGCTAAACGCGGCTAAGTATGCCCACGGCGCAAAGCGGGGTTATCATAAGCGTCATCTCGATCTTAACGTGGGCTCTGGCGAGCTATTGCTTAAGATCAACGAGGCGTATATGTCTGCGTCTATGCGTGCAAGAGCGGCCTTAAGCGGCCAATCTCTTACCGCCAAAGAGCTCACCGTCATCGAGGCCCCAACAACCGTAGAGGCGTCCGTCAAAGAAACCGTCAAAGAAACCCCAGCTAACCAATCCCCAATCGACGTACAGCCTGCGGCGCCAAAACCCCAGCCCTTTAAAATATGATTAAGACTCCCATCTCAGCCGACACACTTAAGTTAGTTCAGGCGCGGCGTTCTATAGAGGCAGAGAAGGCCGCCGAGAAAGAGCGCAAAGCAGCCAAGCGCAAAGAGGCTAACGTAGGAGCGACGGTGAGCCCACCTATTGGGGTTATTGGGGTTCCTAAACAAGAACAAGAACCAGCCAAAAACAGACGCTACATAGCGCATCAGATCGACACGCCCGCCGATTTATTGCTTGCCCATAGGCCCGATCTGAAGCTCTATCGGTGGCAGGCAGAGACTCTCTTTCAACTTGCAGGCTACACAGATATCAATGACCTCGATAAGCCCAAAGAAAGACCCACCGACAAGCTTCCGCTATACTACAACCTCGTGGCCGCAAACGGAAGCGGAAAGGATCAGGTTGTTATTTGCGCCTTCGCTGTCTGGTTTTGCCTTTCCAAAATCCGTTCTCGATGCGTCATTACGTCATCTTCGTATGAGCAGCTTAAAGATCAGACGTTTAAGTACATAAAGAATGTGTGCGAAGAGATCAATGTTTCTTATGGCCGCAAGGTATTCGAGATCGTAGAGTTTCTTATCACCTGCAATGATACCGGCTCTGAGATCAAATGCTTCGTGACAGATGACCCTGGCAAAGCCGAAGGGCGACATCCGTTCGACGAGTCCGGCGCAGAGATGGCTGTGATCATAAACGAGGCTAAGTCTATCACCGACGAAATGTTCCAAGCCTTCTCGCGTTTTACAGGCTATAACTACTGGCTTGAGATCTCCTCGCCCGGCAAGAATTCCGGCCATTTCTTCAAGCGTTGTACGCGTGCAAAGTATACCTTTCCAAACCGCCTTAACATGGGCGAGTTTTACTGGCGTCGTGTCACCGCATTCGACTGCCCTCATCTTCTCGGCAAACACATCGAGCATCTTAAGGACGAACACGGTGAACAATCCCTCATCTATCGAAGTCAAGTACTGGCTGAGTTTACCTCTCTCGACGAGGCTGCATTCATCTCTTCAACACTCTTTGAGAATTACCCAAACAATCCATCTCGTACATTTGGATTGCCCAATCGAGCGGGCATCGACTTATCGCTCGGCGGTGACGAGACTGTGGCGTACTTCTTTATCCACGGAAAACTCCACCTACGAACTACAAAGATTCGCAACGAAGCAATTCTCCACAATCAGATCATCAGTTGGATTAAAGAATTTAGCGTCACGCCCTCTGAAGTACGCATTGACGACGGTGGTCTGGGGCGACCAATCGTGCAGCGTGTGCAAAATGCAGGTTATGATGTCGTGCCGGTACGAAACGAAGCTCGATCCAGTAACCCCAATTTCTACAAGAACAGAGGCGTTGAAAACTGGAATCGTATTAAGCGTGCTCTTGAAGACCGTGCGTTTCCTGTCGTCAGCGACGATCTTACTCGCCAACAGCTTTGCACGCGTGGCTTCTCTGTTAAGGGAATTGTTACGCTTTTAGAGCCTAAAGCTGAGATGCGCTCGCGGGGCTTAAGTTCGCCCGACAGAGCAGACGCTCTTGCACTGTGTTTTGACAGCGTTCCTCTGGCGGTTTTTAAGGAGGACATCATACACACGACAGAACCCGAAAGTCGCTTCCAAGAACTGCTCGAAAAGAACAAAAAAGGACCGCTAACCTTTGACGAAAAGACAGAGCTCACAATGTTGTGGAGTGAGATGACACACAGACCGGCACAAGAAACGCTAAATTCAGCTGAGCCGCGTGAAGAATTGCGTGGGCAGTATCATCAATTCGTAACCACTAAAAATCATGGATAATATCGACGAGTTTCTAGCCAGTCTTTCTCCTGAAGAAACCAAATATCTGCAGGAAAAAATGATGGATATGGGAGAAGGTGAAGACATGACCGCTGAGATGGAAGAACCTAACGATTCCGACAGCGACAAATACACCAACGGCAAGGGCCCAAACAACGAGGCCAAAGGCGGCGACAGTAATGCCACCGTACCCAAGGCGCTTGCTAAGAGTGTCGTTAAGAAAAAAGACAGCATTCCTCTCAAGGAAGCTGAAATGTTCGACGAGGAAGAATAACTCTCAATCATCATGGAAAACGAACCGCAAAGCAAATCTGAAGCATCCGCTATCTTGGAGCAAGCTGGGCAAAAAAACCTGCTTGATCTTTCGACGGCGAGTATGTTGTTCAGTCAGTACATTTCATCGCATGGCTCCGTAGAGGCGACTACGATCACCAATCGGCGTCTGCGGTCGAATAAGGCTGACGTTGAACAGATGCGTTCTGCGGGTCTTCTCCAAGCGAATCAGACATTCATTGGTGTGCGTCTGATTAATCAAAACATTAACCAGACGTTGCCTCCGTTGCTTTCTTATCTAAAGCAATCCCCACGGATGGCGACGTTCGTTCCCGGCGACAACGCTTATCTCGACGCAGAGTTTACACGCGTGCTTCAATATCCCGGCTGGGAAGTTCCCTTCATTGAGGTGCTTGATGGGGCTGAGCTTAACGGTCTTGGCTACATGATGGTCAAGTCCGACAATACTAAGCTTGGCGGTGTATCGATGGAGACAATCGCATTCAACGACATCGTCTATGATCGTCGCTTAAAGTCTATCCAAGATAGCCCGGCGATTCTCGTTAAGCACGTGCTGACGGCCGTGACGTTCTATCATTGGGACTCGTTCGAAAATTTTGACAAGAACAGTGATGCATACAGCGTAATCGCTAAGCGTCTTCTCTCGTCCGAAGTCAACAGCGTAGGCGATGATCTCGTGATCTATGAGACCTTCGTAAAAGTCAACGGCTTTGTCTATCGCGGCTGGTACTATAAGGATTCAAGACAATGGCTCAAGCAGCCTTTGCCGTTTAGCAACGGGATCGAAGAGAAAGTGCCTGAAGTCAACATCGACCCGACCGCGATGATGACTGAGCCGACCTATGTTAGCAAGCCTGTGCATCTCACCTATTACCCAATAGCGTGCAAGCACAATCAGATCATCGAGAATCGCAAACACGATGAAGTAGAAGGTCGTGCGCTCAACGACTATCACAAGCAAGAAGCTGCCACGACGCTGATGACTGCAGCGGTCAACGGATGTACTCAAGCAGCCAACACAATGTGGTCGCCTGACGGTACGAATCTTGACGGAGCAGCGCCCGCGCAGCTTCAATTTAAGATCAAGAACAATGCGATCTGGAAGACTCCGATGCGAGCCTTCACGTCACCATGGCCCGACCCTATGATCTTCAAGGGGATCGAGACCATTGTGCAGCAGAACGCAATGGAGACCAATCAGGTCGCTTGGGCTGTCAATAACCGCAAAGATTCTCGCAAGACTGCGACTGAGATTGATGCGGCCCAGCAGCAACAGAGTATGCTCACAGGCACAGATGCATTAGTGTTCAGCATCTTCCTACGTGATGCACTCACGATGGCGTGGCCTGTGGTCCAAAGCGCCGCAAAGAAAGGCTCGATCAAGTTTCTTATAGAGATCTCTGACCCGGCCGAAAAGGAAGCTCTTCTTAGCGTGAGCTTTGAAGTAAAGCCCGCCGGTGACATTGACTTCGTAGAGAAGCAGCAGCGCATCTCTAACCTCCAGCAAGACATGCCTTTATTCCAAGGGCAACCGATCGGTCAAGAGATGCTGAAGGAGTACATTCGCTTGCGTTATCCAGAGAAATACGATCAGTGGTCGAAGGTCATGAATCAAGGCAACGATATGCAACTTATCCAAGGCCTTGCTCAAGCTCTTCAGGCCACCGTAACCGACGAAGCGACAGGCCAGCTCAAGCCTGAGTTCCAGCCAGAAGCCGAGTCACTACAGCAACTACAACAAGCCGTCGAACAACGCATGGCTCAACAACCGCCTCCGCAAAATGGAACCAAGCAAGGGTAGTTGGATTCGTTGGGCTAACAGCGTGGAGACTCTACATTTCCTCGCGTGGCTTGACGAAGAACAAGACAGACGCCTCAAGAGTGCCATGGTTAAAGCCTGTGGCAGTCTTTCAACTCAAGAAGATCTCCTTCGGGCCAAAACACTCGAAGACATTAAACAACATATCGCAGAGTTACAACAATAAATCCTATGGACATCACATCCCCAGTCAACACGTCGGCGCCAGTAGTGGCATCGAGTACGCCCATCAACATCAACAGCGGACCCTCAAGCGCACCGCTGCCTCCTAAAGCCTCAACATCTCTGCCCGATCAAGCCATCTCGCTTGATTTTGATGGCGAAGACTCAACATCATTTGATGTCAATAAGCTTCTGCCAAAACCCGAAGCTACGACAGAAACCACAGAAGAAACCACCGAGACCGCAGAAGAACAAGATCCTTTCGATCTTCCTAAGGATGTCTCTGAGGCCATCAAGTCTACCAAGCCTAAAGACACAACTCCTCCTGAAGCCAAGGCCGAACCCACAACGCAGCAAGGTCGCGACTATAATAACCTGCCCGACGAAGTGGTCTCGGTGCTGAAGAAACTCCCTAACCAGACCTATAACGCCGTACGCGATCAGCTTCCTAAATGGTACGAAGCCTTTAAGAAACAAGCTGAGATTCCTAAGCACTATACCCAGCATCCCGAAGCCTACAAGCTAGACAAGCAATACACACAGATTCAGAACGATCTTGAAACAGATCGCTTTGAAGTAGGCTCGCTAAAGAATGCTTTGATCGCGATCAAGCAAAACAAAGCCTTTGATCTTCTGACGGGCTATGATGCTCAGGGCGAGCCAGTGTTTAAGACCGTAGAGCCTTCTCGCAACGGACACGATCCCGCGGTCGAGTTTGAACTGTCTGAAGCATATCGCAGAGCGCAGACAAACTACGAGAAGTCTTTCACAGGCTTTAAGACATTCCCCGATCGCTATAAGGCAAAGATCGCAGAAGAGCGTGAGTTCATCAACAGCACCTACAAGAAGATCTTTAAGGACATTGATCCCGACAAACTCACGCCCGAAGAAAAAAACTATGCGCCGCTGCTTGAGAAGATCATTCCCGATAGCGTGACCGCAGAGGATGCGCGCAAGATTGCACACTATGCAATGATCGGCAACCTGCGTATGGCTAAGTCGTTCCAGAGCTATATCGCACAGCAGAAGCAGAAACCCGGCAAGATTCCGCTACCGAGTGCAGGCCCAATGGGAAGATCTACAGGCGGCGACGATATCCCGCTCAAAGAAGGAGATATGTTCGGAGACGACTAGTCTTTAACACACTGGCATATCGTTAGCAACGCAACGATTGTCAGACCGAATCTCCAAGTGAGATTCCGCTAGAAGCTCTGCTATCTATGCGGTTACGGCTAGGACAGACCTAACCAATAACCGTTTGAGATATCAGGGCTTTTTTGTTGCCTTGATAAATCAAACAAAACGAAAGTATAACAATGCCAGCAACATGGGATTTGCCACGCTCAAGTGGCCTTTGGAATCAGCAAGACATCGCCAACTACAACCGCCTTCCGATCTGGATGGCTATGCAGCAGACCAAGAAGATGCAGATGTGGTCTCGCTGGAAGGATATGTTTCCCAAGATCAAGTGGAAACAGAACATGGGTGACATCCTGCAGGGTGTGATCGCGGAGAACTCTCCGATCGTCACGCAGGTTCATCGCCCGAAGAACATCACCGAGTTGCCGCTCAAGACCGTGGCGAGCACTTGGGAGCGCACTAACCAGAGCCGCGTCAAGCGTCATAACTTCGAGTCTCCTCAGTTCAACTTCCTGCCTTCGTTCCGTGACTTCCGCACGAAGCAGTTGAAGTTTGCCGCTGAAGATCTCTCGAAGCAGATCGCTGTCGGCTACGACTTCTTCACGCGTGACAACGTGTTCCAGAACTCGCCGTTCATTTACATCGTGGGTAATACCACTGCTGGCGAATTGCCTTTGATCAACGCTCCGGCGGCTCTGCCGACCGACACTAGCGCGATTAAAGACACTGCTTACATTGCTGCTCAGGCTGCTAAGATCGGCTCCGACGACAATGGTTTCTTGTCTTATCGACAGATTCAGGCTGTTGCTTCCTACGCGAAGAACTACCTGATGATTCCTCCGATGGACGGAATGCAGAGTGGTGCTCCTGCCGACAACGAAATGTCGAAGGGCAAGTACGTTCTGTGCGGCGGCTCTGAGATCTATGAAGGTCTCGCGTTCGACACTCACGTGTTGAACACCAAGCCGCTCGCGATGAACCTCCTGAATAGCTCCTTCCAAGGCGCTATCGGACCGAACATCATATTCCGCGAAGAGTTCTATCCTCTGCGTTTCGCCGAGAATGGAACGATGCCCGCGCCCGAGATCGAACTGTTGCTGGCTGACAGCGGCTATTCGACCCCGAACGCTACTCGTCAGACCGTGATCAATCCTGCCTACGCAAGCGCCGCTATCGGCGTTGCGTTCTTGATTGGTTACAACGCCTACGAGCAGATCGACGTGGGACCGCCGCCCAGCGAGTTCACTGGCGCTGCCATCAACGGCAAGCGTTTCAACCAGCTCACTTGGAATGGCGAAGTTCGCTTGACCGACAACGTGCTGGTTAACTACGGATCGAACAACCTCGATACCAACAAGTACGGTGAGTTCTTGCAGCTGATCTCCGACACTGTGCTCGGTATCATCGGCAACAGTTCCCGTAACATCATTCCTATCCTCTATCGCCGCCAGATCGCTCCGTCGCTGTTTGTGTAATCTAACGGCAACAACCCTAACTTATTAACAAAATGAAGAACTTCGTTAAGTATTTTGCTACGTTCCTCGCGATGGCTGGTTTGCTGGTCGCGGAAGTTGTGTCCGGTACGTTTACTTCGGCCATCTTGTCAATCAGCACAAATGGCGTCTCGCTCCGCAACTTCCAAGTTGTGGATACTAGTGCTGCTGCAAACACTGTCATTCTCTATGATAATGACTCTACGACCAGCACCAATCGCACCTATGCGGCATACACTGCCGTTACTCAGTACACCACGAACGTAGTGATGTCCTTCACCAACTTCACTGGTGTGGTGCAGAGCTATACTAACACCGTGTTGGCTACTGTTAACACCACTGTTCCGTCCGCTACCATTCAAGCTCGTCGAGTGTTCACGTTCACGCTGCCTGCTAACGGCACCGTGACCTTTACGCCGACCTCTCCTCAAGGCACGACCTTTGGTCTGCAGCTAAAGGCGACTGGCGCTGGCGTTTATAACGCCGATATCCAGCCGCTCGGTATTCAGTAAGATAACAAACCCACTCGAAAGAGTGGGTTGCTTTTTGTTCTTTAAGGAGCATAAAAAGCAACCCAATCTATGATTGGCAATCGGACAGCTAAAGTTTGATGATATGTCTTCTCTATCTACTCTACCAAAAGGCGACTCAGCCTGGCTTCTTCGGAAAGCTATTGAGCGAATCATGGAACAAGTCTCTGTTTTAGAGACTAACATCGGCGTTTCGACGTCGGGAAATAGTGCAGATACTCAGGTCATTTTTAATGATGCTGGTACTTTGCGTGGCGATGCCGGTCTGGTTTACAACAAGACGACCGATGCGCTGACCGTTGCCGGACTCGTTACCGCTGGCTCCGCCACCATCACCGGCGATCTGACGGTGGACACCTCGACGCTGAAGGTGGATAGCACTGGAAATGCAGTTGGTATTGGATCGGCATCTCCCACTGCAAACACGCTTACGATAGGGACTTCTCGCTATATTTTGTGCTCGGACAGCCAGAGCAAGTTTGGTGATAGTGGAATCATCAACGGTGGAGCCGCTGACGCAAACACGCAGATTCAATACTTCGGCGGTAAGGCATTGATTTTCAGCGAAGGTGCTAGCAACACCAAAATGACCCTGAACGCTACGGGGTTGGGCGTGGGGATTAGTCCTTCGTTCAAGCTTCACGTTCAGGAGAATGCCTCGAACGTCATTGCTCGTTTCACTGGATCTAATGCAAACGGTTCTGTAATCGACATTATCAATACTGGAACCGGAGGCGGAAGTTACAAGATCGGTTCTAATTACACAATTGGAGCTGCTGGTGAGTTTGCGATTTACGACACAACTGCTGGTGCTACCCGTTTGATTATTTCCAGTACCGGCAACGTCGGCGTGGGGGTTACGCCGAGTGCGTGGGCAAGTGGATACAAGTGCATTCAGGGCCAGATCGGTGGCTTTGCTCTCAGCAACGACAACTCGTCGAACAACCAATTCCGACTGTCGAGCAATGCGTACTTCGACACTACAGACAGCCGCTGGGAGTATTTTGGAACCTCTACCGCTACTGCTTACGAGCAGCGAGTCGGAGAACACCGGTTTTTCAACGCTATTTCTGGGTCAGCTAACACCGCCATCACATTCACCCAAGCAATGACCCTCGATGCTCTGGGCAACTTACTTGTCGGTGTAACTCTTGCTGGAACCTCTGCCGCCAAGACTATCCAGATCGCCAACGGAACCGCTCCCACTGGGAATCAAGCTGGCGGCCAACTCTACGTCGAGTCCGGTGCGCTGAAGTACCGTGGAAGCTCCGGCACTATCACAACTCTTGGCGCAGCCTAATCTATACGACCATGATTACCCTCTCTTGGATCATCGAACGCCTTCTCGTTAAGCCCACCGAAGGCTCCCTCACCGATGTCGTCATCACCGCCGACTGGCGTTGCAACGGCTCGCAGGATAACTACAGCGGCACCTGCTACGGCTCCTGCTCGTTCGCTCCGCCGAGTGGTGAGTTCACGCCTTACGAGGATCTGACCGAAGCGCAGGTCTTGAACTGGTGCTACGCCAATGGAGTCGATCAAGCGGCCATTGAGGCGAACGTGACGCAGCAGATCAACGATCAGATCGATCCTCCGGTGGTGACACTGCCGTTGCCGTGGGTGCCGAGTGAAGGAGTCTCCTCTGGAGATCTTTCTAAGCCACTCCCAACACTCCGCGCCGAACAAATCGTCGATCCCCTCATTCTTCCTACCAGCGATGTTCCGCCGAGCGTCGATGGTATGTCAACTGACATCCTCGGCTAAACAACAAACACATCCCCACAATGATTAAATTCGAACTGACTCCTGAAGAAGCTAACGGCGTGCTGCAACTGATCGACATCGCCATTAAAGCTGGCGGTATCGCTAACGCTAAAGTCGGACTGCCTATCTTTGACAAGATCATGGAAGCCGCTCAATCGTCCCAGCAGCCCGAGCTTTCTCTGGAGAAGTAAAACAAAGGGGCTAGGTATCTAAGGTATCTAGCCCCTTTTACTTTTTCTGATGAATAACACAAACAACACAGAAGCATCAGTAGGTGCCACAGTCGGAATAGTTGGCGCCATTATAAATCATCTGCAACTTCTCGGAGAGATAGCGTCGCCTCTGGCGGCCATCTTTGCAGCCATAACTTCTGGGATTATTCTTTATCGTGTTATTCGTAGTAAGAAATGAAAACACTTATAGAATTTCTTGGTAAGTTTTTTCAAAATAATGGGCATCTTCGGGGTGCCCTTTATTTTTCAATCGCAGCATTGACTCCAATGGCTGCGGCTTTTGTAGAATGGGCCTCGCAAGATGGGCCAAAGAACTGGTATGAAGTAATCGCGCTTGCGTTTGGTTCGCTAATTAGCGGCCTTACGGCAGTTCGTGCATACCTCGACACACATCTCACTAACGAAAAGAATTCAAATGAATAACCGCAAAACTACTATCGCAGGCATCGGAGCTATTCTCGTGGCCGTTGGAGCCGCCTTGAAAGCTGCCTTTGATGGCGATCCCTCTACGACTTTTGACATCACTTCGACCGTGACCGCTATCAGCGCGGGCATTGGTTTGATCCTCGCAAAGGATGCGTCCACGAAAGAATGAGCTTTCTCTCAGATCTCGTCATGAAACTTCTGCGATGGTTCTATGAACTGTCGCAGAAAGATCTCACCTCACAAGATGCACAAAAAGATGACAAGCTTAAGCAGAATCTGCTCGCTCGCATTGACGCTCATGAGCGCGAGTTGCTCGTCGAGAGTAATCTACGTGCCGAACGGGCAGCCAGTGCGCTTAGCAGAGTCGATAAAAGCCCACGTGTGGGTTTTAGATTCAAGCGGCCACAAGGTAAAATCACAAAACAAGATAACAATTCCTGAGGGCTGGTATGCCCTACCCAAAGAATGA
>Ga0315275_10006637_pt1 | contig 11099 bp, 5 predicted proteins | sample YL17G03_0_MG_FD_205557 | JGI IMG/M metagenome (GOLD analysis project Ga0315275, IMG submission 205557) | Sediment microbial communities from Yellowstone Lake, YNP, Wyoming, USA - YL17G03_0 | ecosystem: Environmental > Aquatic > Freshwater > Lake > Sediment | place: USA: Wyoming | collected...
CGATGATCGCACCGACCTGACTGCTTCAGGCTTCAATCTGAAGCCTATCGAGCCGGCAACCGTTGATGGCGCCGCGGCGCTCAAGTTTGAATACAACGGACGATGGAACGACAAGGTGTCGATCTCAGCCACACGCGTCTTCATCCTGAAGGACTCGGTCCTGTACAAGGCTGTCTTGTGGGCTTTCAACGATTACTATCTGCCCTATCGGCCCGCGATTGATACCTTCATCGCGACAGCGGAGTTGCCAAAAGCAAAAGCTGCAAAGGTTGATGAATCACTGCCTTCAACAACCTATGACACATATCAAGGAGACGTCCTGTCAATTCAATATCCCAACAACTTCACCCCGACCACACCTGCCCCTAAAGGAAAGGTGCAGTTTATGTTGATGATCCAAGGTTACCGGATTGACACGAATCTTCTCATCGATGTACGCCCTGCAGAGAAACTTACGCTCGAAAAGGTCGTTGAGCAAAATGCGAAGACTTACAAAGCGACGTCCACCGGAGAGACCACAATCGACGGACAGAAGGCCCACTATCTGAGCTATTCGGCCTCAAAAAACGTTGCTAGCAGGGTGTATTTCATTGTCAAAAACGATAAATTCTACCGCATCATTGTCAACTATTTTGAGCCCTCCAAGAAGGACTTCCTGCCAGCCTTCGAAAAATCGATTGCGTCAATCCGCATAAAGTAGTATGCTAGGCAGAAATTGCTAAGGAAAGCCGGGGCAGCAATGCCTCGGCTTCCTCTTTTCAGAGCCCAAACCCTACGTTGTCCGACGCCGTCACCGACATCGCGCACACCCCTTCGGGTGTAACCAGACTCGCCACCAGCCGCCCCCGCGTATTGGGCTGGATGCGCAGCGCCGCTATCCTTGATGGCGATTGGGGAACAAGCGTTGCCTATGTCATGGGGATTGGGTTCGCGCTCGCCGGCTACAGCAGTTTCTGGCATCTCTCGGCGATGTTGGTCCTGACCACTCTCGTCGCCATCAATTATATCACAATATGCCGGCTCTATCCCAATGGTGGCGGTGTCTATGGTTCCGTCTACCATCGATCTCCACTGCTCGCGGTCGTCGGCGCCCTCCTCCTGGCAGCAGACTATATTGTTACAATGGCTTTGTCCGTACTCGATGGTTGCCACTACTTTGGACTCGAACATCCCGCCCTCTGGGCAATCATGATCATTCTGGCAATTGGGGCACTCAACTGGTTTGGACCCAAGCACTCGGGTGGTTTGGCGCTCCTTATTACAGCCTTCACGCTCGTGACTATCTTCGTGATTGTGGTTGTCTCCGCTCCGACCGCACTAAGCTCTGCGACGATTGCCCCCCCTCAGGGAGGGTTCTTCCACAATTGGGGAATTTTCACAGGCTTTGTTCTGAGCCTTTCCGGTATCGAAGCGATCTCGAACATGACCGGTCTGATGAAGGATCCCACTCGTGATTCCCGCAAGGCAATCCTCGCCATTCTCGCAAAGGTTTTGGTCGTCAATGCTTTCTTGGGCCTTGCCATGCTTGCCGTGCAAGGATTAAAGCCCGGTGATCACCTCGAAGACATGGTACGCTTCCTTGGGGAACACTACGTTGGTCAATGGTTCGGTTGGCTCGTTGCACTGTCGCTTGGTGTTCTTCTTGTGTCTGCCGGTAACACCGCTCTCAATGGTCTGATTTCTGTCCAGTTTCTGATGTCCGTCGATCAGGAACTCCCGTCTTCCCTCCGGATTCTGAATCGCCACGGAGTTCCTATCATTCCACTCGTTGTTGCCACGGGAGCGCCTATCCTCGTCTTGATGCTGATCGGAAACGTGGAGATGCTTTCTCATCTGTACGCGATTGGGCTGGTAGGCGCGATGACGATCAACCTTGGGTCGACGGCAACCGACAAGACCATTCATCTGAAATCAGCGGTCCGGTGGTTCATGGTGGTTTCAGCAACCGTGCTTCTCGCCATAGAAATATCCATCGCTGTGAACAAGACACAGGCAGCGATCTTTGCCTTGAGCATCCTGGTGGCGGGACTCAGTGCTCGGGTATTGGCCAAGCGTTCTGTGAAAGCACCGCCCACGGTGCCCGAAGTCGCACTTGCTCCGGCAGTTCAACCCCGGCGGCGGCCAAAGACCATACCTAGCACCAAGTATCTTCTTGCGCTGAAAGTCAAAAACGAGCGACTTCTCTGGTTCGCAATAGAGGAAGCCAAAGCCCGTAATGCTTTCTTGTTCGTCCTGCGGGTCAAGGAGATTGCCGTCGGGACGTTGCCAGCCCAATTGGATATGCCCACAAACGGCGAGCAGAAGTGGATCGATGACGTGTGCGCTGAGAGTGGGCTTGGCTTCCAGACGATCCAAATCCCGAGCTATGACGTCGGTTACACCATTGCAGAACAGGCTGCAACGTTTGGTGTCGAAAGGGTGATCATCGGTGCAGAACAGCGGAGCAGGCTGGAGTCTGTTCTGAAAGGGAGCGTCATGAAGGCCTTAAGCAGCTTGCTGCCTGAAGAGGTTCAACTCATCATCTATGGAGGCTAGTGGCGTGGCCGTGAAGTCCTGTGGCGATGCCACTGTCGTCCCGAAATGCTCTTGTTCGGGACCTCGTTTTGAGACCGCGAGCATCCTTCGACTTCGCTCGTGCAAAACACTCGCTTCGCTCAGGATCATCTCGGGGTGACAAGTCTGTTTCCCTGTCTCAATGCTCCCGCTCGCAAAATCCGTTTGGACATTCATACAATAATTGCTATCGTTTCCAATGATTTGACGCTGCCGCTCACGTTGTTTCCTAACATGGTCCTAACGCGCTCCTGGACAGACTCTCGTTAAGCTTTACACAATGCAGAGGCCTTTTTCCCTCACGAGGAGGACGGAATAACGAATGGCAATGCACATCTTTCGCCGGAAAGATCTCGACCTCATCAAAGAGGATGCTGAGAGTTCATCCGAGACTCATCTTAAGCGCTCCTTAGGTGCTGTCGATCTCATATCTCTCGGTATCGGCGCGATCATTGGAACAGGGATTTTCGCTGTCATCGGGACCGCCGCCGCCGGAGGCCCAAGCCACCTGGGTGCTGGTCCCGGTGTCATGCTGTCGTTTGTCATCACTGCTGTCGCGTGTGGATTCTGTGCACTCTGCTATGCGGAATTCGCTGCCCTTGTTCCTATTTCCGGCAGCGCCTACACGTATTCGTATGCAACCCTCGGAGAACTCGTTGCGTGGATCATTGGCTGGGATTTGATTATCGAGTATGCCGTCGGGAATGTCGCTGTGGCAATTGCCTGGGCCGCGTATTTCCATCAACTCTTTTTCGGTTTGGGGATTCACATTCCTGAATGGCTGTCGGTGGACTACCGCTCAGCCCATCAGGCTGCCGAAGCTGTTATCGCGGCGGGGGGGACCGTCTCCCCTGACATTGCACTCCCGTATGAAGCCTGGCAAACCGCCCCTACGATCTTCGGTTTCCATCTTATCTTCAATTTCCTCGCCATCGCTATCGTCGCAGCGGTGACCTGGATCCTGGTCATCGGTATCAAGGAATCGTCGAGGGCGAACAACATCATGGTTGCCTTGAAACTTGTCATTCTCTGTTTCTTCATCGGCGTTGGAGCTTTCTACGTCAAGCCGGAGAACTGGACCCCTTTCATGCCGAACGGTTTGGCCGGCGTTTGGACCGGAGCCAGCCTAATCTTTTTTGCATTCATCGGCTTCGACGCGATTTCCACAGCAGCAGAAGAGTGCAAAAATCCCGGTCGTGACATGCCCATCGGTATTATCGGATCACTCGTCGTTTGCACAGTGATCTATATCGCGACTGCTGCGGTGTTGACAGGTATCGAGCCATGGAACAAGTTGGGTGTTGCGGATCCGCTGGCCGCAGTCTTCGCCCGACTCGGCCTGAACTGGGCCGCAGGAATCGTCTCTCTTGGTGCCGTAATCTCCATGACGGCTGTGTTGCTTGTCTTCCAACTGGGACAGCCGAGGATTTTCTTTTCCATGTCGCGTGACGGCCTTTTGCCGAAATACTTCGCGCGGGTTCACAAGAAATATCAAACCCCGCATGTGACCACAATATGGACGGGAGTCGTTGTTGCCGTCATCTCGTCTGTTGCGAACATCAATGAGATTGTCGAACTCACGAATATCGGAACGCTGTTCGCATTTATTCTCGTTTGTGCTGGTGTTATCATCCTTCGGCGTACAGATCCAGATCGGCATAGGGTATTCAAGACGCCACTCGTTCCATGGGTGCCGCTACTCGGTATCGCCATGTGCTTCTATCTGATGCTTGGCCTTCCGGCGATCACCTGGATTCGATTTGGAATCTGGCTGTTGATTGGCCTGGCGCTGTACTTCACGTATGGTTTCTGGAAAAGCCGGTTGCGGGGACGAAAGGCAGGAGTGAAGGCATGAACAATACGCTCCCTTCTGAACCTAGTGCTGAGCAACCGTCGGGTGGCCCTCAACTCCTGCGGGCTCTCGGACTTCGCGAAGGAATCGCCATTCACATGGGAGTCATCATCGGCTCGGGCATTTTTATCGTGCCTGCAACAATTGCGGGTCATCTTCAGGCGATGGGGCCGATCATTCTCGTCTGGGTGGTTGCAGGGCTTCTGACGCTGTTCGGCGCGCTTACTCTCGCGGAACTCAGTTCAGTTCTGCCGCAGGCCGGTGGACCGTATGTCTATCTTCGCCACAGTTTTGGACGTGTGTGGGGATTTCTCTTCAGTTGGAACGACTACTTCATCAACAAAGCTGGTTCCGCTGCCGCCATTGCGGTTGCATTTGCGACCTACCTCGGATATTTCATTCCCGCTCTCAACCCAACCAATACAATGCTCAAAGGGGAATGGTCGCTCTTCGGGCATCCGATGGAATTTTCCTTCGGGTGGATTCAGATTGTCGCCATCGCGACAATTGCATTTGTAACCTTCGTTAATGTTCGTGGAGTGAAATTCGGCGGCTGGGTGATGAATATCTTCACCACGGCAAAGGTCCTTGCCCTGGTTGGTTTGATTCTGGCTGTCCTTTTCTCCGGAAAGGGAAGTGGTGCAAACTTCCTTCCATGGTGGCCGGACCATTGGACCAGTCAGCTGACATCAGCGTTCGGACTCGCCATGATCTCAGCGTTATGGGCATATGACGGATGGATCGATGTGACGCTCACGGCGGGGGAGTTCAAAAACTCGCGACGGACGGTCCCGCTCTCGCTTCTCTTCGGAACGCTGGCCGTGATTGTTCTCTATCTTTCCGCGAACCTGGCTTTTGCCTATGCCATTCCCATTCAATCGATGTCGGGATCTCCACGCATTGCGGCTGAGGTCGCTCAGACTGTCCTGGGCCCGCTCGGTGCGTCACTCATTGTCATTGGGATCATGTGTTCGACTTTTGGAACCACGAATGGCATGTTGCTCGGAGGTCCGCGCTCCATCTATGCGGCCGGGGCTGACGGTACTTTTTCAAAATCGTTCGGCAAAGTGCATCCCCGGTATCGTAGCCCCTACATCGCGATCATATCGCTCGGCATTTGGGGATCGCTGCTTACCTTCAGCGGGACATACGAGCAGATCATCTCGTACGTTGTGTTCGGATCGTGGGCGTTCTATGCCATGACGGCCGTCAGTGTGATTGTGTTGCGGCGGAAAATGCCGAACGCGGAAAGACCGTATAAAGCCTGGGGATATCCTTACGCAACTCTGTTGTTTGTTGCGATTGCATCGTGGTTCATCTACAACACCCTGGTGGAAGACACGCGCAACGCAATGATCGGCATCGTGCTGCTGCTTGCCTCCCTCCCATTCTATTATTACTGGACTCGAAAACGAGAATCATCATCCAGCACGCAATGATTTCACGATCGTTACTTACTATGACAGGTAAGAAATCGATATGAAGATTCCACGACCATCACTGACGCAATGGATTTTTGTTGGAATGGGGGTTGGTCTCATCATCGGTTGGCTCGCGCCTGATTTCGCAGTCGACCTGAAACCGTTGAGCACGATCTTTCTCCGCCTCATCAAGTCGATTGTCGCCCCGTTGATCTTTGCCACGCTCGTCGTCGGGATTGCGGGACATGGCGATTTAAAGCAGGTCGGGAGGATGGGGGTCAAAGCGTTGGTGTACTTCGAGGTCGTAACGACCATCGCGCTTGTCATCGGGCTCGCAGTAGTCAACATCATGAAACCAGGGGTTGGAGTGAGTCTCCAGGCGGCGACCAATGTAGGCGATCTCGTCTCGAAGAAACAGTCGTTTAGCGATGTTCTGATTCATGTGTTCCCGCAGAGCTTCTTCCAGGCTGCTGCTGAGGGCGAAGTGCTTCAAGTTGTCGTCTTCACGCTCATTTTTAGTTTTGCCCTCGCGATGCTAGCGAAGGAAAAACGCGATGTCATTCTCTCGTTCTGTGAATCCCTCGCCGAGACGATGTTCAAGTTCACCAACATTGTCATGAAATATGCTCCCGTCGGTGTCGCAGCGGCCATCGCCGTGACTGTTGGAAACAAAGGCCTCACGGTACTTATCAATCTCGGCCTGCTGATTGTGTGCCTCTACATTGCCCTTATCTTGTTCGTGGTGCTTGTTTTGGGGACGGTCGCGGTGATCGCACGAGTCCCGATTCGCCAGTTTATCAGCGCAGTGAAGGAACCTGCGTTGATTGCGTTTTCCACTACCAGCTCGGAAGCCGCGCTTCCGAAGGCAATGCTGGCGATGGAGGCGATGGGAGTGCCGCGGAGAATTGTTTCTTTCGTCATACCGACTGGTTACAGTTTCAATCTTGACGGAACTTCACTCTATCTGTCTCTGGCAGCAATCTTTGTTGCGCAGGCCGCCGGAATCGATTTCTCCCTCGGCCAGCAATTTGTCATCGTGTTGACACTGATGCTGACGAGCAAGGGAGTCGCCGGAGTCTCTCGTGCCGCGCTCGTTGTCCTCGCGGGGACACTCTCGAGCTTCGGGCTACCCTTGGAAGGAGTTGCAGTCCTCTTGGGCGTTGACCAACTGATGGACATGGGGAGAACGATGGTAAACGTCATCGGTAACTGCCTTGCCACCGTGGTCATTGCCCGATGGGAAGGGGAGTTCAAACCGGCCTCGTCTCAATAATTGTGGTGCTCTTACCCTCCGCGCAATTCTCACGAATTAGAATTTCCAATTTTCGAAAGAATTGGTTAAATTATAGCCCCCTGTTTCAGGTTCAGTCCCCCGAACGTTAAGGTTTCGTTAGAAAGGATTCGAGAGAGACTTATGGAATTGTATCTTGTCTTAGGGATCAGTGTCATTGGACTTCTGTTTGCGGTTTACCTCCTCCGCGATGTCTTGCGCCGAGACGTTGGTACAGCGCAAATGAGGGAGATCTCCGATGCAATCAAGACCGGAGCAGAAGCATTCCTGCGGCGCCAAAATCGTACTATTGCCACAATGGCCATTGCGCTCGCGGCACTCATCTACATCCTCTATGCTTTTGTTCGAACCCCCACTGTCCATGATCCTTCAGGGCCAGCGGCCCTGGCGTTTTGGACGACGCTCTCATTTATTCTCGGAGCCGCGTGCTCGGTCGCCGCAGGATATATGGGAATGTGGATCTCCATTCGCAGCAACATTCGTACAGCCTCTGAAGCCGTGAAAGGAATGAACGGAGCGCTTCAAACTGCTCTTCGCGGTGGCGCCGTTTCGGGATTTTTTGTTGTTGCCATGAGCCTCCTTGGTGTGGCCGGCTTGTTCGGTATTGTGAATGCCCTCGACATTACGAAGGACGTCTCCAAGATTCCCCTCCTCATCGTCGGCTATGGATTTGGCGCAAGCTTCGTGGCCCTCTTTGCACAGCTGGGCGGCGGGATCTATACAAAGGCCGCCGACGTTGGCGCGGACCTTGTTGGAAAAGTCGAAGCCGGAATTCCCGAAGACGATCCGCGCAATCCAGCGGTGATCGCGGACCTGGTAGGCGACAATGTTGGCGATTGCGCAGGAAGAGGTGCAGACCTTTTTGAATCGACAGCGGCGGAGAACATCGGCGCAATGATTTTGGCAGCAGGTCTCTATATGTCAAATACAGCCTACTTTGAGAGCATCGGCATGTCGATGGTCGGCGTTCTCTTGTTTCCTCTTGTCGCTAGAGCGTTCGGCATCATCGCATCGGCCATTGGAATTCTGGTTGTTAAGACGACTGACCAGGAAGATCCCATGAAGGCGTTGAATCGCGGCTACTACGTTGCAGCAACACTTGCCATGATCGGTTTCTTTTTTGCGTCGCACTGGCTTCTCGGTTCCGAACACTATTTTAATTTCTTCCTCTGCGGTGTCATCGGCGTCTTGACGTCGATAGCGTTCGTTTACATCACTCAATACTACACAGACTATCAGCACCGACCAGCAATCTTCATCGCTGAAGCATCTCAGACCGGACCGGCAACGACCATCATCTCCGGTCTCGCTGTAGGGATGGAATCGACCGGGCTTCCCGTCCTGGTGATTGGAGCTGCCATCGTGTCAACGTATCTTCTTGGCCAGTCTTCCGGTTTAGTGCATGCTGGATTGTTTGGGACAGCCGTAGGGACGATGGGCATGTTGGGCACGGCTGCATACATCCTCGCGATGGATACGTTTGGACCGATCACGGACAATGCCGGCGGCATCATTGAGATGAGCCGGCAACCTGAAGAGGTGAGAAAGAGAACGGATCGATTGGATGCGGTCGGCAACACAACGAAGGCGTTGACCAAAGGCTATGCCGTTGGATCTGCCGGACTTGCCGCCTTCCTGCTCTTCAGCGCGTTCTTCGATGAGGTACGAAACTATGGATTCGACCTCCGGAGCATAGACCTGTCAAAGCCAGCCGTGTTCGTGGGCGCTATGTTTGGAGCAATGCTGGTGATGGTGTTCTCGTCGCTCGCCATTCGCGCGGTTGGACGCGCTGCCTATGCCGTGATCAACAATGTTCGTGAGCAATTTCGCCTGAATCCCGGCATCATGCTGGGCACTTCCAAGCCCGATTATGGACAGTGCGTGGACATTGTGACGAAATCAGCGTTGAGGGAGATGGTACTGCCGGGTCTGCTTGTTGTCTTCATGACGCTCGCTGTGGGAATCGGGTTCCGATGGCTCTACGTTCTCACCGGAAGTCCCGTCGATGGTGCCACAGGTGCGGAGGTGGTTGGCGGTTACCTGATGGTGGCAACAATCACGGGAATCCTTATGGCGTTGTTCATGAACAATGGGGGGGGAGCGTGGGACAACGCAAAGAAGCTCATTGAAACCGGTATGTTCGGCGGAAAACGATCAGAAGCTCACAAAGCCGCTGTGGTCGGGGATACGGTTGGCGATCCATTCAAGGACACCGCCGGCCCGTCGCTCCATGTGCTCATCAAGCTCCTGAGTACCATTACTCTTGTGCTTGCACCGCTCTTCATTTGATTGGAAGACAACACCCCTAAGCGGTGAGCCCAATACATCAAATCAAATTGGCTGCAACAAAGCCGTCTCGGTTTCAGAAGGGGCGGCTTCGCCTTTTCTGAGGGGCACTATTCGCTTGTTTCCGACAGCAAAATCAATTAGAATTGAAAACAACGTATCATGAAGTTCCGCAGATTCCCATTTTATCATCGAAGGAGGTCCACCGCATGAGTAATCAGCAATCTGCGTTTTCGCGGCTGTTGGTCACGAAGCCGCTTGATGTTCTCCTGAGCGAGTCGCAAGAAACCGGAGAGCATAGTCTCAAACGCGCGCTCGGCCCGGTCAATCTCATCACTCTCGGCATCGGTGCAATCATCGGCGCCGGTATCTTCGTTCTGACAGGGGCAGCCGCTGCCAACTACGCCGGACCAGCAATTATGCTCTCGTTCGTACTTGCGGGTATCGCGTGCGTTTTCGCTGGATTGTGCTACGCGGAATTTGCTTCGCTTATCCCCATTGCGGGCTCGGCTTACACATACGGTTACGCAACACTCGGCGAGCTGTTCGCATGGATCATCGGCTGGGATCTCATCCTCGAATACGCCTTTGGAGCGGCAACGGTCTCCTCCGGTTGGAGCGGCTACTTCCTGAGTTTCATGAATGACATCGGCGTCCATATTCCTCCTGCTCTCACCGCAGCGCCGGGGACAATGCTTGTGCAGATGCCGAATGGCAACTGGGAGCATCTCTCAAGGATGATGAATTCCATCACGGCGATGGGTCTCGATCCCGCCTCACTTCCTCAGATGGCTGCTTCCTTCAATCTAGTTGCATTCATGGCGATTTTAGCAGTAACGGGGATTCTCGTCATAGGAATCAAAGAGTCTGCCAATTTCAATTCGACTATCGTCATTGTAAAAGTTGGCATCGTCTTAGTGTTCATCGCCATCGTAGGATGGTATGTGATACAGAATCCCGAAAAAACAATCTCCGTCAACTGGAAGAACTTCATTCCGGACAATACCGGAGAATGGGGACATTTTGGGTGGTCTGGCATTGCACGTGCAGCGAGTGTCATTTTCTTTGCCTACATCGGCTTTGATGCCGTTTCCACGGCGGCTCAGGAAGCGAAAAATCCACAAAAAGACATGCCAATCGGTATCATGGGTTCGCTCGCGATATGTACTGTCCTGTATATTGTTGTATCAGGATTGGCGACAGCGGTGGTTCCATACTCAAGCCTCAATGTTGCCGAACCCATCGCGGTTGCGATCGATGCAACTGGAGTAAAATGGGGAAGCTACCTCGTGAAGGTTGGAGCAATCTTTGGTTTGGGTACGGTTATGCTTGTCATGCTTCTCGGTCAATCTCGTGTGTTCTATTCGATGTCCCGTGATGGTCTGCTGCCGAAGTGGGCCGGCAAAGTGCATCCGAAGTTTCGCACACCATACATTTCAACAATCATCGTCGGCGTTTTCGTTGCATTCTTCGGCGCCCTGTTGCCCATCAATGTCCTCGGGGAATTAGTGAGCATTGGCACGCTCCTAGCGTTTGTTATTGTCAGTGCAGGTGTGTGGATCCTGCGCAAACGCAGACCGGATCTCAACCGTCCGTTCAAGACACCTTGGGTTCCGTTCACACCCATTATGGGTATCGTGGTCTCAGGGTTGCTCATGTTGAGTCTTCCACTCGATACCTGGTTGCGGCTTGTCAT
>Ga0315275_10006640_pt1 | contig 11095 bp, 8 predicted proteins | sample YL17G03_0_MG_FD_205557 | JGI IMG/M metagenome (GOLD analysis project Ga0315275, IMG submission 205557) | Sediment microbial communities from Yellowstone Lake, YNP, Wyoming, USA - YL17G03_0 | ecosystem: Environmental > Aquatic > Freshwater > Lake > Sediment | place: USA: Wyoming | collected...
CCAGATTGTGGTCAGCGTACAGTTGCGCGCCGAAGCCGGTTGAAACGAAATACATCTTTCCCAGCGCCAGCCGCGCCCAGAGCAGGAATGCCATGCCGGGGAAGTACACCAGTGTTCCAGCGGCAAGGCAAGCCAGTCGTGCCGCCGGGGACAGGTTCAGGGGCAAAGGCTTCCAGAAGAAAATGGAGATGAACAGGAAACAGGCGGTGGCGAGGAAGTAGAACAGGGGCGAGCGCAACAACGCGGCGGAGCGCCCGCTCGTGCGGCCTGCCTGGCGATGGGTCCCGCGCCAGACGCCATAGAGAACAATCCCCAGCGTGGTGTATGCCAGAAGTCCGCCCGCCCAGCGAAGGATGGTTTGGACCAATCCGTGGCTCATGCGGGTTTCCTGAACTCCAGGCAGTACAGCCAGCCCTTCCACACGTCGAAGAGGCGCGTTTCGAGCATGGTTTTTGGCACCAGGTCAACCGGGGCGACAATTGCCGCGCGCTGGCCGCTAAAGGATTTCTTGAAACCGGGAATGAACTTCTCGTACCCCCGCGCCCCCTTTTCGCTCTCGTCAGCGATGAGGATGCGCGTCCCCGGCCTGGCAACGCGGATCATCTCGTCAATGGCGGCTTTTTTGTCATTGAAGAAGTTGATGCCGCCCACGTGGAAAACGCCCTCGAAGGATGCGTCCCGGAACGGCAACTGCTCGCCGTTACCGAGGAATAAATCCACCTCCCAGCCTTTTTTGCGGACATAACTCTGGCAGTGCCGCAATTGTCCGAGGGAGATGTCCAGCCCGTACACTTCGCTGACATCCGGGCGGTTGACCAGGTAAGGCAGGTTCACTCCCGGTCCGATGGAGATTTCCAGCACGCGCCCGCCGCGTCCCGTGCTAGAAACGGGACTACCTCGCGGCTCCAGCCGGTCGGTGATCTCGCGGCGCCCGGTCTCCTCGCGCATGCCGATATAGGCAAAGGCAATCTTCGAGAAGGCGCGGTAGCCCCAGGAGTACAAGTCGTACATGCGGGAAAAGCGGCGGTTGAGGCCGGTCAACTGCTCGGGTTGGACGAAGTGCGGGATGCCCTGCTCGATGGGATAGTCCTTTTGGCAACGTTCGCAGCGCAGGCGGCCGCTTTCCAGCGGGCCAGCCGTCCCGTCGTGCAGGGTCAACGGCGCGTGGCAGGCCGGGCAGGCCAGAAGATCGAGACTGTTTCGTTTCATTTCGACCTCCTGTCACCAGATGCCGGGAATCAGTTTCTTCGACTTGCGGATGTAGGTTCGGTAGTCTTCGCCGAACTGTTCGGCCAGCAGGCGTTCCTCGACCTTCATCCTGTAGGCCAGACCCGGCAGCAGCAAAACCGGGACGGCGGCCAGCCCGATCAGGCTGGAGTAGCCGATTGCCACCCCGAGCGTCATCAGCAGGAAACCAGTATAACCGGGGTGGCGGACGAAACGATAAGGGCCGCTCTGCACCAGGCGATGCCCCGCCAGCACTTCCACGTGCCCGGAGTACAGGCCGCGCAGGTGCGCACGCGTCCAGACGCGCAACGCAACGGCGGACAGGATCAGCACCAGCCCGGTGATTTGCATCCAGAGGAGGCGCGGAAGAACAGCCGGCAGGTACATCCACTCGAGGGGTGATGCGAAGAAGGCAACCAGGAAGCCGGGCAGGATGAGCCAGAACGAACGGTCCCCAGTCTCTTCGCGCGCTCTCCCGCCAGCCTGCGCGGACTTCCAGAACGGTTCGCGGCGGATGAAGTAGTAGATTATGCTCCCGGCCGGGTAGGCGATACCGAGCACGAGCAGGAACCAGCCCAGGAAATTGTCGCGCAGCGTTTCCAGTCCCAGCAGGGCCAGGAAGATGGCCAGGGCAGGCGCAAGGATCATCAGGAAGGCTGGCATCAGTTTATCACTTTTCATTTCTTCCTCCTCGGATGAATTTCTGAAACGCATTGGTTTTGACACTTTCAGCAATCAGGATACCGATGAAGCCCGAGAGGGTTATTAGCGCAAGTTCCCAACGATGGAGAGGCGCAAACTTGAATAGGTCTCGCAGAAACGGGAAGTTCAGCACGAGCACCAGGAAAAACGTCGTCCCGCCCGTCACCCACCACAGGGCTTTGTTGGGGATACGGATGATTTTCAAGATGGAGTGTTTCCATGACCGGTTGGCGAAGATCAATCCCAGATTGCCGATGACCATACATACGAAGGCCATCATACGAGCCTCAGCTTCGCCGTACCCGCATGTCATAATCAAGACATAGATTGTCAGCACGACGGCCAGTATGCCCAGCCCCTGGATCAGGCCGGAAAGGATCATCGCCCGCCCGAAGAGTGGCTCTTCCAGGCGACGCGGCGGACGCTGCATGATATCCGGCTCATCCTCCTCGCCTTCGAAAACAACGGTGCAGGCCGGGTCAATGATCAGTTCCAGGAACAAGATGTGCACCGGCAGTAGGGCCAGCGGCCAGTTCAATAGCACCGGGATGAGCGACATCCCGGCAATGGGGATGTGCACCGAGAAGATAAAGGCCATGGCCTTCTTGAGATTGTCGAAGATGCGTCGTCCAGTGCGCACAGCCTGGACAATGGAGGCGAAGTTGTCATCAAGCAGGACCAGCGCGGCCGACTCGCGCGCCACGTCGGTGCCACGTCCGCCCATGGCGATGCCGATATGGGCGGCCTTGAGCGCGGGCGCGTCGTTGACACCGTCACCGGTCATTGCCACCACTTCGCCGTTGGCTTTCAGGGCGGTCACAATGCGCAGTTTCTGCTCCGGTACGGCGCGGGCGAAGATACAGGCAGTCTTGATGCGCTCCTGGAGTTCCTCATCGCTCATGGTGTCCAGTTCAGAGCCAGTGATGATGTTCTCCAGCGGCTGGAGTCCGATCTGGCGAGCGATATTGCAGGCTGTGCCGGGATAGTCGCCGGTGATCATGATGACGCGGATCCCGGCGGTATAGCATTCCTTAACTGCTCCGGCTACCTCCGGTCGTACCGGGTCGGCCAGACCAAGCAGGCCGATGAATTCGAAGTCGAAGTCGTGTTGTCCTTCCGGCAGGGATTGGGGCTTGAAGGCCGCCTTTGCCACGCCAATGACGCGCAGGCCGCAGTCGGCCATTTCGTTGATTTCATTCCGCAGCGCTTCCGCCTGCTCCGGTGAGAAATGGCACAGATTGGCGATGGCCTCCGGGGCACCCTTGGCAGCGATAACGTAGTCTTGTCCCTCCGGCGACCGCCAGACATGCGACATGGCCAGCAAATTCTCGCTGAGCGGGTACTCGTGCACCAGTTCCCAGTCCTTGTGGATGTGCTCGGTATTTGTCAGGGTGCGTCCCCCCAGTTCTTTCATGGCCTTTTCCATTGGGTCGAACGGGTCGGCAGGGCTGGCTAGGACGCTGTACTCCACAATCTGGTGGAATGCCTCGGGCAGGGACATCTGCTTCCCGTCCACTTCGAGCGTTTCCTTCCCGACCGATAACCTGGTAACCGTCATCCGGTTGAGGGTCAGCGTCCCGGTCTTGTCCACGCATAGGACGGTGGCCGCGCCCAACATTTCAACGGCGGGCACGCGGCGAGTCAGCACGTGGCACTGGGAAATACGCCAGGCGCCCAGGGCCAGAAAGATGGTCAGGACAACCGGGAACTCCTCGGGTAGCGTCGCCATCGCCAGGGTGATACCGGCCAGGAAACCATTCAGCCAGTCGCTGCGCGTCAGGGCGAAGACGACCACCACGATGGCGCACAGGCTCAATCCAACGATGGCGAAGTTGCGTACGATCCTGCCGGTCTGCTGCTGGAGGTTGGTATCCTCCGGTTCGAGGATCTGTAACGCCTTGCCGATCTTGCCGATCTCGGTGCGCGGACCGGTAGCACGAACTTCAGCAATGCCCTGTCCCTTGACCACCAGCGTGCCTGAGTAGACGAACGGCAAGTCGTCGCCGCCGGGGCGGCCCATTTCGAGCCGCCCGTCCCAGGGTCGCTTGCGCACCGGGACGGATTCGCCCGTCAGCAGCGATTCGTCCACGTTGACATTGTTGCCGGAAAGAAGGACAGCATCCGCCGGGACACGGTCGCCTTCCGAGAGCAGGATGATATCCTCCCGCACCACCTCGCGGCCGGCGATGCGCTGCTGCCTGCCATCGCGTATGACCAGGGCGCGCGGGCTGGAGAGGTCGCGCAATGCCTCCAGCGCCCGCTCGGTCTTCTGCTCCTGGTAAAAGGTGATGCCGATGATGACGGCCACGAAGCCCATCAGCATCAGGGCTTCCTCACGGTCACCCAGGAGCAGGTAGAGCAGTCCGCAGGCAATTAGCATCAGGAACATCGGCTCGCGCACCACTTCCACCAGGATGTGCAGGAAAGTGCGTTTTTTGGTGGACGGGAGTTCGTTGTACCCGTCTTCCGCCAGGTGTTCGAGGGCTTCCTGTTCGGTCAAGCCCTGAAGGTTGATTCCGTTATACTTTGCTGGCAAGAAATAACATCTCCACAGAAATAATTCGTCACCGATAATCTAATAAGTGATCAATCATTGCTGTGAACCTTGTTGCTGATCCACTTGCTAACCTCGACTACCACCAGCAGCCCCAGGGCAATCCCGGCCACTTCCAGCCATTCCACGAAGGTCAGCGGGACGATGCCGAGCAAGTTGCTCAAGCCCGGGATGAGGAAAGGCAGAACCGCCATCATCAGCCCGGCCAGAACCGCCCAGACCAGCGGCTTGTTAGCGCTTAGTTTGTTCATGCGGAAGAGCGGCTGGCGCATGCTGCGGTAGGCGAGGATATAGACCATCGAATTTATGGCGAAGGAGGCGAAGACGATGCTGCGACCTTCGACCGCGTTCGCATGGACGGAGTAAAGGTGGTTGAACAGGAACAAGGCACCGATGGCGCTGGAAACGCTGATGACGCCGATGAGCGAAAGCCCAAGGTGATTCAAGATGGGTTCCTTTAGCGATCTCGGCTTCTCGTCCATGATGCCATTTTCCTTTGGCTCGAAGCCCAGCACGATGTCCGATGGCCCGTCGCATATCAGGTGGATCCACAGGATCTGGGCCACGGCGAGAGGCGCAGGCCAGCGCAGCAGCATGGCGGTAAAGATGGTCAGCACTTCGGCAAACGAGTTGGACAGGGTGTAAGCCACCACCTTGCGGATGTTCTGGAAGATGATGCGCCCTTCCTCGATGGCTGCCACGATGGTGCGGAAGTTGTTGTCGAGCAGGATCAGGTCGGCGGTCTCCTTGGCTACGTCGGTGGCGCTGCCCACCACCACGCCGATGTTGGCCCGCTGCAGGGCTGGGGCGTCGTTGACGCCGTCCCCGATCATGGCGGCGATTTCGCCGTTGGTTTGCAGCGCCTTGATAATGCGGAACTTATCCTGCGGCCGGATGCGGGCGAAGACTGAGGTCTGGCGGACGCGCTCCTGGAGATCGCCGTCGCTCAAGGCGGCCACCTCGGGCCCCTCCAGGCTCTGGTCGCCTTCCTTCATCAGACCGATGGTACGGGCAATGTGCTCGGCGGTCTTGCGGTAGTCGCCGGTGATCATCTTGACCTGGATGCCGGCCTGCTGCGCCACCCGGACGGCCTCCATGACGCCCTCACGCACCGGGTCTTCCATCCCGACCAGCCCCACCCAGGTGTAACCGGTGTAATCGTCAAGCTTGCCCAACGGCCGGTAAGCCAGTCCCAAGAGTCGAAGCCCTTCACCGGCCCACTTGTCCACCAGCGCCAGGAAGCGGGCTTTCTCCTCGGGGGCGATTGCGCACATGCCCATGACGACCTCAGGCGCGCCTTTCAAGAAATTGAAGCCTTTTCCCTGGAACAGGCTGCCGGTGATGGCGGTGATCATGTACTTGGTTTCACTGGTGAACAGCTCTTCCTCCAGCCGTTTCGACTGGTCAACCATCTGCTGGGGATCCGCGGATAAGAACTGCCGGGTATGCTCCCACAAGGCGATGTCCACCGGGCCTTCCAGGTTATTGCATAGCACCATCGTCTGCAAGGCGCGCTGCTGGTCGTTCATTTCCGAGCAGGTGACGCGCATCAGGCCCTCGGTCAGCGTGCCGGTCTTGTCGGTGCAGATGACCGTCACCGAGCCGAGCGTCTCAACTGCCAGCATCCGCTTGACCAGGCCGTTGCGCTTCAATATCTTGCGCATGCCCAGCACCAGGATAACCGTCACGGCGATGAGCAAGCCTTCCGGCACAGCCGCGATGGCCAGGATGATGGAAGTGCGCAGCATATCGAGAAATTCCCGGCCCAGCAGGAGGCCGGCTGCCAGAATGGCCAGGGTGAAACCGACCACGATCCAGGTCAGGGTCTTGCTGAAAGCTTTCAACCGCACCTGGAGCGGGGTATCTTCCTCGACGTGCTCCTGCAGGCTGGTGGCGATCTGGCCCAACTCGGTGGCGGGACCGGTCTGCTGGACCTGCATCAGGCCGCGCCCGGTTAACACCGTTGTGCCCATGAAGATTTTGTCTTCGGCGGCCTTGTTGACCGGCTCGCTTTCCCCGGTCAGGATGGCCTCGTCCGCGGCCAGTTTGGTGCTTTCGAGCAGTATGCCATCGCCGGGCGCTTTCTCGCCAGCGTTGAGCAGCACCATGTCGCCGGGCACCAGTTCCCAAATTTCCACCTCGCGCCGCTCGCCGTCACGGAGTACGGTAGTGGTGGGCTTAAGCAGGCCCTTGAGGGCGGTGTAGGTCTTCTGGGCCTGGTACTCCTGGATGAAACCCAGGACAACATTAATGACGACCACCGCCATGATGATGGCGAAGTCTCCGTATTCGTTGGCAAACAGGGAAACCAGCGCCGCCACCAGGATGATGTATACCAGGGGACTTTTGACCTGGTTGAGCAGAATGGCCCACACTGAAGTGGTTTTCTCAGCCGGTAAACGGTTCTCGCCGAAATGGTGGCGTCGCTCCAGCACCTCGATGCTCGTCAGGCCGGTCGGAGAGGATCTATCCAGTTTTGACATGCTTTACACCCTGTTGGAACAATGCGATGATGTGCTCATCTTCAACCCGATAATAAACTTCTTTGCCATCCCGCCTGGCCTGCACAAATCCCATCTGGCGCAGCCCGCGCATGTGGTGCGACACAGCCGACTCGCTGATGCCCACGATCCCGGCCAGCGCACTGACATTCTTCTCGCCTTCCACCAGGGCAGACATGATGCGCACCCGGCTGGTATCGCTGAAGGCGCGGAAGAGTTCCGCCACGTGGGCGGCGGTGTGTTCATCGAGAACAGTGGTTGAATTGGAAGCAGACATCATTAACTCCTGAGTATATGTTCAGATGTTTCCGTCATTATATTCCCCCTTTGCTTGAGCGTCAACCTGTTGACGGCTTGGGAACCAGCCGTGCGATTAGAATTTCCAGACCGTGGACCCGTAGCCTGCCTTGAGGTATTTCTCGATGGAGGCGCGCATGTCCTCCTCATCCACGAAGAGCAAGGGGATTTGCGAGCGTTGACAGGCGAAACCGTCCTGCCAGGCCTTCAAGCCGGAGGGGGAAATTTCTAGCGAGAAGGTTTCAGGCTCCGCAGGGAGCCAGTCAGCGAGGGTATGTTCGCCGTAGACCAGGTACGGGTAGTCGGCGTAATGCCAGAGCGAGTGACCGGTATGCTCAGCGGCGCGGCGTGTCAGGCTGTGGTCACGGTGGTTGCCGATACCCAATGGCGCAACCAGTTCACAGGTCTCAGGGAGGTTTTTGCGGAAGAAATCGGCTGCGAGCGGGACGAGGTAAGCTTCGTCCGGTTCGAGCGTCTTGAACTGATCCTCGTTCTCTTTGATGACCGGTTCGTTGCTCCCAGGGAGGTATCGGTAAATGTTGTCGGGCACAGTATAGCGGCGGAAACCTGTGCCCAGCACGCGGCAGCAGGCGGCGTCCTCCAGGCTGCGAGTGAGAGGAACATCCTCGCCAATGTTCCAGAAGCCGTGCAGGAGCTGGCCATATTCGGTCAGCGGCTTACCGGCGGGAGGGTCGCCGGCGCAGATGGTCCAGACCTCGACCCGGTCGCCGCGCCGGGTCAGCTCCCAGACCAGACCTCCAACGGAAAGGACAACGTCGTCGAAATGGGCGGAGAGAAAAATCCAGGTTTTCATTTAGAACCTCTAACAAACCTGCTCCCATCGCCGACCCCGGCGGCGCCCCACAGGGGTGCTGCGCGAAGGACGCCGCCTTGAGCAAGGTTTTGTTAAGAACTCTTAGTTCCCTTGATGCGGGAATCTAACTCCTTCTGCGGCACTTTGACGGCAAACACGACGCCGCCAACCAGGAATAGGATGGCCGAAATGATGAAGAGTGCCATGAAAGTCCCTTTGGTCAGGGTTGTCAGGATAACACCGAAGATCAGCGCGGCGAGCGCGCCGGAAAGGCCGGTCGAAAGGTTATTGTAGGCCATATATTGTCCGGCTTCATCCTTCGGGGCCAGGTCGCTGGCCAGCGCAGGGACGATCGCAAAGATCGGCCCGGTGGCAGCCGAACGGATAGCGGCCATGATTAGGAAGGTGATGAAGTTGGTGCTCAAGCCCATCATCAGCGTGGCGGCGGCGCAGACGAACATCGCGCCCAAGATCAGAGAGCGCCGCCCGATCTTGTCTGAAAGCACCCCAGACCCAACGGCTGCCAGCATGGTCACCAGCAGGCTGATCCCACCCATTGTGCGGAAGGCCGCGTCCGGGCTGATGGAAGGGAAATAAACCTCAAAGAAATAACGGGCGAAGAACTGCATGCTGTTGAGGCCCATGTTCGCCAGCAGTGCGGCCAGCACCACCCAGAAGAAGACGGCGACACGCGTGCGCACCCGGAACATATCACGCACGGCTCGCCCCAGGCTGATCCTGTCCGAGGGATCGGCTGGCGTGTCTTTTCCCCGGATGACCAGCGCATTGAGGATACCGGTCAAGGCAAATATGCCGCCGGTCAGCCACAGCGCCAGCCCCGTCTGCCCGTTCTGGTTGAGGGCGGTGATGGCGAGGATGCCAACCGCCGCGCCGATCAGGGTCAACAAGCCCTGGATGCCGGAGGCTGTCCCTCGCTGGTGTTCGGGCACCACATCCACCAGCAGCGGCCACCAGGCGCCGTTGCCGACGTTGGTGAAGAACTGCATCCCCAGGTAGCTCAGGATGATGACCGGCAGCGCCGCAGGTAGGAGGGCCGCTCTCCATGCCGGAGAGAGGATGAGCGCGGGCAGGCCGATGAGCGGCAGGGCAAGCAGCGCGCCGATCAGGATGGCTGGGGTGCGCTTGCCCCATTTGCTGGCGGTATGGTCGCTGAGGATGCCCGCCAGGAGGCTGACCACGACGGCGAGAAGTGTCCCAAAGAACCCGATCAGGCCAACCACCAGTCCCTTGCTTTCCGTCACCACGTTTTCAACCAGCGTGGGCAGCAGAACGCTATTGTATGACACCCACACAATGTTCGCGCCCAGCATCAGCAGGCTCATGCCGAACAGGAAACCGATGGAGCGTTTTGCCATAGACACTGGATGAGTCGTCATAAGCACCTCTTTAAACACAAAGGGCACGACCCCCAGAGAGCGGGGGCAGGCGGAACACGAAGGAAAAACTTGTGTCCCTTTGCCGTCTCGCACCCCGTTCGGGCCGATAGATCCAGCCCGCCGGGGCGAAACAGCCGGCGTCCACAGGATCGCTTCGCTGATGCCGCCGGTGTTCGCCTGTCCTGCCTGCACCTGACGCAGGCACAGGTGGCGGCCAGGCCAGGGCGGCACGCTTGCACCCCGTTCGGGCCGCGAGCCCGCCGGGGCGAGACGGCCTGCGCAAGTGCAGGCGAACGGTGTGTACTTCGTGTTTGGATTTTTGACTTACAGCATCAACTTTTGCAGCTTCATCAGGTCTTCCATCGCACCCTTGACCTGAATCTTGCGCTGCATGTAAGCGGTGGTGCCGTTGATCTTCTTATCCATCACACCGGCCAGGATGTCGGTGGCCACGGTCACCAGGATATCCGGCTTTTCGACGGCCTCCTGCGCCAGGGTCGCTTCCTTGCCGTCCACCGCCCGGATCAGCCAAATCTCGTTCGTATCGGTGAACTTGAATTGCAGGGTCTTGGTGAAGCCCTTCAGCGCGGCTTGCACGCCGGGGTTGGCGAAGCGATCCACCATTTTCTGAAGATAGGGTTGGATGTCCATTGAATTCTCCTTTTTGTATGTGCTTCGCCGGGGCTTAGCCCCGCCGGAAGCAGGCTAAACCTGAATAAGTTTGTTTCCGTTCCTGGCCGACTCATAGGCTTTCTCGATCACCTTGACGGCGTAACAGCAGTCGAGCGGATTCACGGTCGGCGGACGGTCCTCGACGACGGAGCGGACGAAATCCTTGACCTCTTCCACGATGGAGAAATAGTGCCAGCCCAGCGGGTCGTATTCCGGACCCTTTAGCGGTATACCGTCAAAATCAACCGGCTCGGCGTAGAATTTGACCGGCGGGTTCACCAGTTGATCCACGATCAGCGAGCCGGTCGTGCCGTACACTTCCAACCGTTCACTGTGCGGGATCTCGGCGGTAAATGTGAAACTGGACAGGAAATCCGCGCCGCAGGCCAGTTTGCCGCGCACATCGGCGTTGTCTTCCACCTCGCTGTCCACTTTGTAGAGTTGCGAGGTGAAAGCGACCAGTTCCCTGACCTCGCCAAACAGCCACTTGAGAAGGTAGAAGGTATGCGGCCCGGAATCGATCAGCGCCCCACCGCCGAAACCTGCCTTCTTACCCCAAAAATCATTACTCGACAGGCGCACCCGCTCATTGGCAGGCAGGAAGGTGCGGACGAGGGTGATGTCGCCGAGTTTGCCGGCCTTGATGATCTTTTCGGCCTCGATGTAGGCCCGGATGAAGCGGGTGTTCTCGGCCACACCGAAGTGGATTCTTGCCTTTTTCGCCGCCTCGTAAATTTCCATGGATTGCTGGTATGTTACCGCCACCGGTTTCTCCAGCAGCAAGTGCTTCATCGCCCGGATGACATCCATCGCCACCGGGTAGTGGAGATTGTGCGGGAGTAGAACATCTACCAGGTCAATTTCGGGGTTGGCGAGGAGTTCGCGGTAATCGGTGCAGACGCGGGCGTCGAACAGCGTGGCTAGGTTTTCG
>Ga0315275_10006641_pt1 | contig 11094 bp, 11 predicted proteins | sample YL17G03_0_MG_FD_205557 | JGI IMG/M metagenome (GOLD analysis project Ga0315275, IMG submission 205557) | Sediment microbial communities from Yellowstone Lake, YNP, Wyoming, USA - YL17G03_0 | ecosystem: Environmental > Aquatic > Freshwater > Lake > Sediment | place: USA: Wyoming | collected...
CATGAGCCTGCTCGAGGGAGGGGCAGCGTCGGTCGCCTTCGCCTCGGGAACCGCGGCCATCTTCAACACCGTCATCACCATCGTGAAGGCGGGGGACGAGATCGTGTCCGCCAACAACCTCTACGGCGGCACCTATACGATGTTCGACGCGATCCTCCCCGGGCTAGGCATCAACACGAAGTTCGTGAAGCCCGATGACATCAGGGGCTTCGAGAAGGCCATCGGGCCGAAGACGCGCCTGGTGTTCATCGAGACCATTGGCAACCCGGCCCTCGATTTCACCGATGTGGCAGCGGTGGCCAAGGTCGCGCATGCGCACGGCCTGCCGCTCGTGGTGGATGCCACGTTCACCACGCCGTACCTTCTGCGGACCATCGAGCACGGGGCCGACATCGTTGTGAACTCACTCACCAAGTGGCTCGGGGGCCACGGCACGGCGATCGGCGGGATCGCGACGGACGCGGGCAGGTTCGACTGGAAGGACAAGAAGTTCGCGCAGTTCAACGACCCCGACCCCAACTACCACGGCATGCGCTGGGCGAGCGATCTCCCCGCCGCGCTCGCGCCCATCGCCTTCGCGCTGCGCCTGCGCACGGTGCCGCTGCGCAACCTCGGGGCCTGCATCTCGGCCGACAACGCATGGATCTTCCTCCAGGGCATCGAGTCTCTGCCCGTGAGGATGGAGCGGCACTGCAGCAACGCCCTGGCGGTCGCACAGTGGCTGAAGAGCCACCCGAAGGTTTCGTGGGTCCGCTACCCGGGGCTCCCCGACGACCCCGCGTACCCCGTTGCCAGCCGGTATCTCAAGAGGGGCTTCGGCGGCATGGTGGTGTTCGGGACCAAGGGCGGGAGAGCCGCTGGCGAGAAGTTCATCAACAGCCTGAAACTGCTCTCACACCTGGCGAATGTCGGGGACGCCAAGAGCCTCGCCCTGCATCCGGCCAGCACCTCCCACTCCCAGCTCACCGAGGAGCAGCAGCGCGAGGGCGGCCTGACGCCGGAACTGGTTCGCCTGTCCATCGGGCTGGAACACATCGATGACATCAAGGACGACATCGACCAGGCGCTGAAGGCGTGAGGTCACGGAGGCGATCGACATGAACATCAAGTCCAACATCCTGGAGCTCATCGGCAACACTCCGCTGGTGCGCCTGAACAAGCTCACGGCCGGCCTGAAAGCCGAGGTCGTCGTGAAACTCGAGTCGCGCAACCCTCTGTCCAGCGTCAAGGACAGGATCGCGTTCTCCATGATCGAGGACGCGGAGAAGCGCGGCCTGCTCAAGCAGGGCAGCGTGATCGTGGAGCCCACCAGCGGCAACACGGGCATCGGGCTCGCATTCATTTCCGCTTTCAAGGGGTATCGCTGCATCCTCACCATGCCCGAGAGCATGAGCATCGAGCGCAGGAAGCTTCTCAAGGCATTCGGCGCGGAGCTGGTGCTGACCCCCGCACCGCAGGGCATGAAAGGGGCTGTCGACAAGGCGAAGGAAATCGTGGACTCCACGCCCAACGCGTTCATGCCGCAGCAGTTCGAGAACCCGGCAAACCCCGAGATCCACCGCAAGACCACCGCGGAGGAGATCTGGCGGGACACGGACGGCAAGGTGGATTTCCTCGTGGCGGGTGTGGGCACCGGCGGAACCATCACGGGTGTGGCGGAGTTCATCAAGAAGCGCAAGCCTGGCTTCAAGGCCGTGGCGGTGGAGCCGGCCAAGTCGCCGCTGCTGTCCGGCGGCACCCACAGCCCCCACAGGCTCCAGGGCATCGGCGCGGGGTTCATCCCCGGGGTGCTGAGGCGGGACCTCATCGACGAGGTCATCAAGGTCGAGGAGGAGAACGCGGGCATCGTCGCCCGCCGCATGGCGAAGGAGGAAGGCATCCTCGTGGGAATATCTTCGGGCGCGGCCACGTGGGCAGCTCTCGAGCTGGCCAGGCGCCCCGAGAATGCCGGGAAGCTCATCGTCGTGATCATCCCCTCCTCTGGCGAGCGCTACCTCAGCACCTGGCTGTTCGAGGACGCCTGAGCAATGTCCCTGCAGATGTCGACACGGGGCCGCTACGGGGTTCGCCTCATGGTGGCCCTCGCGTTGCGCTTCGGCAGCGGCCCTGTCCTGCTCAGGGATGTGGCGCGGCAGGAGGACATCTCGGAGAAATACCTCGGCCAGATCGTCATCCCCCTCAAGGCGGGAGGGCTGGTGATCTCCCAGCGCGGCTCCCGGGGAGGCTACTCCCTTGCGCGGCCTCCCGAGAGCATCAGCGTGCGGGACGTCGTGGAGGCAATTGAGGGATCGATCGCCCCCGTGCCGTGCGTGGACCCTGCCGCGGGCGCGAGTGTCGGGGAGTGCGGAGAGAACCCTGCCGGCTGCGAGCGCGCAACCACGTGCGTGGCCACCCGCGTATGGAAGAAGCTGCGGGACGATATCGTGCAGTCCCTCGCCTCCTTCACCCTCGCCGACCTCGCGCGCCAGGCGCGTGAGGTTGGGCAGCCGGCGGAGAATTACGTGATCTGAGGGTGTCCGCCTGCTCTGCGGGCACGGTATTCCTGCGGGCCGACGCCCACCGCCTGTTTGAATACGCGCGAGAAGCACCCCTGGTCGGAGTATCCGGCGATGACGCTGATTTCCTTGATCTCCATCTCGGGCCGCTCGTCCAGGAGCTTGCGCGCGTGGTTCATGCGCAGGTCGCGAAGGAAGCGCACGGGGGCGACGCCCGCATGGCGCTTGAACACCCTGGTCAGATAGGGCGGGTTCACGTGGAACCTCGCGGCGAGGTCTCGGGGAAGGCGGGATACTCGCGGTCCAGGCGCTCCTCCTCGGCGTCCAGCTGCACGGCCAGGCGCGGCATCACGGCGCGCAGCTCCTCCGCGACGACGGGCTTCAGCAGGTAGTCCTTCACGCCGAAGGCGAGCGCGGATTTCGCGCAGCTGAACTCGTCGTAGCCGCTCACGATCAGCACCTTGACGTCGGGGGACAGATCGGCGATCGCCTCCAGCGCCTCCCGGCCGTCCGCCGCCTCGCCCACCGCCTTGAAGCCGTGGCAGTTCTCGCCCAGCTTCCTGACGATGTGCGCGCGGATGAGGGGCTCGTCCTCAGCGACCAGCACCGAGTACGTTCGTCTTCGGCTCATGAGCTCCGCCTATGACCGCCACGGCGCCGCACGCGGGCCTATTGGCGACGCGGCAGACGGCGTCCTCTCCGTAGAAGATGCGCAGTCGCGTGGAAATATTGAGCAGACCCATGCCGCTGATCGACAGGGAGGGATCGGACACCGGGCCCGCCCGCGCCGCTGATCTGGACGTTCCAGGGCGGCCTGCCGCTCAGCCCGTACGTGATCGTGTTGTCGATGATGGGCTGGACGATCAGCTTCGGCACCCGGACCCCCATGATCCCGCGCGGCACGTCGATCGCGTAGGACAGGCTCTCGCGGAACCTCACCTTCATGCAAGCCATGTAGCGCCGCGCGCACTCAACCTCCTCCGCCATGATGCCGATCGTGGTGAGCATGTTGTAGACGAAGTGCGGGTCCATCTGCGACTGAAGAGCGAGCAGCGTGGACTTCATTTCGTGCGCCCGCGCCTCCAGCGCCTCGTCCATGAACTGGCGGAGCTTCGCCCGCATTCCGTGGAACGCCGCCTCCCGCTCTTCCAGCTCGTCGAGGCCCATTGACGGCCCCGGGAATTCGGGATAGCGTAAGCATATGAAAGATGTTGGGCATTTGCCCAACCGTGCCGCCCCTCTGCGCGCCCGCCATGCAGCCGATCTCGACCTGGACAGGCTTCTGGTCAAGGTGGGCCCGCCTATATCACGAATCGGGGCTGCCCCAGGCACGCATCGCGCAGCGACTGCGCCTCTCCCGTCAGAAAATCCAGCGCCTCCTCGACGAAGCCCGGAAAAAGGGCGTGGTGCGCATCGTCGTGGAGCCGCTCATGGGAATCCACGATGACATGGAAAAAGAGCTGGAAGAGCGCTTCGGGCTGCGGGAGGCGGTGGTCGTGGAAACCTCCGCGTCTGACGACCAGTCCGTCGTTGCCCGCGAAGCTGGGGTCGGCGCCGTCGTCGACCCCAGCAGGGACTTCCACTCAACGGAGCTCGCGCGAAGGCTCGCCCACTTCCTCGGGGGACGGGCCATGCTCCTGCCCGCGCCGGGCGTGGCGGGAAACCGGCAGGCGCGCAGGGCTTTCCTGAACGACCCCCCCGTCGCCCGCGTCCTTGCCAGCGCGCGCGCGGCGGACATCGCCTTCGTCGGCATCGGCGCCCCGCGCCAGGATTCGATCCTCATCCGGGAAGGAAGCATCGTGAGCTGGCGCGAGCTGGAGGCGCTCCAGGCGGCAGGGGCCGTGGGCGACATCAACCTCCGCTTTTTCGACGCGACGGGGCGCGCCGTCATCTCCGTGCTGGACGCACGGGTCATCGGGCTCACGCTCGAGGACTTTGGCACTATCCTTAGGTTGTCGGTATCGCCGGAGGGCGGGCCAAGCTTCAGGCAATACGGGGCGCCCTGGATGGTAAGCTCGTGAATGTGCTCGTCACGGACCATCTGACCGTCGAACGGCTCCTGGACAGGCGGAGGGACGGGGGAAAGGGAGGAAAACGTGGGTAGGAAGACGATCGCGGTTCTGGCAACGCTGGACACGAAGGGGCTCGAAACCGAGTTCCTTCGCAAGCAGATCGGCAAACACGGTCACACGGCGCTCGTGATCGACGTCGGGGTGACCGGTGCCCCGGCCGCGCGCGCGGATATCACGCGTGCCGAGGTGGCGGAGGCAGGAGGCACGCCCCTTGCGCAACTGCTCGCCAGCCCCTCCCGGGAGGTCGCCGCCCCGGTCATGGCGGAAGGCGCCATGCGGACGGTCGTCAGGCTGGCAACGGAGGGGAAGATCCACGGCGTCGTGGGGCTCGGCGGCACGCAGGGCACCACTCTCTGCACGAGGGCCATGCGCGCCCTGCCGTACGGGTTTCCCAAGGTCATGCTTTCTACAATGGCCTCGGGGAACGTGTCCCACTGGGTCGACATCAGGGACATCACCATGATGTTCTCCGTGACGGACATCATGGGCCTGAACCCCATCATGCGGAAAATGCTCGCCAATGCCGCGGGGGCCGTGTGCGGGATGGCATCCTCGGACGTCACGCTCTCCCAAGGAGGGCGCCCCCTCGTCGCCGTGACCACGGTCGGCATCACCACAAAGGGGGCCATGAAAGCCGTCGAAGTCCTCGAGGCGGCCGGCTACGAGACAATCGTGTTCCACGCAATAGGGCCGGGCGGCCGCGCCATGGAGCAGATGATGAAAGAGGGGATCATCGGCGCCGTCCTCGACTACTCGACCATCGAGGTGTCAAACGAGATGTACCACGCCCTCCTCGCCGGCGGCCCCGACCGCTGCACCACCGCCGGAAAGCTCGGCCTTCCTCAAGTGATCGCGCCCGGCGCGATCGAGGTGCTCGTCTACAACGAGCCCGAGACCGTCCCGGCGCCGTACAACACGCGCACCCTGATCCGCCACAGCCCGCAGATCACCGACGTCCGGCTGGTCGCGGAGGAGATGGCGGCGGTGGGAAGGGAGCTGGCCCGGCGCCTGCAATCGACCACGAACCCGGCCGTGTTCATGATTCCCACGGCGGGATTCGACAGCTACGCGGTGAAGGGCGGCGGCTTCCACGATCCCGCCTCCGATGCGGCGTTCGTTCGGGAGCTGAAGGCACACCTCCCGGCGTGCATCCGCGTGGAGGAGCGTGACACGCACATCGACGACCCGGTCTTCGCCACCGAGGCGGCCAGGACCCTGATCGAGCTCATTGAGGCGAGCGGCAAGGGCCGGATCGCGGCCACCTGACAGACGGAGGGATCCTCTATGGCCAGACGCTATTCCCGCGGGGAGTTCCTGGATCGGCTGCGCGCCGAGATCGCGAAGGGCAAGCCCCTGGTGATGACGGGGGCCGGTAACGGCATCGCGGCGAAGTTCATCGAGCGCGGCGGGGTGGATATCCTGGGGGTGTACAACACCGGGTACCTCCGCATGCAGGGCTACGGGTCCCTGGCCGGCATGCTGCCCATCGCCGATGCCAACGACATGGTCTTCACCATGGGCCGGAGGGAGGTCCTCCCCCAGGTGAAAGAGGTTCCCGTGGTCGCCGGGCTCAACGGGGTGGACCCCCTCCGCGACATGCGACTCTTCCTGGAAGACTGCCGGCGGATCGGCTTCTCCGGGGTCCACAACTTCCCCACCGTCGCGTGGTTCGACGGCGAGTTTCGCAGGACCCTGGAGGCAACGGGGCTGGGCTACGAGCACGAGATCACGATGCTCCTCCTCGCGCGGGAGCTGGACATGCTCAGCATCGGCTACGCCTTCAACGAAGAGGATTGCTCCCGCCTCATGAAGGAGGCGATGCCGGACATCTTCATTTTCCACGCCGGCATCACCCGCGGAGGCTCCACCGGTTACGCCGGGGGCAGCGACATTGCCGACACCGCCGCGCGGAGCCAGCGCCACTACGAAATCGCCAAGCGGATCAAGCCCGACGTGATCCTCCTGGCGCACGGCGCGGCGCTCGTGAATCCGGAGGACGCCCAGTACATGCTCGACCATACCGACTGCCAGGGGGTGCAGCTTGGCTCCAGCATCGAGCGCATGGCCATTGAGAAGCCCCTGCAGGAGCGCTCCGCCGCCTTCAAGACTGTCCATTTCCCGGCGCAGCGCCGGCCGGCGGGCTGATCGTGGTACGGGCCGTTTTCTGGGGAAGCTCCGACAGCGTTTTCTCCCATCAGCATTTTCATGCGCTAAGGGATGCGGACTGCCGGGTCGTCGGCGTGGTGGACGTCCCGCCTGCCCGGCGGTCCAGCACGAACGCGGCGCGGCCGCACAACGAAAGCTTCGTCGCGGTCGCCCAACGCCAGGGCATTCCCGTGTTCGAGCCGTCAAGCCCGAACACTCCCGCCTTCATCGAACAGATGCAAAGGCTTTCCCCGGATCTCTTTTGTGCTGCCGGCTACATGCTCCTTCTGAAAGCCCCCGTTCTTGCCGTTCCACGAGTCATCGCGGCGAACTTCCATGCATCCCTGCTGCCCGTCTACCGGGGCAAGCATCCCGTGTTCTGGGCGCTGCGGCACGGAGAGAGCTGGTGCGGGCTCACCGTGCACGAGATGGGCCCTGCCCTGGACACCGGGGACATCATCTTCCAGGTGCGGGTGCCCGTTCGGGAATCGGACTCGGTCTCGGCGCTGTATGACCGGATCATTTCGGAGAGCATGCCCCTGGTTTCCCGGCTGGTGGCATGCGTCTCCGCCGGGAGCGTGCCCCGCACGCCGCAGCCAACCGACGTCGCCTCCTATTTCGGCGCCGCGGGTGAGAAGGATTTCCGCCTGGAATGGTCCATGGGAGCGGGAGTCCTTGCCCGTTGGATCAACGCCACCCCGGGGCAATGCTTCGCGGACATCGGGGGAGTCAGGCTTTTTTTCCTCGACGCTCGCGCAGTAGCTACGGCGGGAAAAGCGGAGCCGGGAACGCTTACCCGGATGACGCAGGAGTACTCTGAAATCGCCGCGGCGGGAGGCGGCATTCGTACGTGCCGGGTGCGAAACTCCGAGGGGCGTGAGATGGGCGCGCATGATGCGTTTCGGCAGATGGGGCTCGCCGAAGGCGCGCCGCTTCGCGCTGCGGCGAAGGGGGGGCAGTGATGCCCATGGTATCTTTTGGGCGGCTGATGCAGGACACCGAACGGCGCGGGTACGCGGCAGGCTACTTCGAGAGCTGGAACATGGAATCCCTGCTGGCGGTGGCCGATGCGGCCGATAACATGCGCTCGCCCGTCATCCTTGGGTTCAGCGGGATCGCCCTTCCCCATCCTCAGCGGACGGTCCGCGAGCACCTTGCCGACTACGCCGCCCTCGGCACGGCGGTGTGCGAAAGACTCTCCGTTCCCGCCTGCCTGCTGTTCAACGAATCAGCGCGCTTTGACTGGGTGGTGGAGGCGGTGCGCCTCGGGTTCGCCGTCGTGATGTTCACCGACGAGAACCTGGACGAGGCGGGCCAGGAAGAGCAGGTGAAGCGCGTGGCCGAAATTGCCCACGCCTCTTCTGCCGCCGTTGAGGCGGAGATGGAGGGCCTGCCCGGCGTGGGGGGCGGGCTCCAGGAGGCTCCCGAAGAGACGCGCTTGACCGACCCCGGCCGCGCGCGGGCATTCGTGAAAAATACCGGCGTCGATGCCCTTGCCATCAATGTCGGCCAGGTGCACCTGCACGGCCGCACGAGCGTCCGTCTTGACATGAAAAGGGTATCGGAGTTGAAGGCGGCGCTCCCGGTGCCGCTCGTCCTGCACGGGGCCACGTCCGTGTCCCGCAGCGACCTGGCTGAAGCGATCCATCGCGGCGTGCGCAAGATCAACGTCGGGAGCGTGCTCAAGCGCACGTTTCTCGAAGCGATGCGCGCGGCGTGCATCAGGACGGGTGAGGCGTACAACCCCTACGAGGTCATCGGCTCCGGGCTGGACGGGGATGTGATGGTGGCAGGGAGGGCCGCCATGCAGACGGTCGTGGAAGACTACATGACGCTGTTCGGCAGCGCGGGAAAATCATCGGGATTCTGAGGGATCGTGGAACTCTCCTGGCGCGATGTGCCAGGAAAAGACAGGCAGAGGAGGGAGTATGGTACACATCGGCATCAACACGGACAACTGGCGTCATGAGGACAAACCGCTCGACTACTGCTTCGAGTTCATCAAGAAGCAGGGCGTCGAGTACCTGGAGCTGGAGGCGACGGGGGGGACAGAGTTCTTCGAAGGGCTCGGGTTCTCGCCCTTCGTGCCGCTGGACAGCGACCCGCTGGAGCTGCGCAAGAAGATCGACAAGCACCACCTGAAGGTGTCCCAGCTCGACGTCTCTTTCCCGATCAACCGCTGGGAGTGCATCGACTTCATCCGCCGCGGCATCATCTTCGCGGGCCTGCTGGGCGTGCCCTGCGTGGACACCACGGACGGCAAGTTCAAGGTGCCCGGCATGTCGGACAAGGAGCAGGTGGACCGGATCATCTACCACCTGTCCCAGTGCATTTCCGTGGCGGAAAACCACAAGGTCGTCATCAACGTCGAGCCGCACGGGCCGTTCACCACGGATCCCGAGACGCTCCTGCACATTGTGGAGCATTTCCAGTCGCCCTGGGTGAAAATCAACTTCGACACCGGAAACAGCTTCATCGCCGGCCAGGATCCCCCGAAGTTCCTGGAAAAAGTGGCAAAGTATGTGACCCATGTGCACTGCAAGGACGTCAGCCACGAGCTCGCCGCTGCGATGCGCGGCAAGGACACGGGCATTTCCGCCTCGGTCGTGCCCATCGGCAAGGGCGCCAATGCGGGCAACATCTCCGCGTGCATCAAGATTCTGGAGGCGCGCGCGTGGGACGGGGTCTTCTGCATCGAAAGCGACGGTGAGAAAAACGTTGTCGATTCCGTCGCATGGCTCAGGACCCAGATCAAGAAATAGGGGAGCGCCGCCGTCCCTGTCCTGAATTCGCAGCTACCGTCAACGACGTGCTGACCACTCCAAGCCCGCCGCTGTCGGATAGCAGCACGACCGCCGGGAAAGGACCCGGACCTTCCGGCGCGTCCAGAAGACCGACCAACTTCACTCGTCCGCCGTCAGTTGTCGTGCCTTCGAACTCGACCCGCGTTTCCGCCCACGCTACCGTGCGCCGGGGGCTACTCCGCGCCCTCGCTGCTCCCGCCAGCAGGCCGGATATCCCTCCCGCCGATTGTCGAACCCGCAGCCACACCCATGACGGCTGCCATCAAGAGACTTCGGCAGTTGCGCTCCCTCTGCGCATTTCCTATACTGCATGAGGGGCGAAAACCGAAACTCATGCTGTTCAGCGAAGAGCGGCTGCTGATCTTCTGGAACACCCGCGCCAAGGAAATCCTTCTTCGGCCGCAGCATCCCGAGCGCTTCCCCGAACACGACGCCAGGCACTGGTACGACAGCGAGTATGCCGGCTGGGGGGTCGAGAAGACGAACATCCCCGAGTCGCCGGGCGACGGGCCGCGGGGAAAGAGGGTCGCATACCTGATGCCGGGAACGCAGCATCCCTACCACCTCGCGTTTGCCGAAGGCCTCGAAAGGATCGCCCAGCGGGCGGGTGTCAGGCTCATCCGCATGACCGCCGACATGACCCGGGAGGGTCAGGACGCCCAGGTGCGCAGAGTGATCCGGGAGAAGCCGGATCTCGCCATTCTCGTTCCCATCAGCTCCGAAGCGTGCACGGAATGGGTCAGGGCGATGAACGCCGAAGGAATACCCATCATCGCAAGCAACTTCCTGCCCAACAAGGAGGCGTACCGCTACATCCTCGCGTGGTGCGGCCCCGACGACTGGGGACAGTTCCGCCTGCTCTCCCGCAAGTTCGCGGACCTTATGGGCTACAAGGGGGGTTATGCGATCCTCCGCCACCTGCCCGGGACCTCCTGCTACGACGCGCGCACTTTTTCCGTGATCACGGAGCTCCGCAAGGCAGCCCCGCGGATGCGCTTCCTGGCCATGGGGGCGGCAGACGACAGGGGGCAGTTCGACCCGAAGGCGGCCGAAGCGCGCGTCGCGGGCTGGCTCGAGGAGTTCGGCTCAGACCTCAAGGGAATTGTGAGCTCCGACGATTGCATCTGCCAGGAGGGCATCAACGAGGCTCTGCGGAAAGCCGGCAGGGAGGACGTCGTTCTCGTCAGCGCCGGCAGCACGCAGGCGGGAATGCGGCTTGTGAAGGAAGGAAAGCTCCATGCGATCACCTTCCAGTCCGCACAGGCGGACGGGGCTCTGCCGATGAAGATCGCCATCGACTGGTTCAACGGCCTTTCCATCGAGCCCATCAACTACCTGCCGAAATACATCATCACCCGGGACACCATCGACGATTTCATCACGAAGAAGCCCGAGTTCTCCAGCGTCTCCCTGGAGCTGCTCACCCGAGCCATCCTGAACGGGGAGGAGGGGGAGGTTGACCGTTTCTTCGAGGATGCCTACCAGAGTTTTCTCTCCTCCGAGATGATGACGCCGGAGTTCTTCCGGGGGTTCTCCATCGAGGTTCTCTCAACGCTGGTGCACCTGGTGAAGATGAAC
>Ga0315275_10006642_pt1 | contig 11094 bp, 5 predicted proteins | sample YL17G03_0_MG_FD_205557 | JGI IMG/M metagenome (GOLD analysis project Ga0315275, IMG submission 205557) | Sediment microbial communities from Yellowstone Lake, YNP, Wyoming, USA - YL17G03_0 | ecosystem: Environmental > Aquatic > Freshwater > Lake > Sediment | place: USA: Wyoming | collected...
GGGCGCGACAGCTCGCGCAGGGTTTCAATACGGACAACCTGCCCTGCTCCGTCAAGGTCGGGAGTTTCGTCGTGGTCACCGAGCCGCGGCTGCTCGCGCGCGGCGTGCAGCCCGGACAGAGCTACACGTATCCCCTCAGCGTCCTGCCGAACCTGAAGTACACGGGCATCGTCAAGCTCACCGCCGCTGGAACTCCCGCGAACGCGGGCCTGGACGCACGCATCGAGCCGGCAACCGTGACCGTGGCCGGCGAACAGACGGCGACGCTGACCGTGACCGTGCCGGCCGCCGCCAAGCCCGGCCCGATGGCGCTGGAGGTAAAGGGCACCGACGCTGACGGCAAGACCACCTCGCTGTGCCTGCAACTCGGCCCGGTGAAAGGCGGCGAACTCTCGGTGGTGAACACGCTCGCGCCGCCGACGAAGACGCGCAAAAACCTCGAGATCATCCTCGATGCGTCCGGGTCGATGAAGGCGCTGATGGGCAAGAAGAGCCGCTGGGACACGGCGCTCGACACGCTGGAGAACGTCCTGGCGAAACTGCCCGACGACTTCAACGTCGGCCTGCGCATCTACGGGCATCGCGAGCCGTCCACGTCGCCGAAGACGTGCACCGACAGCCAGCTGGTGGTCCCCGTCCGGAAACTGGATCGCGTCGCCATCCTCAAGGCGGCGAAGGTCTTCAAGCCGAAGGGCGAGACGCCGCTGGTCTACTCGGCGATGCAGGCGCCGGCGGACCTGAAAGCGGTGGGCGGCGGCACGGTGATTCTCATCACGGATGGCGAGGAAAGCTGCAAGGGCGATCCCGTGAAAGCCGCGGCCGATCTCAAGGCCTCCGGCCTCGACATTCGGCTGAACATCGTCGGCTTCGCGCTGACCAATCCGAAGACGCAGAAAGAGCTGGCGGGGTTCTCGGAGGCGACCGGCGGCGTGTTCTACGCCGCGCAGAGCGGCCAAGCGCTTGGCGACGCGCTGATGGTCGCTGCCATCGTCAAGTTCCCGTACGCCGTCTTCGACGCCGCCGGCAAGCAGGTGGCGGCCGGCGAGGCGGGGTGGCCCGCGGACGAGTTGCCGCCGGGCGACTACAAAGTGGTGGTCAAGGCCGGCGCGAAAGAGATTGTCGCGCCGCGCGTGAAAGTGACGCTCGGCCAGGCGACGACCGTGCGCCTCGTGATGAAGAACGGGCAACTGGTGCTGGAGTAGAGGGCGTCGGAAGCACTGTGACGCAAAGGCAGACCGGCAGGTAACGAGAGCGGAAACGTAAGGAGGTCATGATGTCGTTCTTTGACAAGGTTACGAAGGCCGTTGGAGACGTGGTGGACCGCGGCAAGGCAGAGCTCGACCAGTTCAAGCGCATCCAGAAGATCAACGGCGAGATCGGCGAGATGGAGAAGCAGATCGCCGAGTGCAAGAGCCAGATCCAGGCTGCGACGCAGCAAGCCGGCGAGAAGGCGATCGTGCTCGTCCGGGCGGGCGCCATCGCGTCGCCCGACCTGAAGGCGTTCGTGGATCAGATCACCGGCTTCGAGCGGCAGATTGCCGCGGAGCAGGCGGCGGTGGCCGGCAAGAAGAAGGAGATCGAGGCGATCAAGGCCGAGGACGAGGCTGCACACGCGGCGGCCGCCGAGGCGACGGCTGCTCCGCCAGTGCCCGCGTCCGCGGCACCGGTCGCGGCGGCGCCGTCCGCCAAGGTCTGCAGCGCGTGCGGCGCGTCGCTCGCGGGAGCCGGGGCGTTCTGCCCGCAATGCGGGGCGAAGCAGGGATAGATGCGGCTGATCTGACACACGATGACGGCACAATAAGGCAACCACCGATTGGCGCTGTGGAGGGCGGGGCTTCATCCCGCCCAGCCGCAGAGCAGCGAGGACGCAGGCCATGGATGCCAAGCAGCAGATAGGTGTGGTCGAGCAAGCTCCGGGTCCGTCTCGGCTGGCTGCGGCCAGCTTTGGACTCATCGCGATCCTCGCGCAACTCGCGCTCGTTGACGCCGCTGTCGAGACGTTCTGGGGAGGCTCGCCCATCCGCTGGTGGGTCGCGCCGTCCGTTCTCGTGTTCGTCGCTTTGAGCGTGTGGCTCTGGCGGCCTGGCGGGCGGATGGCGAGGCGATGGGGGTGGTCCGGCGCCGCATCGTGGTCCATCGGCGGCCTGCTCCTGCTGCTGGCCTCGACGGCCTGGCTTCCCGAGGGCCAGACCAACGGCGTCCGGATGCTGCTGCAGCAGACATCCACCGTGCTGACGGCGGCGTCGGCCCTGGCCGTCGGGCTCGCGGGGATCTCGCTGATCCGCCTGCGAATGCTGCCACCATGGTCGCGCTACGCGCTCGGCGCGCTGGCCGTCTACGGGATCGCCTCGTTTGCGACCGGCATCGCGAGCGCGATGCCGTACACGTCACTCTTCCACGGCGGGAGTCTCTGGACGCGGCTGCCGTTCTGGCTGCAAGGGGCGTTCATCGGCGGGCTCGTGGTGCTGCCGGCGGGCCTCGTCGCCGCGGTCGTGCAGCAGGGAACCCGCTACTTCCATCGAGCCGGCACCGGGGGTTGGACACTTGAACAGCCCGTGGCGCTCGCGCTGAGCCTGGTGATGACCCTGTCGGGTGTGGCTGCCCCGGGCGGGTCGCCGGTCCGGACGGGCAGCGAGCAGACGACTGCCGATCGGCAATCCGGCCCGCCGTCCATTGCGCCAGGCGCCGAGGTGCCCTTCAAGGCGCGCCTCGAGTTGCCGCCTCCGCCACCTCCTGAGCCGACGCTCGAGGAATTGAAGGCGAGCTTCGAAGAGTTGGCGCCGAGGATTCCCGAGGAACGGTACGACGCCGAGGCACGGGCCAGAACGCTTGGCCCGGGGGTCCAACCGACGTTCAGTTTCGTCAGGGATCGCATTCGTTACGAAGCCTACTCGGGGGTGCTGCGCGGCGCCGGCGGTACGCTGGCTGCCCGCGCGGGCAACTCATTCGACCGGTCGCTACTGCTCGCGAAGATGCTTGCCGCCCGCGGGGTGCGAACGCGTTTCGTCAGGGGCGACCTGCCTCGGCCGGAGGCAGACGTCCTGTTCAGCCGGATCTTCGAGGGGTTCCAGCCGCCGACCGGGATCGCCGCGTCGGCGGGCGAAGGCGCAACACCGGTCGCCAGGTTCTGGTCGCGAGTGACGACCCGCGCGCGGCGCGACTACACCGTCATCCGCGCGGCATTGGGGAACCTGTTGTCCGCCAATGCCCAGTCGTCACGCGAACAGGCGATCCGGGACATCCAGCAACACGTCTGGGTTCAGGCGGAGGTGGACGGACAGTGGATGGACCTCGACACGTCGTTTGCCGCCGCCGAACCTGGCCGAGCGTACTGCCCGGCCAGGCAGACCGTGGACGAGATGCCCCCCGATTGGCAGCAGCGCGTGACGGTGCGCGTCATGCAGGAGCGGCTCGAGGACGGAGCGATCAAGACGACTCCCGCGCTCGAAGCCACGTTGCCCGCCGTCGACCTGGTCGATCAAGAGGTCTTCCTCGTGCATGTGCCTGACGCCGCCGGCCGCAGCGGCCTGGGGCTTGGCGCCGCCGGTGCGCCGCAGGGCGGCGATCGCTGGGCGCCGGCGCTGTCGATCGGCGGTGACCTCGAGGTCGGCCGGCCTGTGGCGTTTGGCGACGCCGGAGAGACCTCAGGCTTCTTTGACGCGCTCGGCGGCGGCCGCTCCTCGGCGTTCGTGGCCGAGTGGCTCGAGTTCGAGGTGCTGCGCCCGGACGGGCGCCGGGACGTGACGCGCCGCACGCTGGTGGACCGCGCAACGGCGGCCTGGCGCGCATCGAAGGACCACCCGCAGGCCGCCCTGCAAGCGTTGGCACGCGACGGCCAGGGGCTTCTCGGGCCCCGCGCCATCCGCAACATCTGGTTCAGCGCGGGTCCGCACAACCTTCGGGGCTACGCCGACGTGATTCGGGATCTCAGCGCCGCCGTGCCCGGAGAGCCCGACCCCAAGGCCTTACTGGACGTCCAGCTTCTGCCCCTCGCCGCTTCCAACTTCGCGGCCCTCGTCTGGGCCGACCACGCGACCGTCCCGGCCGTCAACGATCTGCCGCAGGTACGCCTGTACAGCGACTCGCCGCGCATCATCATCGTCAGCGTGACACCCGACGCGAAGGGTGGTGTGGTGGAGGAATACGACCTTCGACGCGACTGGCTGTGCGGCCTTGCGCGCGACGCGTCCGCCGACGGGCTGGTCGTCGATCGCAAGGTCTGGTTTGCCGCGCTGGAGGGAGCGCTCGAGCACGAGGCGGTGGCGCGGGATCTGGCGGTGGCCGGCAACGACGCATCGACCGTGGTGAGCACCAGCGGCCTGCTCACGCCGGCGGGCGTCGTGGTTCTCGGACCATCGGATCTGGAACGCCTCTCGCAAATGACCGGTGATCCCGAGAAGGTGGCCAGGCTGGATGCCACCATTCGCGGCGGGCACCTGCTGGTGGTGCCTCGCGCGGGGCTCGCGACGGGTTCCGCCGGATGGTGGGAGGTCGCCCCGAACGGCGACGCCCGGGCGGTGGTCGGCAACGACCTGAACATGTCGAAAGGCGGAATCAACTTCAACTCCTACGGAGGTGCCAAGTCGACCGCCACGAGGTGGGGAACGTCTGTGATCAAGGACCCCGTGCGGCCAGACTCCTGGGCCAAGAACTTCGGCAAGGTACGGCCGAGGCCGCCGCTGCAAAAGAAGAAGATGGGCAGTTTCGAGTACACCGCGCTCCTGGTGGCCGTGGCGCTTTCCACGATCACGGGGGTCCAGTACTACCAGGCGCAACAACGACTCAAGGCGTATGAGGTCGCTGTGATCACCGAGCTGTCCGACTCCGGGAAGTAGCCGCCGAAACCACTCGGGAGGGAACGCATACCATGAAGAAACTCCTCGTCGCTGGCCTCGGCCTCATCGTTCTCGTGGGAGCAGGTTTCGGCGCATACCGGCTCGGCTGGATCGGGCGATTCACCTCTGCCACGACACCCGGAGGGTCGGCGACCACCGCGGCCCCAACACCAGCGCTCGATTCGCCGGGAGCGATCGTGAGCATGGAATCGGTGGCGCAGGCCGTCGACGCCCTGCAGGCGTCGTCCGGGGCCCTGGCAACGGTGCTGGCGGGGGCAGACCCGGGCAGGACGCCGCCGGTTGACGCTGCGGCGAGGCTCGACAGGTTGCTCAAGGCCATCGACACAATCGATCGTGAGGCGCTTGAGTGCGAGGTCGACCCGGCGGCGATGGCTCGGCGCCTCGGCCCTGACGCACGCAGTGCTTTCGAATGGGTTCGCGACGCGACCGCCTGGGTGCCCTATCCGGGACTGCTGCGGGGGGCGGCCGGCGTGCTCATGGACAGGACGGGCAACAGCCTGGATCGATCGCTGCTGCTCGCGGCCATGCTTCGCGCCGGGGGGCACACGGTTCGTCTCGCGCGCGCCGCGTTGACTGAAGAGGAGGCGCGGACGTTATGGCCGCGCGTGACGGCGCGTGCTCCCGCCCTCGGGGCGTCAGCCGACGTTGCCGCCGCGGTGAACCGGACGTTTGATGACTACATCAAGGGCGTGGGCGCGGACGCCGGCACGGTCGAGGGGTTGCTGCTGCGCCGCCAGACCAGCTATTCGTCGATGCTCCAGGCCTTCGGCCGGGAGACCGATTCCCATGTGGCCAGGATTCGCGCCGTTCTGGGCACGATTCCAGCGTCGCCGGCGGCTCCGGACCGCCAGGACCTGGAGGCGCTGCGAGATCATTGGTGGGTGCAGCGCCAGGCTGGCGATGCGTGGGAGGACCTCGATCCGCTGGAGCCGGGTTCCCGGCCCGGGTCGACTGTGCGGAGCGCCGAGCGGACCGTCGAGGCGCAGGCCGTGCCGCCTCAGCTCCGTCACCGCGTACGCATGCGTGTCGTCATCGAACGGTTGCGCGACGGTCGACTCGAAGAGCAGGCCGTGCTCGACAAGGTGTTCGCGCCGGCCGACACCTGGGGCCGGAGAGTCGCCCTTTACCATATCCCCGTCGGATGGCCCCGCGAATTCGAGGCGCGCCAGGGAGAACCCGCGGACGCCCGCACGGCCAGGTTCAGCGCGGCCATACAGAGTCAGAAGTTGTGGATCCTGGCGCTCGCGGTTGGGAGCGAGACGGCGAGCGTGATGGTCGATGACGGCGGACGTGTGGTCCCGCCGAAAGGGGAATCGCTCACCAGAGGCCTGGGCGTCATGTCCGGAGCCCTCGCGGGCGAGGAGGCGCCGGAAGGCGCCAGCGAACTCACTGCGGAGTGGATCGAGTACGAGTTGATGATCCCGGGCCAGCCGTCCCGCACCATCCGGCGGCCTTGCTTTGACCTGGTGGGCCCTGCGCGGCGTGCGGCGAACCAGCCGCCGGCCGCGCTCACGGAGGCGGATCGCGCCGCGCGGAGTTGGCCGTTACTGGGAGAGGTCGAGACGCTGGCGCAGTTCAGCCGACCTTCTCCAGCCGCAACGCTGCACCTGCTCGTCCGCGAGATGCTCTCGAGACGGGACCGCCTGGTGGCCGCCGTACGCGACGGGAAACCCGACGTGTTCGCACGCGAGGTGGCAGACATCGAACGCCTGTCTGGCCCGCTTCACACGCTGGCAGCGGGACGCTGGCAGTGGTGCGGCCACGCAGGTGGTGACGCCTTCCTCGACCACCCGAACGTGTTCACGCTGCGGACGGGGATTCGCTCCACAGGCTCACAACTCGTCGTCACGGCCGCACTTGATCTCGCCGACAACCGGGTGGGCGTTCGCCCCGGTGCCCGTGACCGGGCCTTCCTGGTCGCGCTCCAGCAGGGCGTGTGCGATACCAACGCCGAGCGGCTCGTGCTCGGCGGCGGTCAGCCCCTGGGCAGCACGCTCGACGTCTTCGATGAGGGGGCGAAGGCGAGTGGCGGGCCGCGCCTGGTCAGGGCCGGGGACCAGCAGCTCGCAGCCCTGTCGATCGACCAGGACGTCCGCGCGAGGTTGGAGGCAGATCTCGCCGGCGGCTTCATCGCCATTGTGCCAACCGCGCCGGTGTCAATCAACGACGCAAAGCGAATCGGATGGTGGCGAGTGCGGCCCGGCACGGGCGAGACCGTCGGGGTCATGGATGACGGCCTGCACGAAGCGGTGATTGAGCGCGCAATGCTGGAGGCAAAGATTGCTGCTGTGCTGGGCGTCCCCTGGATCATGAGGATGGCGGACATTGCCAACGCACGATCGCTGCAACTCGCCATGCTCCTCAAGCGTTTCGACCTGGCGACGCTGAACAAGATCGACGATCTGATCGATGCCGTCCGGGTGTACTGCGAGGGGGGGCGCTGCCTGTGACGCGGCTGCGGCCGGCGTGAACGCGGCCGCGGGCATGGGATTCAAGTACCTCAATCCGTACGTGCGACCCCGATTTGGACCGCTGCGTCCACAGGAGTGGCATCGACCATGAAGAAGTCCATCATCGCTGTTCTGAGCGTCATCGTCCTCGCGGGCGCAGGCTTCGCCGCGTATCGGCTCGGCTTGCTTGATCGGTTCGCCGGGACCACACCCCCCGCGGCGTCATCGTCCAACGTTGCGACGGCAAGCACGCCGGCGCTCGCCGACTCCACCGGGAACAGCGCGAGCGCGGCAAGCGGCGCGCCGGCCGTGGCAGCGAGTGACGCCACGCCGCCCGGCGCCGCGGCGCCAACGCCAACCAGCGACGCCGCAACGCCAATCGCAGCGAGCGATGCGGCTCCGTCACTCACGACGACCGATGCCGCGCCGCCAACCGGCGGGACGCCGGCCACGGCAGCGAGCGGCGCCGCGTCACCGTCCACCGTCACGCCGATTCCCCCAGGACTCGTCGCCATCGCCCAGCTCGGTCAGCCCATTTCGAACAAGGCCATCGAGCTTCGCGTCACAAACCTTCGCACCTCGCCGGCGATCGGCCGCGAGACGGCCAGCGAGGGCCGGGAGTTCGTTATCGTTGACACGGCGTGGAAGAGTTTGATCCCGCCGCAGAGGGTCAACCGGAAGAAGGCCCAGGACCGCTCGGCCGGCATGGGCGGCCTGGGTTTCGGGGGCGGCGCCACGGCGAAGGACAAGGCCGACGATGAGGCGAATACGACCATTGAGGAGGTGCCGTTCGCCGTGGGCCCGCTGCCGTTGCATCTCTGGCTGGTGGCCGACGGCCGCGTCACCGAGGCGATCGCCGTGAATGCGTCACAGGCACTCGACGGACATTTGCCGACCGGCACGTTGACGATCCCGGGATTCGAGCAGGTCGTGAGCGGCGGGATCGCCTTCGAAGCGCCCGCCAACGCACAGGCGCTGTCGCTCCTGTTCCTCGACTCGAAGAACGGCCATCTGCTGCTGCCGATCAAAGGCGAACCCCCAGTTCTTGCGAGCAGCCTGGGCGGCGCGAGCCGATCGAATGATCTTGTGGACCTGGCCGTGACGGGTGCCTCGTGGTCGGAGGTCCCGCCGTCGGTGCCGGGGACGAGAACGCTGGTCGTCGGCCTCAGGGGCATCAGCCGCCAGAACGCGATCGCGCAGATTCCGTTCGGCGACTTCGGCTTCCTTCAAACCGACCAGGGGTGCGTCGCGCAGCCTGAGATCAGGGCCCCGCAGATCGCGAGACCCATGGCGCCAATGGGCCGGTTTCTTCCCTTCGTGCCGAGCGAGGGTCAGCTTGCGTTCACGGTGCCCGCCGACACGCAGAGCGCGATGCTGCTGGTTCGTCTCCGCCAGGGCGGACCAATCGACCTGCCGACTCTCGGCGACGCCGTTGTGCGCAAGCCACCTGCAACCGCGACGCACGAGGACGGCAAGGTCCTTCGCGTCAACATCGTCGGCACCTCCACGCCGCCAGCGGGACTGACTCCGCCGCGGGAGGGCCTCGAACACCTTGTCGTGGACTATATGGTGGAGAACCTGAAGGCCGGATCGGGGCTCGAGCTCCAACCCGCGCCGCAGTTCGCCCTCGCCGACGACCAGGGGACGAAGTACCCGCCCGACAAGGCGAGCCAGCAGCTGCCGTGCCGTCTCACGGGCGCTGGCGTCGTGCCTGCCGGCGGGTGGCGACGCTTCTCGCTGCTCTATACCGTGCCGGCCGGACAGCCGCTGACGGTGCAGTATCGCGGGTTCGAGTCAGCAGGGTCGTTGAAGGTCCGATAGCAGCACAGACGCACCGTTCGGCCTCGTCACTCGAGAGTCGGGGGGCCGGGGAAGTAACAGAGACGAGCGATTCAATCTCCGGCCGCGCCACCATGTAAGATGTCCTCGTGGTCTCTCCCGCGCGCGACCTCACCGGCTTCTCCCGCGCCATGTTCAGCAACTGGTGCTGGCACGAGCCGTTTGAACTGGTCATTGACGCCGGCGAAGGGCTGCAGCTTGCCCTCGGCCAGAAAATCTGGGCGCCGGAAGTGGTGGCCCTGACCCACGGCCACTCGGACCATGTGCTGGGCTTGCCTGGCTTTATCGCGTCGCGGCGGTTCGCGAAGGGCGCCCAGGAAAAACCTCTCACCATCGTGTTTCCGGACGGCAACAGCGGCGCCATGGCGGTGCGGGACCTGATGGGCAGCATGTGGCCCAGCCAGGCGTTCCCAGTCACCTGGGTGCCCATGCGCGCGGGCGACGAGTTCCGTTTAGGCAAGACGCGCGTGCTGCAGGCCTTCCCTACGACGCACGGCGGGTCGGAGCCCACGCTTGGCTATCTCGTGCTGGAAGAGCGGCGGCACCTGAAGGCGGAGTTCGCCAGCCTGCCCGAGGCGGAGATTCGCGCGCGGGTCCGCGCGATCGGGCGCGACGCCCTGATGGAGAGTTACCGCCACATCCGTTTCGCCCATACCGGCGACAGCATGCCCATCGACCCGGTCCACGTCGCGCACGCCGACCTGCTCGTGCACGACGCTACGTTCCTCGACGCGGCGGACCGGAAGTGGGACATCCATGCGACGACGGCCGAAGCCATCGAGGTGGGACGCGCCGCCGAGGTGGCCTGTCTCGTGCTGCACCACCTCTCCATCCGCTACGACCGCGCAACCGCGCTGCCGGCCCTTCGCGACCAAGTGGCCGCTTCCGGCTTCGCCGGCGAGTGCTGGCTCCTGGACGATGGGCGGATGATCAATCTGGAGTAGGCGTGTCCTGACCTCACGACGTCACTGATATGGAAGACCGCGATTGGGTGCAACCGCTGTTCCTGGCTGCGGGTCCTGTCTCCGGTCAGCCCCGCCCGGCGCCACCCGCACCCAGTGATCCTAGCGACGGTTCCGAATGGCGGTCTTCCATCTTGTGGTGTCATCTCGTGATGTGTGAGCCCACTTGGCACCGAGTGGGATAGAATCCGGCCGGCAAGGAGGGTTGCCAGTGACGACAAGCATGCGATGGAGGGCGGTGGCAGTCCTGGCGGTGGTGGCCGGGTTCTCGCTCGGAGTGCGGGCGGAGCGGCTCGGGTATCCGCCGTCGGAGTTCGTGGCCAGGCGCCAGGCGCTGGCGAAGGCGCTCGGCAAGGGCACGCTCATCCTCTTCGGCCGCACGGAGCCGCAGGCGGGCATCCGGTTCCGACAGGACAACGACTTCTACTACTTCACGGGCAACGAGGATCTCAACGCCGCCATGGTCCTGAGCGCGGCGACGGGTTCGGCCACGCTCTACCTCCCGCCGACGGCCGGCGAGATCAGGGCGCTTGGCAAGAACTGGCTCACGGACCCCGAGGCGGGCAAGCCGTGGGGGTTCGCGGCGATCAGGCCGCTCGACGAACTGCCCGGCGTCCTCGCCCGCGTGGCGGGGTCGGCCGAGCCGGTGTTGTGGCTGCGCCTGGCCGCCGGCGACGAGTCCGACATCAACCGCGGCGAGCACGCCACGGATCTGTCGCGGCGCCTGGTCAACGTAGGCGGGACCCATCTGTCCGAGGACGCGAGCCGGGTGGCGTACTTCCGCGCCCACTTCCCGGCGCTGCAGATCTCGGACGTGACGCCGTTCATCGATCGGATGCGGACGATCAAGAGTCCCAAGGAGATCGAGGTGCTGCGGGCCAACGGGCACATCAGCGCGGAGGCCATCCGCCGCGCGATCCTCGCCACGCGCCAGAACGGGTACGAGTACGAGATCGAGGCCGAGGCCACCTACTGGATGTACCGCAA
>Ga0315275_10006643_pt1 | contig 11093 bp, 10 predicted proteins | sample YL17G03_0_MG_FD_205557 | JGI IMG/M metagenome (GOLD analysis project Ga0315275, IMG submission 205557) | Sediment microbial communities from Yellowstone Lake, YNP, Wyoming, USA - YL17G03_0 | ecosystem: Environmental > Aquatic > Freshwater > Lake > Sediment | place: USA: Wyoming | collected...
GCGCCAGCGCTCATCGCGCTTATCGTGTTCGTGCACGCTGTCGGACTGCAAGGTTGTGCCACGGAGCCGGTCCGGCATCCACTGCCCGCAAAGCGCGCTGAGCAGGCGGTCGTCCCTGGCCTGCCCGCCGATGTGCGCTACTGGGGCGACGACGCATCCGCGGCATTCCGCGACTGGCTGGCAGCGCCCGAAGAAGAACTTGGCGTCTGTTGTGCCGGCTTGATGGATCGTCCGCACAACTATCTCGTGATCTCGAGTGGCGGCGTCGAAGGCGCGTTCGGCGCCGGTCTGCTCGTCGGCTGGACGGCCGCCGGCACGCGCCCCGAGTTCCAGGTGGTCACCGGCGTCAGCGCCGGCGCGATGATTGCACCGTTTGCCTTTCTGGGGTCCGCGTACGACGGCACTCTCCGCGACATCTATTCGAGTTTCTCGTCGAAGGACCTGGTCGAGCGTCGTGGCGTGCGCCAGGCGCTGGAAGGCGATTCAGTGATGGACACGGCGCCGCTTCGCCGCCTGATCGACCGGTACCTCGGCGACGCCGAGGTTGCGCAGATCGCGGCGGAGGGCCGCAAGGGCCGGAAGCTCCTGATCGGCACGACGAACCTGAATGCAGGTCGACCCGTGGTCTGGGACCTGACGAAGATTGCAGGCAGTGGGGCGCCGAACGCGAGGCACACGATCGGCGACCTCATCCTCGCATCGGCGTCAATTCCCGGGGTATTCCCGCCGGTGCGGATCGGCGTCGAGTCCGGAGGAGTCAGCTATGACGAGGTCCATGTCGACGGCGGTGTGACGGCCCAGTTGTTCCTGGGTCCAGCGGGAGTCGACTGGAAGCGAGTCACGGAGCGGTTCCGGGTGCAGGGCCTGCCGCAGGTGTACGTGATCCGGAACGCGCACGCGTACCCGAGATGGACAGCGTTCCGAACGCGAATATCACCCCTGCTCGAGGAAACGATCTCGGCGTTCAGCCGGGACCCGGACGGCCCCCCCGCGTGGCATGACGTCGAGCCGGGTTATTCGTCCATTCTCATGCGCGCGATGGAATCGATGATCCTGACGCGCGGCTTCAACGACGCCGTCCAGATCTACGTCAACAGCCACGGTGACGACCTCGGTTTCAACCTCGCGCACATTCCCGACGACTTTACCCTCGGGTCGAGTGAATTCTACGACCGCACCTACATGCAGGGACTCTTCGAGCGCGGCTACGCCATGGCAAAGGACGGGTACCCCTGGTTGCGCAGTGGGCTGTCGGTCAAAGAGCGGCCGGACGGTCACGAGTCGATCACCGGCACTGTTGGCAGCCCGGACCGCTAGAATCACTCCATGAACCCGTCCTTGACGTTCGACTTCCTGCGCTCCCAGATCGTCGGCATCGATTCGGCCTTCGAGACGCCGTTCGGCCGGCGGCTCATGGTCTATTGTGATTACACGGCGTCGGGCCGCTGCCTGCTCTTCGTCGAGCGCTACCTGCAGCACGTGCAGCGCATCTACGCCAACACGCACACGGAAGACGACCTGACGGGCCGCAGCATGAGCCACCTGCTGCATGAAGCGGAGCGCACGATCAAGCGTGCCGTCAATGCGGGACCGCATGGGCGCATCGTGGCCTGCGGCACGGGCGCGACCGGCGCGATCGACAAGCTGCAGCAGATCCTCGGCGTCGCGTTGCCGCCAGCCACGCGCAAGGTGGTTGGTGACCAGTTGCGCGCCTTCATGGGCGACGCAAAGTTCGAAGAATTTCGTCGTTTCCAGCAGTCGCGGCAGCCGGTGGTGTTCGTCGGGCCCTACGAGCATCACAGCAACGAAGTCACGTGGCGGCAGGGCCTCGCGACGGTGGTCGAGGTGAACCTCGCGGCCGATGGCGGCGTGGACGTCGCGCACCTGAAGCACCTGCTGGGTCTGCCGGAGTACCAGGGCCGCCTGCGCATTGGCTCATTCTCGGCGGCGTCCAACGTCACCGGCATGCGCTCCCCGACGCGCGAGATCGCGAAGCTGCTGCACGCTCACGATGCGTACGCGTGCTTCGACTACGCCGCGAGCGCGCCCTACGTCGAAATCGACATGAATCCCGTGCCGGATGCGGAGGGCGGTGATGCGTCGTACGATGCCGTCTTTCTGTCGCCGCACAAGTTCCTCGGCGGCCCGGGTTCGAGCGGCGTGCTCGTCTTCAACGAACGGCTGTACTCACGCGACCTGCCGCCGAGCGTCGCGGGCGGCGGCACCGTCGATTACGTGAGCCCGCACGACCAGGACTTCATCGCGGACGTCGAAGAGCGCGAGAAGGCAGGTACGCCCGGCGTGCTGCAGACGATGAAGGCTGCGCTCGCGATGGACCTCAAGCGGAAGGTCGGCGTCGAGCGCATCGAGGCACGCGAGCACGAGCTGCTGCGTCGCGCGATGCAGCAGTGGTCGGCCAACGAACGCATCGAGATTCTCGGCAATCCCGATCCGACGCGACGCATCGGCATCGTGTCGTTCAACCTGCGCGATGCGCGCGGGCGCTACCTGCACCCCAAGTTCGTGACGGTGCTGCTCAACGACCTGTTCGGCATCCAGTCACGCGCGGGTTGTTCGTGTGCCGGTCCGTACGGCCATCGGCTGCTGGGCATCGACGAGACGACATCGGAGCAGTACCGGGACTGGGTGCGCAAGGGCTTCCAGGGCATCAAGCCGGGCTGGTGCCGCGTCGGGTTCCACTACGCAATGGACGATGCCGACGCCCAGTTCATCACGGATGCCGTCGACTTCGTCGCGCAGCAAGGGCACTGCTTCCTGCCGCTCTATGAGTTCGATCCGCCGACGGGCCTGTGGACGCACCGCGAGTTCCAGGAAAGACACGAACTTTTCTCGATCGAAGCCGCGCTCGAATCACAGGGCTGTGAACAGAGAGCGCTGCCCACCGCGGAACGCGTGCGTCTCTATGCGGAATGCCTGCAAGAGGCGCGAGCGCTGGCCACGAAGCTTGGCGAACCGCGGGCAGGATCCTGCAGCAAGGCGTTCGAATTCGGCGAGCTGCAGTTCTTCAATCTGTAGGAATTCGCCACAAAGAGGCCTCGACGGGCGGAGTACAGATTTCTGTATAATTGTGTCCATGAAGACGACATTGGACCTCGATGACGAGTTGCTGGTGCGTGCCAAGGCGCTCGCGGCCCGTGAAGGTCGCAGCCTCACTGGGCTGATCGAAGACGGGCTGCGCCTGCGGTTGAGGTCGCGGCGCCAGGGGACCGGGAAGGTGTCAGAGCCTGAAATTGCCGTGTACGCAGGTCGCGGCGGTCTGGTGCAGGGAGTGGATCCCCTCTCGAATCGGTCCCTTGCAGACGCGGCCGACGATGACACCTGACGTCAACGTGCTCTTGGCGGCGTTCCGGCCCGATCATCCACATCACGAAGTTGCGCTGGCCTGCGTCCGCGCCGGCTTGTCCGGTGTCGCGACAGGGCGAAGCTTCGTCTTGTTGCCCATGGTGGTGGTGGGTTTCCTGCGCCTGGCCACCCATGCCAGGGTCTTCCGCGAACCTGCGCCGCCGCAAGCCGCGGTCGCGTACATCGATTCGCTGCTGGCGGTCCCGGGAGTCGAGATTGCCGAGCTCGGGCGCGAGTGGCCGGCGTTGCGCCGGTTGCTGCGCGATCACTCTACCAGCGGCAATGATGTGCCCGATGCGTGGATTGTGTCGGCTGTGCAGACCCTGGGCGAACACCTCGCCACGTTCGACCGCGGCTTTCTTCGCCTGCTGGGCAGGACCGAACTCACCCTTCTTAGCCCCGGCTGATACTCACGCCTGGTTTCGCAGCGGCGTGCCGGCGTGGGGGACGTCGTGCCGCGCGAACTGCTCGGCGAGGAACGCCTCACCGCGCTCGAGTATGAAGTAGCGGAACGCCTCCGCCGCCGGCGAGAGTGTCTTCGCCAGGTTGTTGACGACGTGCCAGCGTCGCATCACCGGCAGGCCCTGGACCTCGGGCACCGCGATCAAGCCGTGATCGAGTTCGAGCCCAAGCGTATGCAGCGACAGCAGCGAGATCCCCATGCCGGCCATCACGGCCTGCTTGATCGCCTCGTTGCTCGACATCTGCATCGCGACGCGCGCCTTCATGTGGTGCGCCATCATGAATTCGTCGAGCGCCGCGAGCGTGCCCGAGCCCGGCTCGCGCACGATGAAGCTTTCTTCCTGCAGCGCCCGCGCCGGCACCCGTTCCATCTGCGTGAACGGATGATCGACCGACGTCACCAGCACGTGCGGGTGCATAGCGAACGGTTCCGCACGAGTGGGCCAGGACTGCGGCGGCCGACCCATGATCGCGAGTTCGACTGCGCCCTGCTGCATCAGCGTCACGACTTCGTCGCGGTTGTTGCAGACCTGCAGGCGGATCTCGACGCCGGGGTGATCGTCCCGGAAGTGAGCCAACAGCCGCGGCACGAAGTACTTGGCCGTGCTGACCATGCCCACGTCGAGCGTGCCGGTCTTGAGCCCGCGGAAGCGGGCGACCACGTCCTCGGCATCGCGCATGGCGACGAGCACGCGGCGGGTGTAGGCGAGCAGGTACTCGCCGACCGTCGTCAGCGAGACCTTGCGGCTGGTCCGGTCGAAGAGCGGCAGCCCGACCTCGGCCTCCAACTCCTTGATCTGCATGGAAACGGCGGGGGGCGAGAGGTTCAGTTCCTCGGCTGCGCGGGCGAAGCTCAGGTGCTTCGCGACCGAGGCGAAGACCCGCAGTTGCCTGAGCGAAACGTTCTTCATCGGGAATAGGGGAATAGGGAATAGGGGACGCTCACCTGTTTCCAGAAATAGGTGGAAATAGGTGAGCGTCCCCTATTTCCAAGACCATTCAGCGAAGCTGAAGGCTGAAGTCAGAATATATGACTTCAGCTAAATGATCGACCCCCCTACATTGGTACGACGTTCAAACCCCACCCAGAGGGCCCGGCATGGCCACCGCACCTGAAATCGTCGGCAACGGCAACCAGATCACCGACAAGAAGAAGCGCTACAGCGCCGGCGTCCTCAAATACCGCCAGATGGGGTACTGGGACGCCGACTACGTCCCCAAGGAAACGGACACGATCTGCCTGTTCCGCATCACCCCACAGGAGGGCGTGGACCCGATCGAGGCGGCCGCGGCCGTGGCCGGTGAATCGAGCACGGCGACCTGGACCGTGGTGTGGACCGATCGCCTGACGGCCTGCGACAGCTACCGTGCCAAAGCCTTCAAGGTCGAGCCGGTGCCGAACATCCCCGGCCAGTACTTCGCCTGGGTGGCCTACGACCTCATCCTGTTCGAAGAAGGCTCGATCGCGAACATGACCGCGAGCCTCATCGGCAACGTCTTCAGCTTCAAACCGCTCAAGGCTGCACGCCTCGAGGACATCCGCATCCCGGTCGCGTACGTGAAGACGTTCAAGGGCCCGCCCACGGGCCTGGTCGTCGAGCGTGAGCGTCTCGACAAGTTCGGCCGCCCGCTGCTCGGCGCCACCACCAAGCCGAAGCTCGGTCTCTCGGGCCGCAACTACGGCCGCGTCGTGTACGAAGGCCTCAAGGGCGGCCTCGACTTCATGAAGGACGACGAGAACATCAACTCGCAGCCGTTCATGCACTGGCGTGATCGCTTCCTCTACGTGATGGATGCGGTGAACAAGGCGAGCGCCGCAACCGGTGAAGTGAAGGGTTCGTACCTGAACATCACCGCCGCGACGATGGAAGACATGTACGAGCGCGCCGAGTTCGCCCGCGACCTGGGCTCGATCATCGTCATGGTCGACCTCGTCATCGGCTGGACGGCCATCCAGAGCATGGCCAACTGGTGCCGCAAGAACGACATGCTGATGCACATGCATCGCGCTGGCCATGGCACCTACACGCGGCAGAAGAACCACGGCGTCAGCTTCCGCGTGATCGCGAAGTGGCTGCGCCTTGCGGGTTGCGATCACCTGCACACGGGCACGGCCGTCGGCAAGCTCGAAGGCGATCCGCTCACCGTGCAGGGTTACTACAACGTGTGCCGCGACAGCTACACCAAGCAGGACCTGCCGCGAGGCCTGTTCTTCGACCAGGACTGGGCCGACCTCAAGAAGGTCATGCCGGTGGCGAGCGGCGGCATCCATGCCGGCCAGATGCACCAGCTGCTGGACCTGTTCGGCGACGACGTGATCATGCAGTTCGGCGGCGGCACGATCGGTCACCCGGCGGGCATCCAGGCCGGCGCCGTGGCCAATCGCGTGGCACTCGAGTGCATGGTGAAGGCGCGCAACGAAGGCAAGGACATCCTCAACGAAGGCCCGGCGATCCTGCAGAAGGCCGCGCAATTCTGCACACCGCTCAAGCAGGCGCTCGATACGTGGGGCGACATCACGTTCAACTACACGTCGACCGACACGTCCGACTACGCCGTCACGCCGACCGCCTCCAACTGACCCAGAGCGCACGGAGACCACCGCCATGATGACCAATCCGACCGGGCGCCTCACGCAGGGCCAGTTCAGCTTCCTCCCCGACCTGACGGACGCCGAGATCGCGCTGCAGATCGAGTACGGCCTGAAGCAGGAGTACGCCTGGGCCGTCGAGTACACCGACGACCCGCATCCCCGGAACACCTACTGGGAAATGTTCGGCATGCCGATGTTCGACCTGAACGACGCGGCCGGCGTGATGTTGGAACTCAAGAGCTGCCGCGACACCTTCCCGCAGCACTACATCCGGATGCTCGCGTTCGATTCGACGCGTGGCGTCGAGACCATCGCGATGAGCTTCATCGTCAACCGCCCCGCGGTCGAGCCCGGGTTCAGCCTGGTGCGCCAGGAGACCAACGGGCGCACGATTCGCTACACCATCCGCGGGCACGAAGCCGATCGCGCGGAAGGCGAGCGGTACCGCAAGTAAGAACGAAGGCCTCCAGGCGCTCCGATGTACAACATTCCCGGCTCTGGATCCTCACCCCAGCCCGCTCCCGTCGCCGAGGGAGCGAGTGTGGAGGCAGTGAGGAAGGCACGCACCGTCGCCGAAGTGATGGTGCAATCCCAGGCCGGCGACGTGCTCGACGAACTCGACCGCGAGCTGGTCGGCCTCGCGCCGGTGAAGGCCCGCATCCGCGACATCGCGGCACTGCTCGTCATCGACCGCCTGCGCATGAACCAGGGCCTGCAGGCACAGACGCCGAGCCTGCACATGTCTTTCACCGGCAACCCCGGCACCGGCAAGACAACCGTCGCACTGCGCATGGCCCAGATCCTTCATCGATTGGGCTACATCCGCAAAGGCCATCTGGTCGCCGTGACGCGCGACGACCTCGTCGGCCAGTACGTCGGCCACACCGCGCCCAAGACGCGCGAAGTGCTGAAGAAAGCGATGGGCGGCGTGCTGTTCATCGACGAGGCCTACTACCTCTACCGTCCCGACAACGAGCGCGACTACGGCCAGGAAGCGATCGAGATCCTGCTGCAAGTGATGGAGAACAACCGCGACGACCTCGTCGTGATCCTCGCGGGCTACGGCGACCGCATGGAGACGTTCTTCCAGTCGAACCCCGGCATGCGCTCGCGCATCGCGCATCACCTCGAATTCCCGGACTTCACCGAGGGCGAGCTGCTGCGGATCGCCGGGATGATGCTCGAGCAGCAGAACTACCGCTTCGGTCCGGGCGCGCGTGAGGTCTTCCAGGAGTACCTCGCGCACCGCGTCCGCCAGCCGCAATTTGCCAACGCCCGCAGCGTGCGCAACGCACTCGACCGCGCACGCCTGCGGCAGGCAAGCCGGCTGTTTGCAAACCCCGACCAGGAGCTGACGGTCGACGACCTCAGCACGATCGAGTCGCCCGACATCCGCGCGAGCCGCGTGTTCGAGCTCGGCGCCGCAGCGGCACCAAAGAACTGACGATCAGCGCAAGGGCACACCCATGCATCTAGGCCGCACGACACTGTCCAAGTTCCTGATCCAGCAGCTCGAAGGCATCGAGGGCTCGCGCGACCTGGGCGCGTTGCTCATCGACGTGGCCGCGGCAGTCAAGACGATCTCGTCGATGGCGGCGAAGGGCGCGCTCGGCGGCTACCTCGGCAAGGCCGGCACGGAGAACGTGCAGGGCGAGCAGCAGGTCAAGCTCGACGTCGCCTCGAACGACGTGATCCTGAAAAGCTGTGACTGGGGCGGCCTGGTCGCCGGCATGGCGTCCGAAGAACTCGACGATCCGTATCCCATCCCGGCGGAGTATCCGCGCGGCCGTTACCTGCTGGTTTTCGATCCGCTCGACGGTTCGTCCAATGCCGACGTCAACGTCTCCGTCGGCACGATCTTCTCGATCCTGCGCCACGACCAGGAGGACGCGCCGAAAGTCGAGGACTTCCTGCAGAAGGGCATCGAGCAGGTGGCCGCGGGTTACGCAATCTACGGCCCGTCGACGATGCTGGTGCTTACGGTCGGCAAGGGCACGCATGGCTTCACGCTCGACCGCGAGGTTGGCAACTTCATCCTGACGCACCCCGACCTGCGCGTCCCCGAGGACACCAGCGAGTTCGCGATCAACACCAGCAACGCGCGGTTCTGGGAAATCCCCGTGCACCGCTACGTCACGGAGTGCCAGGACGGCAAGTCGGGCGAGCGCGGCCGCGACTTCAACATGCGCTGGATCGCCTCGATGGTGGCCGAGGTGCATCGCATTCTCGTGCGGGGCGGTGTCTTCATGTATCCGCGCGACACGCGCGATCCGGAGAAACCGGGTCGGCTGCGACTGCTGTACGAGGCGGGCCCGATCAGCTTCCTGCTGGAGCAGGCGGGCGGCGCGGCATCGACCGGGCGACAGCGAATCATGGAACTGCTGCCGCACCAGTTGCATCAGCGCGTGCCGGTCATCCTCGGTTCGAAGAACGAGGTCGAACGCATCGTCCGCTACCACTGGGAGCACGACAAGGGCATCGATCGCCGCTATTCGTCACCGCTGTTCAACGAACGGTCGCTGTTCCGGCCCGAGCGCGCGAAGTAAAGCGCACCGTTGCCGGCGAGCAGCAGGCTGCAGTCAAGATAAAACCAGAGAAGCGAGTCCCGACATGTCTACCAAGCATCCCGTCATCGCGGTCACCGGTTCTTCGGGTGCGGGCACCAGCACCGTCATGAAGAGCTTCTCGCACATCTTCCGTCGCGACGGGTTCAAGGCGCAGGTGATCGAGGGCGACTCGTTCCATCGCTACGACCGCGTCGAGATGCGTGCGAAGGTGAAGGCCGCCGACTCGGGCGAAGGTCCGCAGATCAGCCACTTCGGGCCGGAGTCGAACCTGCTGGCCGATCTCGCGACGGCGTTCGAGACGTACGGCACGACGGGCAGCGGCAAAGTGCGTCGCTACGTGCACGATGAACTGGAGGCGAAGGAACTCGGCAGCGCCCCCGGCACGTTCACCGAATGGATTCCCATGCAGGATGACAGCGACCTGCTGTTCTACGAAGGACTGCACGGCGGCTACGTTGGCCCCGAAGCGGACGTCGCCCGGCACGTGGACCTGCTCGTCGGCGTGGTGCCGATCATCAACCTCGAGTGGATCCAGAAACTGCATCGCGACAAGACTCAGCGCGGGTACAGCCAGGACGCGGTGGTCGAAACGATCCTGCGGCGCATGCCCGATTACGTGAACCACATCTGCCCGCAGTTCAGCCGCACGCACGTGAACTTCCAGCGCGTGCCGACGGTGGACACCAGCAATCCGTTCATCGCGAAGGACATCCCGAGCGCCGACGAGTCGATGGTGATCATCCGTTTTGCCAACCCGAAGGGCATCGACTTTCCGTACCTGCTGTCGATGCTCGATGAATCGTGGATGTCCCGCCCCAACAACATCGTCGTGCCGGGCGGCAAGATGGGACTCGCGATGCAGTTGATCCTCACGCCGCTGATCCTGCGGCTCATGGATCGCAAGCGCCGGGCGTAGCGCGGGAGAGGGTTGGGGTTAAGGGCTTTCTCGACCTGCATTCGCAGGTATTCCCCCCAATTACGCGGCTGGCGGGAATCCGCGCCAACGGTAATCCTGTGCCGACCATCAATTTGACCGATATGTCAGAATGGACATACCATGAGAGCGCCTCGCAAGGACAAGTCCTTGGCGTGGCTGCGGAGCGAGATCAAGAGCCCGCCTTTCGGTGTGGCGGCACGAGTCGAGGCGGGGTATCTGCTCAGGCGACTGCAGGCGGGTGAAATGATCGGCCTGCCGATGAGCCGGCCGTTGCCCGCCATCGGGGCGCGTTGCCATGAGCTAAGGGTCAACGACGCTGGACAGTCATGGCGCATCGTCTATCGAATCGATACCGATGCGATTGTCATTGCCGACGTGTTTGCCAAGAAGACGCGCAATACGCCCAGGCAGGTCATCGTGACCTGTCGACGACGACTGCGGGGGTACGACGATGCGGGTGGCTAAGCGGCGAAAACTATTGCTACGTGGCTGGGCCGTTGGCGATGCTGGCGATTTTCTCGGGTTAACCGCGGAAGAACGGGCGCTCGTCGATCTGCGCCTTCGTCTCGCAAAGGGCCTGAAACTCCAGCGCGTCCAACGGCGTCTGACCCAGGGTGAGTTGGCCAAGGTCGTCAGGTCCAGCCAGTCACGCGTGGCAAAAATGGAAGCAGGTGATCCCAGCGTTTCGATTGATTTGCTGTTCAGGTCGCTGATTGCACTTGGCGCGTCAAACGTCGACCTGGCAAGAATCATTTCCGCTCGCAAGCCGGTCAACGCGCGAACCGGGCACAAGATGTGACCGGTTCAGAACGCAGTTATCACAACCTACTTGAAGCAACTCGGGCCCCTTGATGCTCCAGGCGATTCTCTGGGACGTCGACGGCACGCTCGCGGAAACCGAGCGTGACGGTCATCTCGTGGCGTTCAACGCCGCGTTCGACGAGTTCGACATCCCGTGGCGGTGGAGCGAGCAGCGCTACGGTGAACTCCTGCGCGTCGCGGGTGGATTCGAGCGGCTGCTGTTCGACATGGAGTCGCAACCGCCGGCGCCGACGACGATGGACGGGCGTCGCGCGCTCGCTCAACGCATCCACGAGTTGAAGAACAAGCGGTACGGCGATCTCGTGGCGGGTGGTGCATTGCCGTTACGCCCCGGTGTGCGCGCGTTGTT
>Ga0315275_10006645_pt1 | contig 11092 bp, 11 predicted proteins | sample YL17G03_0_MG_FD_205557 | JGI IMG/M metagenome (GOLD analysis project Ga0315275, IMG submission 205557) | Sediment microbial communities from Yellowstone Lake, YNP, Wyoming, USA - YL17G03_0 | ecosystem: Environmental > Aquatic > Freshwater > Lake > Sediment | place: USA: Wyoming | collected...
CGTGTTCACCGAGCCCGAGTTCGCCTCGGTGGGTCTGACCGAGGAAGAAGCCCGGCGACAGTCGGACCAGGTGCGCGTCGGCGTCTTTTCTTTTCAGGCCAACGGCCGGGCCCTGACCATGGACAGCCCGGACGGACAGGTCAAGATCATCGCCGGCCGGGACGACCGTATCCTCGGAGCCCATATCCTCGGGGCGTCCGCCAGCGAGCTCATCGCCGAACTGACGCTGGCCATGCATCAAGGTCTCACGGTCAGGGACGTGGCCTCCGCGATCCACATCCATCCGACGCTCAGCGAGGCGGTCATGGAGGCGGCCCTCAAGGTCCATGGCGAAGCCATACATATCATGAATTGAGGGGACATCGCTGGGGGTCTGCGAAGGTCAATCGAATGTCTCGATTTTTCTCATGAAATATTTGCAATATCTTCGCCGTTCATATAAAATTTCCGCCCGCGGAGAAGGACTCAGATGGAACTGGTCTTCGTTTTCCTGATCTTTGGTCTTCTGGGCGTCATCCTGCTGTCGATGAACGCTCTCCTGGGTCCGAAGAAAACGAATCCCGACAAAGAAAAGCCGTTCGAGTGCGGCAGTCCCTATCTCCAGAACGAGATCAAGCCGTTCCCGATCAAGTTCTCCCTCGTCGCGTTCGTTTTCCTCCTCTTCGATATCGAGGTCGTCTTTTTCTTCCCCTGGGCTTTGATCTTCAAGGAGATGCGGGGCCCGGCCCTCGTCATCATGCTCGCTTACGGCGCCGTCCTCGCCGCGGGATTCATCTACGCCTGGAAAAAAGGCGCGTTCGAGTGGGATTGAGCCCGATGCAGGGAAATTTCATCACAACCCGTTTGAACGCCATGCTCGGCTGGGGGAGAAAGTACTCGCTCTTCCATTATCCCTATGTGACGGCCTGCTGCGGGATGGAATACATGTCCGCCGCTTGCGCCCATTTCGACATCGACCGGTTCGGCGCCGGCTGGACGCGGTTCTCCCCGCGTCAGTCCGACCTTCTTCTCGTCGTCGGCACCATCTCCCAGAAGCAGGCCCCCGTTCTACGGACCGTCTATGACCAGATGACCGAGCCCAAGTGGGTCATCGCCTTCGGGGCCTGCGCCGTGAGCGGCGGCATCTACGACAACTACGCCGTCGTTCAGGGCGTCGATCAGGTCATCCCCGTCGATATCTTCATCCCCGGCTGCCCGCCGCGGCCGGAGATGGTCCTCGACGGACTGATCAAGCTCCAAGACAAGATCCAGAAAACGAAACAGGATTGGCGATGGAAGAAACAGCGATCCTAGTGGCGCTCAAGCGGCGTTTTCCTCAGGGCGTCGTGGATGCGTCCGCTCCGCTGGGGGACGCGACCATCGTCGTCCGCAAGGACGCGCTTCTCGAGATCATCCCGTTCTTGAAAGAAAAACCTTATGAGTTCGCCATGCTCCTGGACCTGACCTGCGTCGATTATCCGGAGCGCGCCGAGCGGTTCGAGATGGTTTATCACCTGTTTTCGCTGGCCGCGAACAGGCGTCTCCGGATCAAACTGTCGGTCCCGGAGAACGCGGCGGTCGTGGATTCGCTGGTCCGTTTCTGGAAGAACGCCGATTGGCTCGAGCGCGAGGTCTTCGATATGTTCGGCGTCCGTTTCGCCGGCCATCCGGACCTGCGGCGCCTGTTCATGAACGACGGCTTCGTAGGCCATCCCTTGCGCAAAGATTATCCGCTTCGCAAACGCCAGCCGATGATCTCCCTGAGGAAATAAGATGCCGAGCCGGATCCAGAGCCAAGCCCGACCGGACAGCCTCCTGATCAACATGGGGCCGTCCCATCCGGCCATGCACGGCGCCGTCCGGATAATGCTCGAGCTCGACGGCGAGCGGATCCTGAACTCCGAGATCGAAGTCGGCTACCTCCACCGCGGTTTCGAGAAGACCTGCGAGAACCGGACGTATTTCAACCTGCTGATCTACACCGACCGGCTGAATTACGTCTCTCCGCTCATCAACAACGTCGGCTACGTGATGACGGTCGAGAAGCTGCTCGGCCTGAACATCCCTGAGCGGGCTCAATATATCCGCGTCCTGATGAGCGAGCTGTCCCGGATCTCGGATCACCTGACCTGCCTCGCCGCCATGGCCATGGAATGCGGAGCGTTCACGGTCTTCTTGTACAAGATGAAGGCCAGGGAGTTCCTCTGGGACGTGATCGAGGCCACGACGGGGGCCCGGATGACGACGTCTTACATCCGGATCGGCGGCGTCCGGGCCGACCTGCATGCCGATTACGAGGCGGCCGTTCAAAAGGGACTGGCCGAGACCCGCAAGGTCCTCAAGGACGTCCATGGCCTCCTGGACAAAAACAAGATCTTTCTCAACCGGACCCGGGACATCGGGGTCATGACGCCGGAGAACGCCGTTAACTATGGCTGGACCGGCCCCGCTCTCCGCTCGACGGGGATCGCTTACGATGTCCGCAAAGCCCACCCGTATCTCACCTATGACCGGCTGAATTTCGAGATCCCGACCGGCGAACGCGGCGACAATTTCGATCGCTATATGGTCCGGATGCGGGAGATGGACCAGAGCCTGCGGATCGTGGAGCAATGCCTGGCCAAAATCCCGAAAGCGAAAACGGGCCTGATGGCCGACGGCCTGGAGCCGGCCGAAGCGATCCGCGCGGCGCGGACGCAGAAGCCGGACCGGCCGGTCAAGCTCTCGCCCAACCTCGAGGGTTCGGAGAAGGCCGTCACCAAGGACATTCTGGCCGACGACCGGCGCGTCACCATCCCGCCGAAAGAAGAGACGTACACGTCCATCGAAGGACTGATCTCGCATTTCAAGTATTTCATGAAGGGCCACGGCATCCGGCCGCCGAAAGGAGAAGCCTATCTCTCGGTCGAAGGCGGCAACGGCGAACTGGGCTATTATATCGTCTCCGACGGAACGGACCGGCCTTATCGGCTCCACCTGCGCGCCCCGTGCCTCCCCCTCCTGGCCGCGATCGAGGAATTGATCAAAGGCCGCATGGTCGCCGACGTCATCCCGACTTTCGGTTCCATGAACATCATCCTCGGGGAGTTGGACCGGTGAACCGCGAATTCACGGCCGAACTCAAGAAAAGGATCGAAGAGATCACGGCCCGCTATCCGAGCCGGCAGGCCGCTCTCCTTCCGGTTCTGCATCTCGTCCAGAGCGAGACGGGATTTCTCTCCGCCGAGGAGGAACGGGCGGTCGCCTCGATCCTGGGCCTCCCGCCGATCAAGGTCCGCGAGGTCGTCACGTTCTATACGATGTTCACTCGAAAGCCCCTCGGCCGGTTCCATCTCCAGGTCTGTTCCAATCTCAGTTGTTCGCTGGCCGATGGGGAACGAATCCTCCGGCATCTCCAGGCTAAATTGGGCATCGGGGCGGGGGAGACGACGCCGGACGGAAAATACACGCTCACCGAAGTGGAGTGCTTGGGCGCCTGCGAGCAGGCTCCCTGCATGATGGTCAATTTCGATTATCACGGGAACCTCGACCCGGAGAAGGTCGATCGGATCCTGGAAGAGTTGAAATAGGAATGGAGACGAAGGTTCTCACCAAGGGCTTCGAGCTGGACCATCTGTTCCGGATCGGCGTCTATCTCGACCAGGGCGGCTATCGGGCCGTCAAAAAAGCCCTGACCGAATGGAAACCCGAGCAGGTCCTGGACGAGGTCAAAAAGGCCAACCTCAGGGGCCGGGGCGGAGCGGGTTTTCCGGCCGGTCTCAAATGGAGCTTCGTCCCCCAGAAGACGGACAAAGCGAAATATCTCTGCGTCAATGCCGACGAGGGCGAGCCCGGGACGTTCAAGGACCGATACATCATGGCCCATGATCCTCATCTTTTGATCGAGGGGATCATCCTCGCCGCTTACGCCGTCGGCATTCATACCGCTTATATCTATATCCGGGGCGAATACGAGCTCATCGCCCGCCGTTTGGAGGGGGCCATCGGCGACGCGTGCGCGAAAGGCTATCTCGGGAAGAACATTCTGGGTGTCGGTTTCGACCTCGACCTGTACGTCCACCGCGGCGCCGGAGCCTATATCTGCGGAGAGGAGACGGGCCTTCTCGAATCGCTCGAAGGCAAGCGGGGCAATCCTCGGCTCAAACCGCCGTTCCCGGCATCCGTCGGGTTGTTCCAAAGTCCGACGGTCATCAACAACGTCGAGACGCTAGCCAACGTCCCCTTCATTGTTTTGAATGGGGCCGCCTGGTTCCTGGAGCGGGGCTCGCCCAAGGACGGGGGAACGCGGATCTTCGGCGTGAGCGGCGCGGTGAACAAGCCAGGGATCTATGAACTCCCGGTCGGGACGAGCCTGCGCGAGATCATTTTCGATCATGCCGGCGGCTTGAAACCCGGACGCGCGCTCAAGGCGGTCATCCCGGGAGGGATGTCGTCCCCCGTCTTTAAGGCCGACGAGGTCGACGTCAAGATGGACTGCGATTGCGTGGCCGCCGCCGGATCGATGCTCGGTTCGGGAGCGATCATCGTCATCGACGACAGGACGCCGATCCTGGATGTCCTGTCCAAAGTGGCCAAGTTTTACTCCCACGAGTCGTGCGGGCAATGCACGCCCTGCCGCCTCGGCACCTCCTGGATCCATAAGATCGTCAAGCGCATGGCCGCGGGGAAGGGCCGGGCGGACGATGTGGACGCGCTGATCCGCCTTTCGGCCAATATCAAAGGCCGGACGCTCTGCCCGATGGGCGACGCCGCCGCCCTGCCGGTCCTGGCCATCGCCAAAAAGTTTAAAGCGGAGCTCCAAACCGCCTTGAAGGGGAGCGCCTAGCGATCATGGTCAAAATCTTTTTGGACGGCGGGCCGGTCGAAGTCATCGAAGGGACGACCGTTTTCAAGGCCGCTCAACAGGCCGGCATCGCCATTCCCCATTTCTGCTATCATCCGGCTTTCGTTCCGGAAGGAAGCTGCCGGCTGTGTCTCGTCGAGATCGAGGGAAGTCCAAAATTGGAGCTGTCCTGTTCCATGGTCGTCCGCGAAGGGATGAAGGTCTCGATCCAGAGCCCGGCTGTTCGAGAAGCGCGCCGCGCCGTGCTCGAATTCATCTTAGCCGAGCATCCGCTCGACTGCCCCATCTGCGACAAGGCCGGCGAATGCAAACTCCAGGATTATTACCAGGACTACGGCCTGACCGAGAGCGTCTTCCGCGAGTCGAAGGAAAAACGGGAGAAGAAGGTCCGGATCGGGGACAAGCTCATCCTCGACCGGGAGCGCTGCGTTCTGTGCACGCGCTGCGTCCGCTTTCTGGCCGGGATCACCAAAACCCGCGAGCTCGGACTTTTCGAGCGGGGAATCCATTCCGAGATCGGCGGCTATGAGAACGAGCCGGTCCGGAACGGCTACTCCGGCAATCTGGTCGACCTCTGTCCCGTCGGGGCCATCACCGACACGGAGTTCCGCTTCAAGACGCGGCCGTGGTTCCTGACGAAGGGCGAATCGATCTGCCCGCTCTGCAGCCGCGGCTGCAACATTTTTATCGACTACCATCCCGGCTTTCCCCGTGTCCCCGGAAGCGCCAAGGTCTACCGGATCCGGCCGCGGACGAACGAGGCGGTCAACGGGCCGTGGATCTGCGATCACGGGCGGTACGGATACGTCGATCTGCAGCAGAAGAACCGCTGCGAAAAGCTCATCTGGAACAAGGGGCCAAGAACAACGACGGAACTAAGCTGGGACAAGGCTCTGATCGTTATCGGGGAGAAGATCAAAGCCCTGCGCGAGAACGGCAAAACCGGCCGGATCTCGCTCATCCTCACGACGTGGCTGACCAACGAAGAGCTGTTCCTGATCAAGAAGATTTTCAAGGACGGATTGGGCGTGAGAAACGTCTCTTTCGCCGATCCGGCGCCGGGGACGGAGGACGGCTTCCTGCTCCGGGCCGATCGGACGCCGAACCGGCGCGGGGCCCGGGAAATGGGATTCGAGGTGAAACCGGCCGACCTGGACGTTCTAGCCCGAGACTCAGATATCCTGTTCATTTTCGGCTCTTCATTCGCCGGAGGGTCCAACGACGGCGCATGGAAAGCGGCTCTGGAGAAAGTCTCCGTTAAGATCCTCGTGACGGCCCACTTGAACGAGCTCGCTTCGGCCGCGGATTTTGTCCTGCCGGCCGCGACCGTCGCCGAGAAAAGCGGGACGCTGACGAACGCGGACGGCCGGATCCAGAGAATCGCCGCGATCGCGCGCGCCTGCGGCGACATCCGGCCCGAAGTCCAGATCCTCCTCGACCTGGCTCGGGAGATCCATCTCGACGACGCCTATTTCGGCGCCTTGACCGGTCCGGAAGAGGTCCATCGCGAACTCGCCAAGGATATTCCCTTCTTCGGAGCGCGCCCATGACGGACCTCGGCATCGTTCTGATCAAGATCGTATTGGCCCTCGTCTGGTTCCTCGTCCTGACGCTTTATCTCACCTGGGCCGAGCGCAAGGAAAGCGCGGTCCTTCAGGACCGGATCGGGGCCAACCGGGCCAGCATTTTCGGCCTCCGCCTCTTCGGGCTGTTCCAGCCCTTTGCCGATGCCATCAAGATGATCTTCAAAGAGGACTTCGTCCCGGCTTTTTCCCGCAAGTTCCTCCATACGCTGGCTCCGTTTCTCTCCTTTTTTTTCGTGGCCATAACGATTTCGGCCATTCCCTTCGGCGACGATATCCGCGTCGCCGGGAAGACCATCAGTCTCCAGATCTTCGACGCCGACATCGGCCTGCTGTTCGTCCTGGCCATGCTCTCGCTGGGTATCTACGGCATCCTCCTCAGCGGCTGGGCTTCGAACAACCGGTTCGCCCTGCTCGGGAGCGTCCGGGGCGCCGCTCAGCTCATCTCCTATGAAGTGGCCCTGGGGCTTTCGCTCGTCGGCTTGATCATGGTTTATCCCTCTCTCCGGCTGTCCGATATCGTCCGGGCCCAGGGCGGTCTTTTATTCGGGTTCCTGCCCGCCTGGGGCGTCTTTCTCCAGCCGGTCGGGTTCATCCTCTTTTTATTCGCCGCCATCGCCGAGACCAAGCGCGTCCCCTTCGACCTGCCGGAAGGAGAGTCCGAGATCATCGGCTTTTTCACCGAATACGGCGGGCTGAAATGGGGCTTGTTCATGATGACGGATTTCATGGAGATCCTCATCGTCTCGACCCTGTTGACGACCCTCTTTTTCGGCGGCTGGCAGGTGCCTTGGCTGGGGGCGGGGGGATTCCAGTTCCCCTGGGGCGGGACCTGGCATCTCGCGCCGTGGCTCGTCACCGTCTTCCAGGTGGCCGCCTTCAATCTCAAGGTCTTCTTCTTCTGCTGGTTCCAGATCCTGATTCGCTGGACGTTTCCGCGCCTGCGCTACGACCAGCTCATGGACCTGGGCTGGAAACTGCTGGTGCCTCTCAGCCTGCTGAACATCCTCGTGACGGCCATCGTGATGAGCTTCTAACATGCTGAAAGCGTTCGGGTATTTCTTCGAACTCCTCAGGGGGATCTGGATCACCACCCGCCATTTCGTCGTCAACATGGTATTCCACACGTTGAACCTTTTCGGCATCAAGACCAAGAGAAAGGGAGCGGTCACGATCCAGTATCCTGAACAGAAAAAGGACCTGGCCTCCCGCCACCGCAGCCTGCACCGGCTGATGAAGCGGGACGACGGCAAGCCGCGCTGCGTGGCCTGCTTGCTGTGCGTCACGGTCTGCCCTTCGGAATGCATCGTGGTCGAAGCCGCGGAGGACCCCGACCCCGAGATCCAGAAATATCCTTCGACCTTCGTCATCGATCTCAACCGCTGCTGTTTCTGCGGGTTCTGCGTCGAGGCCTGTCCCGAGGACGCCATCCGCATGGACACGGCCAAAATCGACCTCGCCCAAACCTCTCACGACGCCCTGATCTTCGGACTCGACAAACTCCTGAAATGACCATCGGGGAATTTACACTCGGACATCACCGCATCACCGGGATCTGACTCGGCTGAACCGATTTTGACCTTGACCCTCGGCCGGCGCCCGATAAAGCGGCCGTCCTCTTAGGATTTTCTCGCTCCAAGTTGACTTTGGCGCCGGAACAAAAATATAATACCTGTCTTTCATATTCTAGGAGGTATCATATTATGAAAAAGGTTACCGTCGAGGAGTTGCTCAAAAAGGCCCGGCAACCCTCCGAAGATGCGCCCCGTCTTCATAAGTTCTACAAGGGCAAAGTCGGCGTTTCGGTCAAATGCCGGGTCCGGGATTTCAACGATTTCGCCATTTGGTACACGCCCGGCGTGGCCGCGGTCTGCAAGGAGATCCATCAGGACCGCGAAAAGGCTTACGAGTACACCAACAAATGGAACAACGTCGCCGTCATCAGCGACGGCACGCGGGTCCTCGGACTGGGGGACATCGGCCCGGAGGCCGGGTTGCCGGTCATGGAAGGCAAAGGGCTTCTCTACAAGTACCTGGGCGGCGTGGACGCGTTCCCCCTTTGCTTGAACGAAAAGGATCCCGACAAGATCATCGACATCTGCAAAGCCCTTCAACCGAGCTTCGGTGGTTTTAACCTCGAGGATATCGCCCAGCCGAAATGTTTCAAGATCCTAGATACGCTCCGGGCCGAGTGTGAAATCCCCGTCTGGCACGACGACCAGCAGGGCACGGCCTGCGTCACCGTGGCCGGCCTGCTCAACGCCCTCAAGATCGTCAAGAAGAACATCCAGGAAATCAAATGCACAGTCGTCGGTTCCGGCGCTTCCGGGATCAACATCGCCCGCTTGATCATGACGGCCGGCGCCAGTCCCGAGAACATGCTCTCGGTCGATTCCAAGGGCATCTTGTCCCGCGACCGCGCGGACCGCGAGACGCTCCAAGCGAAATTCAAGGAGAAATGGGAGATCTGCCTGCGGACGAATCCTCGCTGCAAGCAGGGCCAGATCCCCGACGCCATCAAAGGCGCCGACGTGCTCGTCTGCGTCTCCACGCCCGGGCCGGGTACGATCAAGCCCGAGTGGATCAAGACCATGGCCCCCAATTCCATTGTCTTCGCCGAAGCCAATCCCATCCCCGAGATCTGGCCGTGGGAAGCCACGGAAGCCGGGGCGCGCATCGTCGCCACCGGGCGTTCGGATTTCCCCAACCAGGTCAATAACTCCCTTGGATTTCCAGGCATCTTCCGGGGCGCCCTCGACGTCCGGGCCAAGACCATCACCGATGAGATGTGCCTCGCCGCGGCCAACGAGCTGGCCCAGGTGGCCTACGACAAGGGCATCAGCGAGGAATACATCATTCCGAACATGGACGAATGGACCGTTTTCCCCAGGGAGGCCGTCGCTGTCGGCACCAAGGCCATCGAACAGGGGGTAGCCCGCAAGAATATTCCGGCCGCGGAGCGTTTCAAAATGGCCGAAGAGATCATCCGACAGGCCCGGGCCGAGGTCCAGCTCCTGATGAAGGAAGGCTTTATCGCGGACCCGGATAAATGACGGTCGGTCCGGAAAGCAAAAAAAAAGCGTCCGGATTTGACTTTTACCCGAAGTTATGATACATATCGGGAACATCGGAGTGTTCTATCGGGCTCAGTTTAGGCAATACCCACGAAGATTGAGTCGACTATTTTTTTCGTAAGATATGGAATTTCATGAGAGGAGGTACAAATCATGAAAGGGTTCACTAAAAATCTCGTCTTGGTTCTGGCGATCGCAGTGGTTTTAGCGGGATGTAAAGCCCCCACACAGCTGGTCGACACGACCAAGGCCGCCATTGACGAAGTCACGAAGGCCGGCGCCGCCAAGTACGCTGTAGCCGAGCTCAAGGGCTTGAACGACAAGCTGACGGCCGCCCTGGACGAAGTCGCCGCTCAGGACAAGAAGTTCTTCAAGAAATTCGGCAACGCCAAAGAGATGCTGACCAGCCTGGGCACGGACATCGAAGCCCTCAAGACCGCTCTTCCGGCCAAGATTGAAGCGGCCAAGAACGAGGCCCTCAAGCTCCAAGGTGAGGCCAAAGCGGCCATCGACGAAGCAAAAGCTCTTTTAGCCAAAGCACCGACCGGCAAAGGGACGAAGAAAGACATCGATGCCATGAAGGCCGATCTCGCCGGCGCCGAGACCGCGTTCGCCGAAATCCAGACCGCCATTGACGGCAAAGATTATATCGGCGCCCAGGACAAGGCCAAATCGATCATGACCAAGGCCGCCGAAGTCGCCGCCCAGGTCAAGGCCGCCATCGAAAAAGTGACGGGCAAGAAGATCGGATAACGGCCTTTTTTCGTCCGGTAGTGAGTCCCGTTGAAGACTCAGTCGAGAAGCGGCGGCGTCTTGCTACTCGGATTCCTGCTGATCTCTTTCGCCTGTAAAACAGCACCGGTTCCTCCGGAAGCCCAACAGGCCGAAAACCTGGAGCAGGCTCTCTGGAGGGCCGGTGCGTCTTTTTATGCCGAACAAAGCTACGAGCGATTCAAAGCGGACCTGAAGAGCGGCCGAGAGAAGCTGGCTCAAGAGAAAGCCAAATTCGGCTGGTTTCGGGATTACTCCTCCCTCCAAACGCATTTCCGTGATCTTCTCCAAAAAGGCAATGAGCTGCTCGCCCGGATCGAGACCCTCAAGGGTTCGAAAGCCGAATATTACACCCATCAGACGGCGGACCTCGCCGGACGGGTAATCCGACTCAAACGGATGACCGACTATTTTAATGAGAACGGTCCCGTCCGAAAGAGCCTGTCGCAGGCCGAGATCAAACTGAGCGAGACGGAAACGCTCCTACGCAAAGAGCAGTTCGGTTCGGTGGGGGAGAGCTTGGCCGTCGTTGAGAACTGCATCCGAGAAGCCGAGCGGTCCATGGCGGACATCCTCAGCCGCTATCTGGACAAGCGCGAGCTGGATAAATGGCGGACATGGGCCGACGAAACCGTCGTTGACTCCCGAAAGAACGGAACGACCGCTTTTCTCGTCAATAAGCTCGAGCGAAAGCTGACGGTCTATAAGAAGGGCGCGGTTATCGCCCGCCTCGATATCGGCTTGGGCCGATACGGTCTTTCGGACAAGCTCTATTCGGGTGATGAGGCGACGCCGGAAGGGAAGTACCGGATCACCAGGAAGTATCCGGAAAGCCAGTTCTA
>Ga0315275_10006646_pt1 | contig 11092 bp, 11 predicted proteins | sample YL17G03_0_MG_FD_205557 | JGI IMG/M metagenome (GOLD analysis project Ga0315275, IMG submission 205557) | Sediment microbial communities from Yellowstone Lake, YNP, Wyoming, USA - YL17G03_0 | ecosystem: Environmental > Aquatic > Freshwater > Lake > Sediment | place: USA: Wyoming | collected...
CAGAAGTTAGTCGTGCAGGAAAGCGGCTACAGCAAGGCAAAAGTGTCGAAAGTTCTGAAATCCCTCGAGGAACGCGGTGTTTTGAAACTCGAGCGGATTGGGCGCTCAAACAAGATATTCCTGGAGTCTAATTTGCAAAAGAAGGAGAAAAAAGACGGCGGAAACAATAAGAAGGCATAAAACAGCTTAGTTTGGCTCGGAAACTATAGCGGAAACAATAACGGGCACTATAGGAAACAGTTGCACCTTTCCAATATATCCCCCCGGCTACAGTATATTCTAAAGAAAACGGCGCCTAGATTTACGCAGCTCAATGGTGCGACACGTCAGCGCGTGTTGTGCCGAGTAAATGCGTATAATCTTTTTGGGCGCGAGCAAAGTGGATTGCTGGTGATCGCGGGAAAAGTCCGCGCGCGGGGATTGCGCGGAAAGATTTCGCGGCCGTCAACGGTTCATATTTGTGAGCGCAGATTGGCGCCAAATGCGCATACACCGCGCAAGCAAAAAAAATAAAAAACGGAGATGAAACATATGCAGTTTAGGAAATTGGCTGCGGTTGCAGGAACAGCACTCATGGCTGGATTAAGCATGGCTGGACCCGCGCTGGCGGCAGGAGTAACCAACGTTGCAGACATCGGTAGCATTGCAGGCTCCTCGAACGGAGCAGCGATAATGCCGACGTTTGTGGTTGGAAAAGACGCGCAACCGGCGGACGTTGCTGCTGCGATAAACCTCGCGGCGTACCTCGCTGGGAACGTGTACACATCGACACCCGTATCAGTGACAGGCGGAGCAGCGGCCTCTGACGGAGTAACCTTCAGGGTCGAGCTCGGAAACACAACCGCCAACACAAAAGACTTCGACCTTAGCTCGGACTTGAGCTTGCAACCCACGACACGTGGAGGCAGACCGGCGACCTTCCTTAAAGAAGGCGCGTTCACCCTCTCGGGAACCGAATACAAATTTTACGAGAAGGTGCTGCTTAGTAGCTCGTCGCTCATAACCACATCCGGTTATTACATGCAGAGAGGAAACAGCGACACTACATTCGAAAACAACTACAAGAGCTACGGCTTTACTGTGCCGAACGACAAGGTAACGTACGGCGTTATCTTCGACACAGCAGCGCCCGTTGGAACCAACAACCTTACATCGCAAACAGTGAAGTTCCTCGGTGTGGACTACACAGTCTCGTACTCTTCGACCAGCAAGGTAGAGCTTGCGCCTGTGGGCGGAAGCGTCGGCCTTAAGGGCGGAGAGCAGGCGACCGTGGGTGCCTATACGCTGAAAGTGGACTCGATCGCGACCGCGAGCGGCGGTTCTGCGGATGTCTTCATAACAGTGTGCAAAGGAGACGTGTGCAGCCCCTCGACCGGCTTCAGGTCTGGCGACACCAAGACACTTACCGTAGGTACTGAAACCGTGGGCGTGACTCTCTCGAGCGTAGCTTACGGAGCAAGTGCATCAGTGCTGCTCGGAACGACAGCGATAAAGCTGGAGAACGCGCAGACGCTGACGAACTTCCCCAATTGGAGGGCAGGCATAGGATCCTCTGGAAACGCCGTAGTGAACATGACCATGACCTATGTGCAGCCGCACTCCTCGTTCTCAGGAACATACCCTGTGATAGAGGAAGGCAAGGCAGTCGCAGCACCCTACGACTTCTTCACCTTGAAGAACAAGGGATGGGAAGCAAGGGACTACTACAGGCTGACCGTTGCAACGGGAAGCAACAGCAACTTCGCAGGCGGCGCCTCTTCGTCAGAGGAAGGCGTGACACTTGCGATAACGAACCCCGCGACTGGCGCAGCGATAAAGGTTTGGGACACCGGTGGAGGAACCTACTCGGACAAAGTGGCCTACGACCTGACAAACAACGCCTGGAGATACCTGAACACAACTACAGGCTGGACTACATCGTCATCTGTACCGCAAGTGCAGCTTACAGACCTGCAGATGACATTGGGCGTGGTAAATGCAACTTGCATCAATGTAACAGCATGCCCGCAAGAATTGCAGTGGGACAAGAACTTCCTCATAAAGGAACCCGCGCTGACAGAATCAGGAAGGACAAAGGCATTCCAAATTGCGGTCGACTACAACTACGGCAGCAATGGATATGCAAGGTTCGCTGCAAACACTACAGCACAGCTGGGAAGAGGCACAGACGCCAACTACCTGATTTACGGTAGCCAGCTCCTGTCAGTGGACAACGACACAATAGACAATGTCCATGTGTTCGCGCTAGCCTACGGAGGCACCACACCCAAGGCAAGGACCGCCTTCACGAGCAGCTACGGAACCAAATTGGTTTCTGCCGACCAGACCCAGATAGTCTTGGACGTACCCAAGGCGCAGAACTATGCAGACGTCCTCTTTGGTCGCGAAGCGGGAACAGCCGGTTCGACAGTTTCAGCGGTAAGCAAGTCGCCCATACAGATAACCTTCGACGTTGCGAAGCTGGACACTGAGATCTCGGACGCATCCAAGATGACCACAGACATGGTCATAATGGGTGGGCCTGCGGTCAACCAACTGGCTGCGACACTGCTCGGAAAGACATACCCGACGCACGGCGCTGACAGCGGAATACCCGAGAACGCCGCGTTGGTGAAAGTCTTCCAGAACGCCTTCAGCTCAGGCAAAGTCGCCGTGCTGATAGCGGGATGGGACGCGCCCCAGACCGACCTCGCAGTAGCTGCGATACAGGCCGGCAAGGTGACGAACGCTGTTCCTGCGGTGAGCATATCCGGAACGGCTGCGGCGCCTTCGATAACAACTGCCGCGTAAAGGAAAACCCCTAAGAGGGGGTTTTCCCCCTCACTTTTTCTTTTTATTTTTCATTCGGCGTCAGCTGTGGCGAACGGAATCAGAAGCGTGTCAAGGACCACCGACTAAAGTCGGTGGCTTGTTGACATTGGTGCGTCCTCTGCAAAAACCTTCGGTTTTTGCGTGTCGAGCGGACTTGCTGGTCCGCGAAACGCGAACACCAGCAGGTGTTCGCTGTCGTGAAATCGAAGATTTCACTTCATGAGCACGCGTGAATCCCACCATATTAATATGGTGATCAGGTAGTGGAATTCACGCTGTTTAAAAGCCTGCCGTCCAAATGAGTGAAAGGTTGTGCCATGAGAACAAAAACAATCGTTGCATTGCTTGTATTAGCTGTACTTGTCAGCGCCTGCGTGGCCCAGCCCGACCCTTATAAGATGAACGTGGGCGGGCAGAAGATGACCACCAGGGCGAACCTGGAGGAGGCGGCAAAGGTGCCCGTTTATCCGGACGCCTCGACGTTGAAGAGCGTGCTGCTGACCCCTGACGTTGGGGTCATCAAGATAGCCTACATTCCCGCCAACGAGTCAAACGGGTTCTATACCGTCGCGGGCTTTGAGATCTCTTACAAGATGACAATCATACAGAAGGCCGTTTTCGGCGACTACCCAAATATTGAGGGGCTGGTGCTCAATTCAACGGACGAAGCTTACAAGCTGGCCAGCGTGCGGTCGCCCGTCATACTGATGAGGGCCGGTGCGGAGAGGACCGCCGTCACCGTGGACGGCAACGTTGTTATAGTCGAGGGGAAGGACATGACCGAAGAAGGAAGGGCGTACACCGACCTTGACCTTGCGGCCGACAAGCTGCTCCTCAGCCTTTTAGAGGTGTGAGCATGGCTGTCGAGCCTTTCGTGGATGCGGCCTACCTGTTGTTCGCCTTCACGAGCCTCTATTTCGTGATACTTTTTTTCCTGCTTTTTGCGCGGAACAAGCGGGACCTGAAGGCGTTGCCCCAGCTCTCCGCCCTTCCCGGCATTACCCTCATAGTTCCCGCCTACAACGAGGAAAAGACCGTGTCAAAGACGCTGCGCCACCTCCAGGGTTTCGATTACCCGAAAGAGGGCGTCGAGATACTGGTGGTCGATGACGGCTCGTCCGACCGCACGTTCGAGGTCGCCTCCCGCTTCAAAGGCGTGACTGTTTTGAAGAAGAAGAACGGCGGCAAGGCGAGCGCCCTCAACTACGGCCTCAGGTTCGCGAAAGGCGAGCTGGTCGGCTGCGTGGATTCGGACAGCTCCCCCCGCAGCGACGCCCTGCTAAAGATGGTGCCGTTCTTTTCCCAGGAAAACGTCGGCGCCGTCACCTCCTCGATATTCGTTTCGGGCGCCAAGAACACGATAGAGCGCCTCCAGCGCATAGAGTACATAATGATAGTGTGGGCGCGAAAACTTTTGGAGTACCTCGACAGCGTGTACTGCACGCCCGGTCCGCTCAGCCTTTACAGAACTGACGTGTTGCGCAAAGTGGGCGGCTTCGACGAAAAGAACCTCACCGAGGACATAGAGGTCGCCTGGAAGCTGATACACCACGGCTACAAGATAAGGATGGCGTCCGCGGCCGAGGTCTACACCGCACCGCAGGAAACGTTCGGCAAGTGGTGGAAGCAGCGCCTGCGCTGGAACATAGGCGGCATGCAGACCACGCTTAAGTATCGTAATGATCTGTTCAGGCGCGGCTTCGGTTCGCTCGGCATGTTCGTGATACCGTTCTTTTCGCTCTCCTACTTCCTTTCCATGTTCGGCCTGTTCCTGTTCGGCTATATCGTTACTAAGTGGGTCTCTAATCTGGTGCTATTCGCCACGGGCGCGTCCGCGCTCGGCCTAAATCCGCTCAACCATCTCGGCATGCTGATGCTGCCGGACGTGTTCACGGTGTTCGGGCTGCTCATACTTGTCCTTTCCCTGGTCTGGGTCAGGATAAGCCTGAAGACCGTCGGCAAGCCGCTCGGCGGCTGGCGCGGGCTGGTCGACCTGGCGCTCTACCTAACCGTTTATATAACGATATTCCCATTCAATCTGTTGCAGTCCTCGTGGCGCTTTGTTACCGGGAACTACTCGGGTTGGCAGGGCTTCACGACCTCGCGAAGTTGATTTCATGCAAAAAGACCTGCTCTGGAAGGCCGGGCTCCTGACCGTGGTTATTTTCGCCGCAGGCATAGGCATCGGGATGTGGCTGGACATCTCGCGCGTGGGTTCCGTCCAGGAGCGGCTTACGGACATAGACCTGGAGTGGAACGATGCGCGGCTGCAGAGCCTTTACTACAGCACGCTGAACGACAGCGCCTCCTGCGGGGCGGCCGTACGCGCAAACCTGGATTTCAACGGCAAGATTTACGCGGAAGGACAGACCATAGAGAAATACGAGGCCATCAACCGCTTCGCCCCGGACCTGATACAGCAAAAAAAACGGTATGCTTTGCTGCAGTTCCAGTTCTGGCTTAACAGCCTGAACCTGAAGAAGAGCTGCGGCGCCAATTACACCACGTTCGCTTATTTTTACTCCCACTACAACACTTCGCTTGAAATAGACCAGGAGCTGCAATCGGCGGTGCTTTTGGAGCTTAAGGAGCAGTGCGGAGATTCGGTGCTGCTGGTCCCGCTGCCGCTGGACCTGGAACTCACTTCGATCGATTTGCTGAAGGACGCGTACAAGATAAATTCCGCGCCGAGCATTCTGGTCGACGAGTCGTCCGTCCTGCGCGGCCTGCAGAGCCTGCCGGACCTGGAAAAGATTGCGAAGTGTTAATTGCCGGCTGCGACGGCTTTGAGGACGAAGTCCTCTCAGCCCATTATTTTTTCCAGCACGACCGTGGCGTACGAACCCGATGGAAGCGCGAAGGAGATTTTCGCCTTGGTTTTCTCGGGATTGAGGTCATCCTTGCTCACTTCCAGTATTTTCAGGTCCTTCGGAACGAGCATGACTTCGCGCTCCCCGCCGGACGTCGCTATCTCGGGCATGCCGGACATCTTGAAATGGTTTCTTGTTATCTGGAGTTCGGCCATTATTTTTTTTATCTTTCTCTGTATCGGGTCCTTCTCGTCAAGCTCCGTGTTGTATCCGGGCAGCGGCTCCTTCTGTCCGGCGCTCAGCCGTTCGCCTTCTATGGCCCTGTTCCAGATGTCGGCCTGCACCGCGTTGATGAACATTTTCCTGAGCCTGGACGGCAGCCTCCTCAGCGCCCCGCAGAAGTCGTCTGGGTGCTGCGTGAGGTAATCGAGCATGGAGCGCTCGTACTTGAGCCTGTACGGATAGTCGTTGAGCCCGCGCTTGAACGCTTCGATGCGGCCCCAGCGCTCCCACATGGATTTCCGCATTTCAAAAACATCTTCGGGCTCGCCCTCGAAAGCGCGCGCGACGTAGATCTTGCACGCCTGCTCGAAGTCCTTCTTCATCATAAGCAGGCCCACGATGTGGCTCAGCCTCCTTACCTCGCCGAAGCGCTGCGGCCCGAAGACGTTCGGTATGCCCTTGTCCAGCTCGCTGAACAGCATTTCAAGCCTGAAGCGCGTTTCCCGCTCGTCATGGTCGATGTCCCTTATCGTGATTATGAACTTGTTGCCTTCCGAGTCGCCTAGCTGCAGCTTGCGTTGCGCTTCCGTGAAGTCGGAGAACCAGATGTCCCTGATGGTGAGCGCCTTTATTTTCTCGGCCGGCACGTTCCAGACGGAGACCCGCTGCTTCGTTACGGCCCGTTTGTCCTTGGTCCCGGCAAAGCCTATGCGGCTGACGCTGATGTGCAGCTTCCGCGCAAGCTCCTTGACCGCCATGTTGGTGTCCCAATTGAACTTCTCCATCCAGAAAACGGTATGCACGCCTTCTTCCTCGCCGTACTTCTGCTTCTGCAGCTTTTCATGGAGGGTTTCCTTCGGCGGTATCTCTTCCACTACGAAGTCCTCTATCCTCTGCCGGAGCCGCCCGCCTATTGTTTGCATAAGAAACATCCGCTTTCTAAGCCTTATTAAGCGTTGCCTAAATCATGCTCAGCGTGAGCCAGTCGCGCACGCCCAGCGCAAGGCCCAATATCAGGATTATTATCTTCAGCAGGTTCTTCAGCCGCCGGTCGCCCTTCTCCCTGTCTATATAATAGAGGACCGCCCACACCACGGCCAGCTTCAGCGGGAACATTATCCAGGGGCCTGTCAGGTCTATCAGGAAGCCGGGCAAAACATGCTGCTCGTAGAACCCGTAGAACGTGAGCGCGGTGAAGGTGCCGCTGGCGTCCAGCAGGTGCGACCAGAGGATTGCGGCGTTTGTTTTTGTGAGCAGCCTCGGCCTGAGGCGGCTTGCTCCGTAAAGCAGCAGCGCCCACGCGGCCGCCAGACAGAACACTTTGAGGAAACCGTCAAAGTTCGTGATGCGCGTGATTGAGAGGTTGTAAAGCAGCAGCAGTCCGCCTACGGCGTACATGAACTTTTCATACTTCAACACTTTCTTTTTTTCCAGCAGCAACCCGATAAGCAGTGAGCCGAGCGCGACGGCGAATATCAGGAAGTATATCGGCGGGCTGCACCACCACCAGCCGTTTCCGTAGATTCCCAGCGCGTGGTCCCGCAATGCGCGCGCCCAACCACCGTAAATTATGAACGGCAGCAGCGCCAAAAAGAAGCGTCTGTCTATCTTCAGCTTGAGCCGCCCGAGGAGCTTGTAGGTCCCAAATGCGGCCAAAATGAGTATCAATCCGTACGTTAATGTCGCTTCAAGCGTGTAGTAATGGCAGAGCGGCTGCGCGAACTTTTCCGAGAACCAGGCCGAGATGTCCATTCTATCACAAGAGCTTCATTTTGCCCGTGATTTTGTCGACCTTCGCGTCCGCGGCCGGCCCTATCCCCACAGCAGTGGCAGTTCCGGGCTCCAGCTGCGTCAGGCCCGCGTCGTTTATTATCGAGGCGGGCAGCTTCGCCGCCCTGGCCAGTTCGAAAACTTCCTCGAGCTCCTTCTCGCTTGAGACCTTGACAACGACCTTCTTCATTCCTTCAGAGAGCCATTCCTCGCGCTCCTGCTTTCCGGCCTTGAGGAAGGCGTCTATGCTCGCGTGCGCGCATTGGACTGCGATTTTGCCCTTTCCCATGTCCAAGTCCATGCGCACGGCTATGGACTGCTTCATGCAGAAGGATTTTGCGGCTTGCTTAATAACCTTAATCCTTGCGCAGGCTTCTGACCGCCCACATCCTCTGGAGAACGGTCACTGCTGCCAGGAGCACGCCGAATGCCATGATGTACGTGGCATAGACCGGCATTATGAAATAAGCAATCATCGAGGCGAATATCAGCATCAGCCGCTCCGCCCGCTCCAGTATTCCGCCCATCCTGTCCAGCAGCTCCTTTTCCGTGACGACCTTCCTATGGTCCGCATAAGCTCTGGAAAAGGTGGTCATGGTCGTGCCGAAGAAAAGCATCCCCGTAAGCCACATCCAGCCCGGCACCATCCAGTCAGGGTAGCCGAAGAGCATGAGCCCGAACAGCATCGCCGCTTCCACGAAGCGGTCGGTCATGCCGTCAAGGTACGCGCCGTAATTGGTCACCTTTCCCATCACGCGCGCAACCCCGCCGTCTATGGCATCCATGGCGGCCGCCAGCGCGAACAAGAAAAGTGCGTACGCCAGTTCGTGCCGGAGCAAAAAGTATATGCCCGCTATCGCGGGCAGCAGCGAGATTATCGTCCATTTGTTCGGGGAGAGCGGGAACTGCGCGAAAGCTATGCCCAGCTTGATTCCGACCCTCTTCGAGATGTCCGGGAAAAACGATTTCATTACCATTCTATCACCCTGTTGCCGTGTGCGCGTACAGCGCGCCCAGCTCATTAAGTATCTTGCCCACGTCCCTCAGGTCTTCAGATGCGTAATCCGCGCCATTATTCACAAGCTGCCCGGGGTTGAGCATGCCCTTCTCCAGCGAGCCTGCCTTCCCTATCGCCAGGTCGGCTCCCTTCTGGTTCATCTTCACGTCCGACGCGGAATCGCCGACAAATATGACGCCCGCCAGCTCAAAGTGTTTTCTCATATGGGCGATGTGCTCGCTCTTGCTTCCTTCCCCGCAGCCCCATATCGTTTCAAAATAGCCGGTAATTCCGTGCCTGTCAGTCAGTTCCTTGATTAGCCAAGCCTCGGTGCTGGAGGCTATGGTCTGAAAGTGGCCCATTTTGCTTACTGCTTGCAGGGCTTCTTCCACCTCAAAGAACGGTTCGGCTGCCCTGTAGACTTCGTCCGTTTTCCTGGCCGAATACCTTTTTGCGCAGCGTGCTCTTGCGATTTTGGCGCGTTCCGGGTATATCTTTTCCAGCTGTGCTGGGAACGGTATGCCCGTCGTTGAGTAATAGAGAACTTTGGCGTAATTCTGGACCGTGCCGAACTCCTCGTGCATAACATCGGCGGCAAGGTCCCCGTGCTCGCCCATCGTGTCCAGAAGGGTCCCGTCAAAATCGTAGGTAACAAGTATCTTCCCCGTGTGGCCCCCTCGCTCGATGCCCTCGCAAAGCTTCCGTGCCGCGTCCTTTATGCTCGGTATGGTCTCCACAAAACTACCTGCTAGAATAGCATCAGAAAAAGATTTAAGCTAGCCAGCCGGCGCCCTACGGATGGTCACTTTTTTTGCAAACGCCAATATCCATTTTGTCGGCGTCTTGCAGTATTTTTTGTCCTGATGGACAACGGATGTCACTTTTATGATTTTGAATCCTGCTGCTTTGAGGAGTTTTTCAAATTCAGACGGCCTGAAGTTGCAAACGAACTTTTTTAGCGGCGGAGTGTACCTTTTGTCCGTCACTAGGCCTTCGCCTGAACCTCTGCGCGTAAGGAAAACGGCGGTTCCGCCTTTCCTTAGGACCCTGTGCATTTCCTTAAGCGCTTTGACGCCGTCTTCACGGTTTAGATGGTAAAAGGACGCCCAGCACCATATGCCGTCAAAATATCCTGCTTTGAATTTGAGGGTTTTCATGTCCATTTTATAAAAGCGGGCGCCCGGAGCCAGCCGCTTCGCAATGGAAAGCAGTTTCACGGATGTGTCTATTCCTGTCGTATCGAAGCCCTTTTCCGAAAAATAAACGGAATCGCGTCCGTATCCGCAGCCGATGTCCAGAATTCTTCCCCGTTTTGGCAGCATGCGTATGAACCGTTTCAAAGAAAAGTAAGGCCTTAAGCGTAGCGTTCTGGAAGAAAAGGATTCCGCCCCCTTATCATAACTTCTTGCTGTCGTGATGTATTCCTTCAGCACGTTCTATCTTTCCCTCCTATCCACCCAGTCCACCGCCTCTTTGAGGTCCTTGGCCTTCGCGTCCGCCTTCGAAAAGTCCTGGTGTGCCGAGTATTCCTGGGGTATGGCCACGCAGGCGACCTTTGCGGCCTTGGCCGACTGCAGTCCGTATTGCGTGTCCTCGAACGCCACGCATTCGCCCGGTTTCACGCCGAGTTTTTTCATGCCCAGAATGTAGACGTCAGGATACGGCTTGCCGCGCTTTACGTCATCCCGCGTTACAATGGTTTTGAACAACCCGAGCAGTCCGGACCGCTCCAGTTTCAGCACGGTTTCGGGCCTCGGCCCGCCCGTGATGAGCCCGACCTTCCAGCCTTTCTTGATGAAATGCTCCACCGCTTCTCTTGCGTACGGAGTCAGTTTTATCGGCTTGGTTCTGAACCATTCAAGGAGCAGCGCCTCCTTCTTCAACCGTAGCTCGCCTTCCTTGACGTTGAGCTTGTACTTCTTGACTAGCTCCGATTCCACAGCCTTGGCGCTCTTCCCGCCGTAGTGCAGGTATTCGTTTTTTGAAAGAACGACGCCGAACGGCTTCAGGATATCCGCCCAGCCCTGCCACTGGAGGTATTCCGTTTCAATCAGCGTGCCGTCTAGGTCGAAAATCGCGGCTTTGAACATGAATTATCTTTCCCTTTGCCCGCTTATGAACTCTTCCACCATCTGCCGCGCCACCGTATCGGGAAACTGCTGCGGCGGGTGCTTCATCGTATATGCCGCTATCGAAGTGAGCTGTCCGCCAATGCCACGGTCCAGCGCCAGTTTTGCGCAGCGTACCGCATCAATCACGACGCCCGCGCTGTTCGGGCTGTCCTCCACCGACAGGCGTGCCTCGAGTTCTATCGGCACGTCGCCGAACTTCCTGCCTTCTATCCGCAGGAAGCACACCTTGTTGTCGTTCTGCCACGGCACGTAGTCGCTGGGCCCTATGTGTATGTTGTCCGGATGGAGCGGGACGGGAAACTGCGATTGCACCGCTTCCGTCTTTGATATTTTCTTGCTCTTCAGCCTTG
>Ga0315275_10006647_pt1 | contig 11091 bp, 7 predicted proteins | sample YL17G03_0_MG_FD_205557 | JGI IMG/M metagenome (GOLD analysis project Ga0315275, IMG submission 205557) | Sediment microbial communities from Yellowstone Lake, YNP, Wyoming, USA - YL17G03_0 | ecosystem: Environmental > Aquatic > Freshwater > Lake > Sediment | place: USA: Wyoming | collected...
CCCCGAACTCGAGAAGCGCATCAAGTCGGCGCAGGAGGCGGAAACGAAGGCGCCCACGCTGGTGCGCAACAAAGTGACCGAGGAGGAGATTGCCGAGGTCGTCTCGAAGTGGACCGGCATCCCGGTCGCGAAGATGCTCGAGGGCGAGCGCGAGAAACTGCTGCGCATGGAGGAAGGCCTCGGCAAGCGCGTCGTCGGGCAGGAAGAGGCCGTCAAGGCCGTGTCGGACGCCATCCGCCGCTCGCGTGCCGGACTGTCGGATCCCAACCGCCCGAACGGTTCGTTCCTGTTCCTTGGACCCACGGGCGTCGGCAAGACCGAGCTCTGCAAGGCGCTCGCGGAATTTCTCTTCGACACCGAGGAGGCGATGGTGCGCATCGACATGTCGGAGTTCATGGAGAAGCACTCCGTGGCCCGGCTCATCGGCGCACCCCCGGGATACGTGGGTTACGAGGAGGGTGGCTACCTGACGGAAGCGGTCCGCCGGCGGCCCTATGCCGTGATCCTGCTCGACGAGGTCGAGAAGGCTCACCCGGACGTGTTCAACGTCCTGCTGCAGGTGCTCGACGACGGGCGCCTGACGGACGGACAGGGACGTACCGTGGACTTCCGCAACTCGGTCGTCATCATGACGTCGAACCTCGGCTCGCAGTTGATCCAGGAGCTGGCCGGCGAAGCCAATTACGCCAGGATGAAGTCCGCGGTGATGGAGATCGTCGGTCAGCATTTCCGGCCTGAATTCATCAATCGCGTGGACGACGTCGTGGTGTTCCATCCGCTCGGCAAGGAACACATCCGCTCGATCGTCGACATCCAGATCGGCCACCTGCGCAAGCGCCTGGCCGACCGGGACATCGGTTTCGAGCTCGACGATGCGGCGCTCGATCTGCTCGGCGAGGCGGGGTACGACCCGGTGTACGGAGCGCGGCCGCTCAAGCGGGCGATTCAGCACCAGCTCGAGAACCCGCTGGCGCAGCGGATCCTGCGGGGTGAGTTCGCCCCCGGCGATACGGTGCGGGTGAGCGCGCGCGACGGTGCGCTCACCTTTGCGAAGCAGGCGGAGGAGGCTGCGCCGGAACCCGCGAAGCGGAAGAAGGCCTGACGCTTTAGCGAATGCGCTTGCCTTGGGGCCACGGCTCCGCGCGGCCGGGCCGCAGGAATCGCAGCGTTCCGCGTCCGGGGTCTGCTCGCGGGGCCGTGCGCGGGATGGACCCCGCGCCCGGAGCCCACAGGGATGTGCTTGCGGCGTCCCCGCGAGCAGACCCCGGACGCGGAGCGCCGATTCCGAGGCGAAACCGCGTAGCTCGACCCAAAGCGAAACGAGCCGAGAAGTCACGACACGTTCCGTATAATCGCCACCCGGAGCCGCAGACGACGAGCGAACATGCCCATCTACGAATACCAGTGCACCAAGTGCCACCACCACCTGGAGGCGCTGCAGAAGTTCTCGGACAAGCCGTTGCGCGAGTGTCCAGAGTGCGGCAAGCACACGCTCAAGCGGCTCATGTCAGCGCCGATGTTCCGGCTTGCGGGCAGCGGCTGGTACGAAACGGACTTCAAGTCCGACAAGGAGAACAAGCGCAACCTGGTCGGTGACAAAGGCGAGTCCGCGGACAGCGGTGCGGCGCCGAAGGTCGAGGTCAAGCCGGACGCCAAGACCGACTCCAAGACCGACTCCAAGACCGAGGCAAAGACCGAGGCAAGACCCGAACCCAAGAAGGACACGGCCCCGGCTGCCAAGCGCTCCTCTTCGCGCACGATGGTCACCAAGCCGGCGGCGAAGAGTGCTGCACGTGGCGGCGGGACCAGGTCGAAGGGCGCCGCACGCAAGCCGGCAGCGCGTTCCGGTAAGCGCTGACGTGACGCAACTCATTACACCCGAGCCGGGTAGGTCGCCCGAAGAAAATGGCCGTCCGGGGCGTCACCCCGCCCGTACTGTCCGCAATTACCTGATCGCGGGCCTGCTGATCTGGATCCCGATCATGGTGACGGTCTGGGTAGTGCGATTCGTCGCTCGGATCCTCGATCAGTCTCTGCTGTTGTTGCCGCCGCCGTGGCGACCCGAGGCGTTGGTCGGGCACTACATTCCGGGCCTCGGCGTCATCCTGTCCCTGCTGCTGTTGTTTTTCACGGGCATGCTGGTCCGCAACCTGTTTGGCCGGCAGATGGTGCAGGGAGCCGAGTCGCTGGTGCGCCGCATCCCCGTCATTGGCGCCGTCTACAGTGGCGCCAAGACTTTCAGCGAAACCGTCCTGACGGATCAGGGCCGGTCGTTCAAGCAGGTCGTGATGGTCGAGTTCCCCCGCAAGGGTATCTACAGCATCGGCTTCATCACCTCCCACGAACTCGAGGAGGCGCAGGCCAAGACCGAGCAGGTCGTCACCTGCGTCTTCGTGCCGACGACCCCCAACCCCACCACCGGATTTATCGTCCTCGTGCCCAAGGACGAAGTCATTGCCATGGACATGACCGTGGACGAGGCCTTCAAGATGCTGCTGACCCTCGGGGTGGTCGTGCCGAGGTGGAAGAACAAGCCGGTGGAGGGTCTCCTTGCACCGCAACAGAGCGACCCGTAACATCCGGATCCTTCTGGAAAAATACGGCCTCGGGGCACCGGTAGACACGCCCCGCACACCATGCCCATGCGCACGCACTACTGTGGCGAGGTCGACTCAGGCCTCGTCGGCAAAGACGTCTCCGTCGCCGGATGGGTTCACCGCCGGCGCGATCACGGCGGCGTGATCTTCATCGACCTTCGCGACCGCGAGGGCCTGCTGCAGGTCGTCTTTGATCCTGACGCGGCCGCGGTCTTCGCGGAAGCCGAGCGGGTCCGCGGCGAGTGGGTGATCAAGGTGACGGGCACGGTGCGGCCGCGTCCGGAGGGCACCGTCAACGCAAACCTGGCTTCCGGCCAGGTCGAGTTGCTGGCGCGTGGTCTCGAGGTGCTGAACCGTTCCGAGCCCATCCCGTTCCAGCTCGACGAGGACGTCAAGGAAGAGACGCGCCTCAAGTACCGTTACGTCGACCTGCGCCGCGACGTGATGCAGAAGCGCCTGCGCCAGCGTCACGCCATCACGCGGGCCATGCGCGAATACCTCGACAACCACGGCTTCGTGGACGTCGAGACGCCGATGCTCACCAAGGCGACGCCGGAGGGCGCGCGCGACTATCTCGTGCCGAGCCGCACGCAGCCGGGCAAGTTCTTCGCGCTGCCGCAGTCGCCGCAGATCTTCAAGCAGTTGCTGATGATGTCGGGCTTCGACCGCTACTACCAGATCGTGCGCTGCTTCCGCGACGAAGACCTGCGCGCCGATCGGCAGCCGGAATTCACGCAGCTCGACATCGAGACGTCGTTCCTCGAGCGCGACGAGATCATGGACGTGATGGAAGGGCTCATGCGCGAGCTCTTCACGAAGGTGCTGGGGGTCACGCTGCCGAATCCGTTGCCGCGGATGAGCTACGACGAGGCGATGCGCCGCTACGCTTCCGACAAGCCGGACCTGCGCATCGCCCTCGAACTGGTGGACGTTGCCGATCTCGTGCGCGACTCGGATTTCAAGGTGTTCTCGGGCCCGGCCGCCGACCCGGAGGGCCGCGTCGCCGCGCTGCGCGTGCCGCAGGGCGGCGAGAAGCTGTCGCGCAAGCAGATCGACGACTACACCGCTTTCGTGGCGCGCTACGGCGCCAAGGGCCTTGCGTATGTGAAGGTCAACGACGCGGCCAAGGGCCGCGAAGGGCTGCAGTCGCCGATCCTCAAGTTCCTGTCGGACGCCGCGGTGGCCGGGCTGATGCAGCGCACGGGCGCGCAGACGGGCGACCTGGTCTTCTTCGGCGCGGACAAGGCCAAGGTGGTCAACGACGCGATCGGCGCGCTGCGCCTCAAGGTCGGCCAGGATCTCGGCATGGTCGAGGCAGGCTGGCGGCCGCTGTGGGTCGTGGACTTCCCGATGTTCGAATGGGATCCGGACTCGAAGCGCTGGGCCGCCATGCATCATCCATTTACCTCGCCGATCAATGACGATCCGGCGGCGCTCAAGGCGGATCCGGGCGGCGCCCGCGCGCGTGCCTACGACATGGTCCTGAACGGCTCCGAAATCGGCGGCGGCTCGGTGCGTATCCATCGCAACGACATGCAGTCCACGGTGTTCGACATGCTCGGCATCGGCACCGACGAGGCGCAGAAGAAGTTCGGCTTCCTGCTCGACGCGCTCAAGTTCGGCGCGCCGCCGCATGGCGGCATCGCGTTCGGCCTCGACCGCCTCGCCATGCTGATGGCGGGCGCGGATTCGATCCGCGACGTGATTGCGTTCCCGAAGACGCAGAATGCGACGTGCCCGCTCACGGACGCGCCCACCGAGGTGTCCGAGCAGCAGCTGCGCGACCTGCACATTCGCGTCAAGTTGCCCGTCAAGGACTGATGACCGCGCGCGACTCCGTCATCCTCGTCCACGGCCTGTGGATGAACGGGATGGAGATGAGCGTGCTGCGGCGGCGGCTCGACCACGACCACGGGTTCGAGGCGCACGTCTTTGCGTATCCGACGCTGCATGGTGATGCGGCGGAGGTTGGCCGCGAACTCGCGGCGTTTGCGCACGAAGTCGGCCGCGGCGGCTCGCGCGTGCACTACGTCGGGCACAGCCTCGGTGGCGCGATGATCTACAGGGCACTGGCGGAGTGCGATGTACCGGTCGGCGGCAATGCTGTGCTGCTCGCGTCGCCGCTCAATGGCAGCCGCGCGGCGGAGGGCGCGTCACGTTTCCCGATGCTGCGGCCATTGCTCGGCCCGCACGTGCTGCGCGAGCTGGCGCAGCCTTGCGGTCGCTGCTGGCAGGGCGGCGGGGCGCTCGGCGCCATCGCCGGTTCGCGCCGCATCGGTACCGGGCAGTTCTTCGCGCATTTCGACGAGGAGAACGACGGGTCCGTCGCGGTCAGCGAGACCATGATCCCGGGCCTGCAGGATCACATCATCCTGCCCCATAGCCACATGGGCATGATCTTTGCCGAGGACGTGGCCGCCCAGGTCGCGCACTTCCTGCGGCACTCGCGCTTCGCGCGCTGAAGAGGTGCCGGGTTTAGACGTTTAAACCCGGCACCTCTTAACGATTCAGCGGTCGCGCAACTGTGCTTTCAGTTTGAATACAAGCGCCAGCGCGTCGCGGGGACTGAGCGAATCCGGGTCCAGTCCGGCGATTTCGGCCAGGGCGGCGGTTTCGGCCGGGTCCGCCGGAGGCGCCAGGTCGAGTTCCTGCTGCGGGGCCGCGGGACGGGTGGCGTGATCGCGTCGCTCGAGTTCCAGCAGATAGCGGCGCGCCTCCCCGACCACGGTCTTCGGCACGCCCGCCAGCCGCGCCACCTGCAGCCCGTAGCTCTGGTTGGCCGGGCCCTCCTTCACGGCATGCAGGAACACCAGCTGGTCGCCGTGCTCGGTGGCGTCGAGGTGCACGTTCGCGCAGGCCGGCAGCTCGTCGGCCAGGGCCGTCAGCTCGAAGTAATGCGTGGCGAACAGAGTGAACGCGCCGACTTCCCGCCCGATGTGCCGCGCGCAGGCCCAGGCGAGCGACAGGCCGTCGTACGTGCTCGTCCCGCGGCCGATCTCGTCCATCAGCACCAGGCTGTCGCGGGTCGCGTTGTTGAGGATGTTGGCCGCTTCGGTCATCTCGACCATGAACGTCGAGCGGCCGCCCGCGAGGTCGTCCGCCGCGCCGATGCGCGTGAAAATGCGGTCGATGGGGCCGATGACGGCGGATTCCGCGGGCACGAAGCTGCCGATGCCGGCCAGGATCGCGATCAACGCGGACTGCCGCATGTACGTCGACTTGCCGCCCATGTTCGGGCCCGTGACGATCAGCATGCGCCGGCTGTCGTGCAGCAGCAGGTCGTTCGGCACGAACGGGCCATCGAGGTGCTGCTCGACGACGAGATGGCGGCCGCCGCGGATCTCGATGCGCGACTCGTCGCACAGCTGCGGTTTGACGAGTCTCAATGCAACGGCTCTCTCAGCGAGGTTGGCGAGGACGTCGAGCGATGCCAATGCCGCAGCGGTCGCTTGCAATTGCGGCAGTACGCCGATGAGCTGATCGAGCAGGGCCTCGTACAGTTCGCGCTCCCGGGCCAGCGCGCGGTCGCGCGCGCCGAGCACCTTGTCCTCGAAACTCTTGAGCTCGGCCGTGATGTAGCGTTCGGCGTTCTTGACCGTCTGCCGGCGCACCCAGTCCTTGGGAACCTGGTCGGCCTGGCTGCGGCTCACCTCGATGAAGTAGCCCTGCACGCGGTTGTAGCCGAAGCGCAGGTTCGCAAACCCCGTGCGTTCGCGCTCCCGCGCCTCGAGGTCGAGCAGCGCTTCGTCGCTGTGCTCGCTGATCCGCCGCAGTTCGTCCAGGTCTGCGTCGTATCCGGGGGCGATCACGCCGCCCTCGCGCAGCAGGGCCGGTGGAGTCGGCACGAGCGCGCGAGCGAGCAGTGACTGTGTGTCCGGGTGAGTGCCCGCGCTGGCAGCGAGTTGCTGCACCAGCGGCGAATCGAAGATACGCAGCAGGTCCTGCAGTTCTGGCAAGCACCCGAGCGCATCGCGTGTGTGCGCGAGGTCGCGCGGGCGGGCAGAGCGCAACGCGACGCGCGCGAGCATGCGCTCGATATCGCCGACGCGGCGCAGCAGCTGGTGCAGCGGCTCCTGTCCCGCCGCATCGAGGATCGCCTCGACGGCCTGCAGGCGCAGTTCGCGCTGCACCCGACTGCGCAGCGGACGCTGCACCCAGCGCCGCAGTTCGCGGCCGCCCATCGCCGTGGCCGTGCGATCGAGCACGCCGACCAGCGTGCTCTCGGCGCGTCCCGACATGCTGGAGTCGAGTTCGAGGTTGCGGCGCGTCGCAGCATCGAGCAGCAGCGCATCCTCCCGCAACTCGCAGCGGATGCCGCGCAGGTGGGGCAGGGCGGACTTCTGCGTCTCACGGACGTAGTTCAGCAGGCAGCCGGCCGCCGCGACCGCGAGCGGCTGCCCGGACAGGCCGAAACCCGCGAGATCGCGCGTGCCGAACTGCTCGCAAAGTTGGCGCTCCGCGCTTGCGGCTTCGAAGTGCCAGGGTGGGCGTTGGCGCACCGCGCCGCCGAATCCCGGCGGCAACAGCGAAAAATTCTCGGGCACAAGTAATTCGGCCGGACGCAGGCGCTCGAGCTCCGCGCTCAGGGGTTCACCGCCCGTCGCTTCCGTCGCATGAAACCTGCCGCTCGCGAGCTCGAGCCACGCGAGGCCGAAGCGTTCGCCGGCCGCGCACAACGCAGCCAGCAACGTGTCGCGCCGCTCCTCGAGCAGGGAGTCTTCGGTGACGGTGCCCGGGGTGACGATACGAACGATCTGACGCTCGACCGGTCCCTTGGCCTTCGCCGGGTCGCCGATCTGTTCGCAGATGGCGACCGACTCGCCCTTGCGCACGGCTCGCGCGAGGTAAGTGTCGAGCGTCTGCACCGGCACGCCGGCCATCGGGATCGGCTCGCCGCCGGACTGGCCGCGCGCCGTCAGCGTGATGTCGAGGAGCCGGGCCGCCTTGCGGGCGTCCTCGAAGAACAGCTCGTAGAAATCGCCCATCCGGTAGAACAGCAGCACGTCGGGCACCTGCGCCTTGAGGCGCAGGTACTGCTGCATGACCGGGGTGTGTTCGGGCTGCATGATCCGTCAGGCTAGCAGGACGATGCGGAAGTGGCCACGTGCGGCGTGCCTCGTCCGGGCGTGCTGGCAGGTGCCCGTGTCTTCCGGCCGGACGTCTGGCCGGTGACTGATTGATTAATCAATTGAATACTTGAATACTTGCGCCCATGCCCACGCGCAACCGCCGGTTCAAGGACAGCATCTACGAACAATTCGCCCGGCTGGGCAAGGCTGTTGCGGCGCCCAAGCGCCTGGAGTTGCTCGACCTGCTCTGCCAGGGGCCCCGCACGGTCGAGGTGCTCGCGCAGCACGCCGCGATCTCGGTTGCGAATGCATCCCGGCACCTGCAGGTGCTGCGCGGCGCGCGACTCGTCGAGACGGAGAAGAAGGGCCTTTATGTCGAATACAGGGTTGCGGACGACGGGGTCTGCCGTTTCTGCCTCGCGTTGCGCGGCCTGGCGGAATCCCGTCTGACGGAGATTGACAAGGCTGCCGGCGCGTTCTTTGGTCAACGCGGGGCGCTGGAGCCGGTGGACGGCGAAGAACTGCTGCGCCGGGTCAGGAACGGCGCGGTGACGATTCTCGACGTGCGCCCAGTCGAGGAATACCGGGCGGGCCATATTCCGGGCGCCCTTTCTGTCCCAATGACCGAGATCAAGGCGCGGCTGCGCGAGCTGCCGAAGGATCGTGAGATCGTCGCATATTGCCGCGGTCCGTATTGTGTGATGGCCGCTGAGGCCGTGGAGATACTGCGGGCCAGGGGCCTCAAGGCTCACCGCATGGAGCAGGGCGTCGTCGATTGGCGCGCGCGCGGCTGGCGGGTCGATTCCTCGATGGCGGTCGTGCGCTTGCCGGGTCGTTCGGGACCGCAGGCGTGACCGCCATTCGCCTGGGCTTGCGAGAGAACCTGCCGCAGTTTTCCCTGCTCGTCGTCGTCAATGCTTTCGTGGGAGCGATGGTCGGCATGGAGCGCGCGATCCTGCCGCCGATCGCGGAGCAGGAATTCCAACTCGTGGCGAAGACCGCGGTGCTCTCATTCATCGTCGTCTTCGGCGTGACCAAGGCGCTGACGAACTACCTGGCGGGACGTCTCTCCGATCGCTTCGGTCGCAAGCACGTGCTGGTGGCCGGCTGGATCGTCGCGGTGCCCGTGCCGTTCCTGCTCATGTGGGCGCCGTCGTGGAACTGGGTGCTCGTTGCCAACGCGCTGCTCGGCGTGAGCCAGGGCCTCACGTGGTCAACAACCGTCATCATGAAGATTGACCTCGCGGGAGCGAGGGACCGCGGCCTCGCAATGGGACTCAACGAGTTCGCTGGCTATTTCGCGGTCGCCGCCAGCGCGCTCGCGACCGGCTTCATCGCCGCGCACTATGGCTTGCGGCCCGAGCCTTTCTATCTCGGGGTCGGGTTCGTGGCGGCGGGTCTTTTCCTTTCGACGATGCTGGTACGAGAGACACGGCATCACGTTGCGGCCGAGTCCAGGCTGCACGGAGACCTGCCTGCCGGCGGCATGCCCACCCAGCGAGAGATCTTCTGGCGCACGACACTCACCGATCGGAATCTCTCGAGCGTCAGTCAGGCGGGTCTCGTCAATAACCTGAATGACGGCATGGCGTGGGGTCTGTTCCCGCTCTTTTTCGTCGCCGCGCAAATGAATCTGGAGCAGGTTGGCACGCTTGCGGCGATCTATCCGGCGACCTGGGGCATCGCACAGCTCGCCACGGGCGCATGGTCCGACCGGATCGGACGCAAGTGGCTCATCGCCTCTGGCATGTGGGTCCAGGCCGTCGGCATCGGGGTCGTGGTCCTGGCGGACGGCTTTGCCGGCTTCGCGACCGGTGCGGCGCTGCTCGGTATCGGGACGGCGATGGTCTACCCGACGCTGCTGGCCGCCATTGGCGATGTTGCCCATCCGACGTGGCGGGCATCCTCGGTCGGCGTGTACCGGCTGTGGCGCGACCTCGGATACGCGGTCGGCGCGCTGCTCGCCGGCGTCACGGCCGACGCATTCGGGCTGCCGGCGGCGATGTGGGTCATCGCGGCGCTCACGTTTGTCTCCGGCCTCGTGGTCGCGATGCGCATGACCGAGACGTTGCGCCGTGCGCCGGCCCTCGTGGTGCGGGCCGCCGACGAGGCGTGCATCGAGCCGGCCCATCTGGAGGTGCTGGCCAGGAGCGGCGATGTGTTCATCGTCGATGTCCGCTCGCCGGAAGAGTTTGCCGCGGGTCACGTCACTGGCGCGGTGAACATTCCACTCGACACGCTCGGCGCTCGAGCAGCCGGGCTGCCGCGTGACGCGCTGATCGTCACCGTTTGCGGCAAGGGCGGCGGTCGATCGGACCGCGGGGCACAGGAATTGCGGGCGCACGGGTTCAAACGGGTTCGGTCCCTGTGCGGCGGGACCGACGGCTGGCGAAAACATGTCGCTGCTGGAGCCTGATCATGGCGAACAATCTCTTCATCCTGAACGACGCCCCGTACGGCACCGAGCGCAGCTACCTGGTGTTCTGAATGATGACTGCCGGCGACCCCATTTACCTGGACCATAACGCCACGACACCGATTCTTCCGGAGGTCGTGGACGCGATGCTCCCGTACCTGCGCGAGCACTTCGGCAACCCGTCGAGTGACCATGCCTACGGCCGGCGCGCCCACGATGCCGTCGCACGGGCACGGTGGCAGGTGGCTGGTCTGCTTGGCTGCGACGACGACGAAGTGATCTTCACCTCGGGGGGCACGGAGGCCAACAACCTTGCCATCCGCGGCGTGGTCGAGGCGCGCAGCGAGCGACGGCACGTCGTCACGACGGTCATCGAGCACCCGGCAACGGAGCGCCCCTGCGCATGGCTCGAGCGGCATGGCATGCGCGTGATACGCATTGGAGTCGATGGCGATGGCCGGGCCCGTGTCGAGGACGCGCGTGCCGCCATCACTGCGGACACGGTCCTCGTCACCGTAATGCACTCGAACAACGAGACCGGTGTGCTGCAGCCGGTCGCGGAAACCGAAGTACTGGCGCACGAACGTGGCGCGATCCTGCACACGGATGCCGCGCAGTCGGTTGGAAAGGTCGCAATCAACGTGCGTAAGTTAGACGTGGACCTGCTCTCGGTCGCCGGCCACAAACTCTACGCGCCGAAGGGCGTTGGTGCGCTGTTCATCAAGCGCGGCACGCCGATAGCTCCGTTGGTGCTCGGGGCCGGACACGAACGCGGGTTGCGACCGGGCACCGAGAATGTGGCATCCATCGTCGGGCTTGGCGTTGCCTGTGAGATCGCGAACCGCGACATTGAGACCGTGGCTGCGCGCCTGCTCGGCCTTCGGGACGAGATCTGGAAGCGCCTGGTGGCCGCGGTGCCAGGCATCGAACTCAACGGTCACCGAGTGCTACGGCTCCCGAATACATTGAACGTGCGCTTTCCGCGAGCGTCCGGTAACGCGATCCTTGC
>Ga0315275_10006648_pt1 | contig 11091 bp, 8 predicted proteins | sample YL17G03_0_MG_FD_205557 | JGI IMG/M metagenome (GOLD analysis project Ga0315275, IMG submission 205557) | Sediment microbial communities from Yellowstone Lake, YNP, Wyoming, USA - YL17G03_0 | ecosystem: Environmental > Aquatic > Freshwater > Lake > Sediment | place: USA: Wyoming | collected...
TTCATAGCCCCTATTTTACTGCTCTTTGGTCGGTAACTGCCTTATCTATTCCAATCAGAAAGCCTGCCGGCAAAGCAGGCTTTTGAATTTATGGATATGAGCTAACGGTATTTTGGTTCAGATATTTACGCAGTACTCTGTAGAAACGCCATCACTACCTTGTTGAATTCATCAGGTTGCTCGACTGGCGTTGCATGACGGCTATCAGCAATCACCACCAGATCACCATGTTGCAGTCTCTTTACATATGATGCTTTTGCTTCTATAGGTGTATAGTCCTCGTCCGCAGCTACGACTAACACAGGACAAGCTATCTTCTCAAGGTGCTCGCTGACACTCCAACCCACAAGCGCGCTCATTGCATTTCGGTACGCTCGCGGGTCGTTCTCTGCCCAGCGTTCCACAAAAATCTTCCGCACTTCACCTTGTTCGGGTTTTGGAAAGAGTCGCCCGCTAAGAACCGCTCCCATTTTTCGCATCCCGAGCAGCCGGACAATCAAGAAACGCTGCCAAATCTGGATGCGTTCCTTCAATGTCCTGACGACCATTTCCGGGCCGCTATTGACCACTACCAGACTCTTGACCAATTCGGGCGCGTCAACCGCCAACTGGAGGCCGATCATGCCGCCCATGGAAATCCCAACCACGTGTACCGGGCCGATCTGCAACGCTTCGAGCAGCGCAATCAGATCTCGGCTAAAGAGCGGGATGCTGTACGGCCCAGGTGGTTTATCAGATTTTCCATGCCCCCGTACATCAAAGAGGATAACTTGGTAGATCTTGGAAAAGAAACCAATCTGATTTTCCCAGTCGCGCGCACTGGATCCCAGGCCATGGATGAAGACAACAGGCTCTCCGTGACCAATGGTCTCATAATACATTTGGATTTCGCCAACACGCATAATTGCCATTTTCTTCTCCTTCGTTCACTCATTTTAAGACGTTGCGCCAACAGTTTGACTCACCCCCTTGCCCCCTTCGTACCCCTACGGGGTACTGCGGGGACCTTCGGCGGGAGGGCAGGTCGGCAGCGGCGGGACAGACGACTAACCGAGGCGGCTTCTAGCCGCCATCGGCTGCTTCGGCGACATGACTGGCTGAGGCGGCCTCAAGCCGCCATCAGCCGTTTCAGTGGCATAAGCCACTGAAGAGCGCCGAAGATAACTCCTTCTCAATTATCGCGCATTTCTGGCAAAGCTTGCCCTGAGCTTGTCGAAGGGCGCGCCTGCGCGTGAGCGGCGGAACCGGCTGCCTGTCCCGCCTGTCCTGACGGTTTTTGTCAGGGCGTACTTTGCGGGGTCCGCTGGAGACGGTGTTGTTAGGCCGCGTTTTGCTTTGAACGAGATTGCCTACTCTATCTCTTTACGTTCGTATCTATTCTTGAAACACTCCTCACAGTATATCTTTCCGACTTTCCCCAGAATTATATCTGCCCTTCCCTGTGGTGCAGATAGCCCTGTTGGTGGGGTGTTTCCTATGATGGCTATAAACTCCCCTTTTTCCAACTGGCGTTTACAATCGCTACATTGATAGTTGGCTTTTATGGTTATTTTTCTCCTCTCGACTTTATTGGTAAACTTGCGTAACTACCGAAACACTACGCGGCTTAACAATGTGGCTTCGCGAAGCACACTCGAAGCATAGCGCCTGGCTTCACCTGCCGCCGGTTCTGGCAAGACTCGCTTCAAAAACCAGGGTGCTGGCTGGCTTGTGACGCCCGCGTACCCGCGCCGAAGACGGTCAGAGTGGAAGCCGATGTTTGGCAGCCTATTATCTAAAGATATCTTTCCAGATTTCTTCAGCCACCTCTAACGTTGTTAGTCTGGTAGTATCCACTTCTTTCCCGATAAAACCTTGTTGCGCTGCTTTTGCTTGTATTTGCTGGAGTTCGACAAATCGACTCAACTCCCATTCAAGTTCGTTGCGCTGTCTGCCATGGATACGGCTTGCTTGTTCTTTCTCATCGCAAGTCAACCAATATATGTGAATGGCTGGATCGAGGGGGCGCAAAAGATCGAGCAAATCTTGCAACGAATCAGGGGTCTCGAAAACATAGTTGATAACAAAATTGTGATAGCCATTCTCCTGATGAAAGCCGATGAGAAGCTCCAACGTGCGGTAAAGGTGGTCAATGCGTGCCTCATCGTAAATCTCATACGGATGAACGTCTCCAACGTAATCACCATCGAGATGCACCGATTTGTCAAACTTCCAATGTAGTTCATCAGCCACACTTGATTTACCGACTCCCAGGGAACCATTGATAATGATGATCATAGTAAGGTTTCTGTGTTAAATCTTACGAAGTAATAGAACTGCCTAACTATGTGTTCGCCCGCCATTTGGCGGGCTAACGGCTTATGGACGGTCTACAGGCGGCCTAACATCCTAAATTCAATTGGGCATTTATGGTAGCCGTACTGAGGCTACCATTAGGCTGCAATCGGGTAAAATAGGACAGTAAATTGGAATCAATATAGCATAAATCGCGGAGAAAATGCAATGCCCGAACCAAAAAAACTGCTGGATGTCGTGCGCGACGTGTTACGCACCAAGCACTATTCCTACCGCACCGAACAAACCTACGTGGATTGGATCAAACGCTACATCCTCTTCCACCAAAAGCGCCGTCCCAAAGACATGGGCGCCGAAGAAATACAGGCTTTCATCACCCACCTCGCAACCGAACGCAAGGTTGCCGCCTCCACACAGAACCAGGCGCTCAGCGCCATCCTCTTCCTATATCGCATCGTTCTGCAAAAAGAGATCAACCTGCCCCCCGAACTGGTGCGCGCCTCCCGCCCGAAGATCCTGCCCACTGTATTGACCCATGCCGAAGCCATGGCGGTCATTAATAAAATGCGCAGCACTTCCCGCCTGATGACCAAAATCCTGTATGGTAGCGGCCTGCGCCTCATGGAATGCCTGCGCCTGCGGGTAAAGGACATTGACTTCGGCAACCATCAAATCATCGTCCGCGCCGGCAAGGACGAAGACGACCGCTTCACCGTTCTGCCCGACTCCATCGTGGCAGAACTGCAAACCCACTTGCAGGATGTCAAAGCTTTACACAATAAAGACTTGCGGGAAGGCTATGGAGAAGTGGCCCTGCCCTATGCGTTGAACGTCAAATATCCCAACGCCGGGCGGAAATGGGCCTGGCAGTTCATCTTCCCGGCCTCGCAGCGTTCGCTGGACCCGCTCTCTGGAGTCATTCGGCGCCACCACTTGGACGAAAGCGTTCTGCAAAAAGCAATCCGGCAGGCTGCCCACCTCGCCAAAATAGACAAACCCGTCTCCCCCCACACCTTTCGCCACTCATTCGCCACCCACCTCCTCCAAAACGGCTACGATATCCGCACCGTACAAAAATTGCTTGGCCACAAGGATGTCAAGACCACCATGATCTACACCCACGTCCTCCAACGCGGCGGCCTGGCCGTTAAAAGCCCATTGGATGGTTAGGCGATCTTCGAAAAATTCGTACCATTCGGGTTATTCGATGCGAAAAAAGAGAAGAACCTCCCACCAGATACAGTTCGCACTCCTGCTGTTCGCCCTCGCCGCCTGCAACCCTCGGCCCGTTGTCACCCCATCCGTTGTCACCCCATTCGTTGTCACAGAAATCGTTGTCACCCCAACTGTTGTCACCACTGACTGGTTCCAGGTCTACTTTACAAACCCGGCTAACCTAATGGCCGAGGACTACGCCGGCGGCCCGGACGAGGCCCTGGCGGACGCCATCCACGCCGCGCGCCTCTCGCTGGACGTGGCCGTCTATAGCCTCAACCTGTGGAGCATCCGCGACGCCCTCCTGGACGCCTGGCATCGCGGCGTGGTCGTGCGCATGGTCATGGAAAGCGACAACATGGACAGCGACGAGGCCCAGGCGTTGATCGCCGCCGGCATCCCCATCCTGGGCGACCGGCGCGAAGGCTTGATGCACGACAAGTTCGTGGTCATTGACCGGCAGGAGGTCTGGACTGGCTCGATGAACTTTACCACCGGTGGCGCGTACAAGGACAACAACAACCTGATCCGCATCCGCTCAGCCGAAGTCGCCCAAGATTACACCCAGGAATTCAACGAGATGTTCGTTGAAGATAAATTTGGCCCGAATGTGGTCGCTGACCGAGTAGGTGCTGCCGAAGGCCTACCGGCACACACCCCCTATCCGAGCCTGACGATTGGGGATACACACCTCGAAATCTACTTCTCCCCGGATGACGGCGTGGCGGCGCGTCTGGTGACGCTAATCCAAAGTGCGCAGGAAAGCATCAACTTCATGGCCTACTCGTTCACCTCGAACGATATCGGCGGTGCGGTATTGGAACGGGCCGCGGCGGGCGTGACCGTGGCCGGGGTCATGGACGAGGGGCAGGTGAACTCCGGTCAGGGCAGCGAATACGATCCCTTCCGCCAGGCCGGGCTGGACGTTCGCCTGGACGGCAATCCCGGCCTGATGCACCACAAAGTCATCATCATTGACCGCAGCATCGTCATCACCGGTTCGTACAACTTCAGCGCCAGCGCCGAAGAGGTCAACGACGAGAACCTAATCGTGATCTACAGCCCGGATATCGCCGCGCAGTACCTGGCTGAGTTCATGCGCATCTACGCCCAGGCGCAGCCGTGATCTCACAGACCCCCGGTGTCTCGCAGACACCGGGGGTCTTCTGGCATGGGGTTAGAGCCATTTACCGTTGCAATTTTGACCGACTTGGGGTAAATTATCTATAGAGAACATTCGGGCGACAGCATAACTGTCGCCCGTATCTAAAGAACTCCCAGGAGTCTCCCATGCCCGAAAATAAATTCTACCTCGGCCGCCTCTTCGATCCCGCCAATGGCAAGCCCCTCGACCAGCCCCTGCTCTACGACCCCGCCGACCTGACCACCCATGCCGTCGTCACCGGCATGACCGGCTCCGGCAAGACCGGCCTGTGCATCGCCTTGCTGGAAGAGGCCGCTTTGCAGGGCATCCCGGCCCTGATAATAGACCCCAAGGGCGACCTGACCAACCTCCTGCTCCACTTCCCCGATCTCGCCCCGCAGGATTTCCAACCCTGGCTCGACCCCGAAATGGCCCGCCGCGCCGGGCAGACTCTCGAATCGGCTGCCGCGCAGGCTGCCCAGGCCTGGCGGAACGGCCTGGCTGAATGGGGCATGGATCGTGAGCAGCTGCTGGCGCTCAAGAACGCGGCCCAGTTCGCCGTCTACACGCCTGGCTCGGACGCCGGCATCCCCGTCAGCGTCCTGACCTCGCTGCGCGCGCCATCCATTCCCTGGGAAGGCAACCGCGACGTACTGCGCGAGCAGATCGTCTGCACCGTCACCGCGCTCATGGGTCTGGTCGGCTTCATGGACATTGACCCCCTGCGCTCGCGCGAGCACATCCTGCTCTCCAACATCTTCGAGAACGCCTGGAGCAAAGACCAGTCTCTCGACCTTTCCGAGCTAATCCTGCAGGCTCAAAATCCGCCCTTCGATAAACTCGGCGCCTTCCCGGTGGATACCTTCTTCCCGGCGAAAGACCGCATGGGGCTGGCACTCCAGTTGAACAACATCCTGGCCGCGCCGGCCTTCGAGGTCTGGCGCGAGGGCCAGGCGTTGGATATCGCCGCCCTGCTGTTCATGCCGGATGGCCGGCCGCGTCACAGCGTTTTCTACCTGGCGCACTTGAGCGACCCCGAGCGCATGTTCTTCGTCACGCTCCTGCTCTCGGCGGTGGAGACCTGGATGCGCACGCAGACCGGCGCGACCTCCCTGCGCGCCCTGCTCTACATGGATGAAATCTTCGGCTACCTGCCGCCGGTATCCAACCCGCCCTCCAAGCAGCCCCTCCTGCGAATGCTCAAACAGGCGCGCGCCTTCGGCCTGGGCTTGCTGCTTGCCACCCAGAATCCGGTGGACGTGGACTATAAAGCCCTCTCGAATGCCGGCTCCTGGTTCATCGGCAAATTGCAGACCGACCAGGATAAGCAGCGCCTGCTGGATGGACTGGAAAGCGCCGCTTCCGGGAACCTCGACCGCCGCGCCTACGATAAGCTCATCTCCAGCCTGGGCAAACGCATCTTCCTGTTGCATAACGTCCATACGCCCCCCTCCGCCGCCAGGGGAGGGGCTGGGAGTGGGGGGGCCTTCCAGACGCGCTGGACGATGAACTTCCTGGCAGGCCCGCTGACCCACGCCCAGATCCCGGCCTTGAACATATTGGCGGGAGCCAATTTTCGGTCTTCAGTGACCGGTGATCAGTTTTCAGTGCAACCTCCAACGCAGACCCCCGAGCCTGTTTCAGTTCCCGAAGGCTTCGCGCCAATTCCAGTCGCCATCAACCAACAGCCATCCGCTATCAACCAACAGCCATCAACGATCAGCAGTCAGCAGGCTTCCCTTACCCGGCCAGCCATCCCTGCCAGAATCTCGGAATTCTTCCTGCCGCTGAACACCTCGTTTGCTAAAGCCGCGGCGGCCTCGGGCGAGTCCTTGCCTCCGCAGGCGGCTGCCGCCGGGATCGTTTATCATCCAGCCATCCTTGCCTCGGCGCAGGTGCGCTTCCTCGACCGTAAATACAACCTGGACATGGAACAGGTCAAGTCGGTGCTGGTGACCAACCCGGAAAGGCGCGGCATCGTCCGCTGGGACGATTTCACAGCGAGACTGCCAACCCCGGGCGAGATGGACCCGGCTCCCGATCCAAAGGGGCGCTTTTCTGCGATGGAAGCGCCCTTCTCGGATGCCCGCCTGATGGCCGCCCTGCAGAAGGATTTCGCCGACTGGGTCTACCGTTCCAGCAAAGTGACCGTCCGCGCCAACCAGGCGTTGGGCGTCTTTGCCACGCCGGACGTTTCGCAGGCCGAGTTCATGAAAACCTGCGCGGAGGCTGCCCGCGAAGCGCGTGATGCTGAAATAACCAAGGCCGCTGCCGCGCTCGACCGCCAGATCAAAACGCTCAAGGACAAGATCGCCCGCGAAGAACGCGAACTCAAGATGGACGAGACCGAACTCCAGCAGCGAAAGGGCGAGGAGCTGGCCACTCATGCCGAGAACGTGCTGGGCGTCTTCGGCGGACGGAGCTCCAACCGCCGCCTATCCTCCTCCCTATCCAAGCACCGCCTGACAGAGCAGTCCAAAGAAGATGTACAGGAATCGATTGAAGTGCTGAAACAATACGGCCAGGAACTAACCGCCCTGGAACAGCAGCGCCAACAGGCGATGGAGGCAGCCAGAGGGCAGTGGGGGGACGTGGTCAACGACATCACCGAAATCCCCATCCTGCCCAAGAAGATGGACATTTACGTCAACCTGTTCGGCGTGGCCTGGTTGCCGTATTACCTGGTGCAATCCGGCGCAGAGATGGTTGAATTTCCGGCGTATAGTCAGGCATAGGGTCAGTTTCTCGCGCAGCACCCTGAAGGCATGCCGGTCGTGAGTGTCACTGCGAGTAAGTCCACAGCGGGAAATCACCGCTGTTCAATATGATTGAAACTCAAAATCATGGTGTCGTTGCGAAGAGGGCGTTCTTCCCTGCGCCGAACGCAGGACGGTGTGCCCGACGAAGCAATCCCCTTGCAAGCTGGGAGACTGCTTCCCTGGCCTGTCCGGCCAAGACAGGCGGCGTAAGAGCACCACCTCGCAGCGACACGTGCTTTGATTGAGGCTGGAAGCCGCGTTATGAACATTTTCTGGTTGATCTTATCGGTTCTTCTCTGGGGCTTCTTCCACTCCCTCCTGGCCTCATTGAGTGTCAAAGCTCTCACCCAACGCGTCTTCGGCGCGGCAGAGCGGCGCTATTATCGCCTGGCGTACAATATCTTTGCCTGTATCAGTTTCTTGCCAGCGCTGGTCATTACTGCATTTACTCCCGACCGTGATCTATACACCATTCCGTTTCCGTGGGTCATCCCGCTGTTGGCGGGACAATTGCTGTCCCTTGTCGCGCTCGTGATAGGTTTCAGGCAAACGGACGCATGGGAATTCCTCGGTCTGCGCCAACTGTCGGGAAAAGAAAAGCAGCCGGCGAAATTGACGACCAGTGGATTGTATCGCTATGTCCGCCACCCGCTGTATACAGCCGGAATAGTCTTCATCTGGCTCATGCCTTTCATGACAGTCATCGTCTTGGCAATCAACCTGGGCTTGACTGTGTATGTTGTTGTCGGCGCGTACTTCGAGGAGCGCAAGCTTCGGCGTGAATTTGGCGCGCAATATGCCGCGTATCAAGCCCTCACGCCCATGTTGATCCCTGGCCTGCGGCTGAGGCGGAACAAAAAGTGAAGCGGGTCGTCTATTCAAATGATATTCGACAACTCTCACCATTCGTGTTGGATATTTGTTTGGTTCATTGGGAATTGCCGTGACACACCGAAATATCTGGTGACGCGGTGCAATGCGAGATAAATCTCGCACTACATTTCTTGCAGCATCACAGTAATTCCAAGACAGTCGAATTTGTATGGTAGAGATGGACAGGGTATAATCTCTGAAAATGACTACATCATCTTACCCTCTTCCTCGGCAAACGAATATTTTCCCCCAAATCCTGGCTGCCCTGCTGGGCGGCTTGCTGTTGTTCTTTCTTTCGATTGTTGCGGCGACCAGCGGCTACCAGTTCTATTACGCCGGACATATCTTCCCTGGCGTCTCGGTGGCAAGTGTGGATATATCTGTCTTAACGCCTGAAGAAGCTGCCCTGAGGCTTAACCAAAACCTCACCTATCCTTACGCTGGCCAGATCCTCTTCCGGGATGGCGAAAAAGCCTGGCTGGCGGCCCCGGCCCAGCTTGGCATGGTCTTCGACGTGGGCGCAAGCGTCCAATCTGCCTATCGGGTGGGACGCAGGGGCGGGTTGTTCGGCAGCCTGGCAGCGCAGGTGAACGCCTGGCAAGGCGGTGTGGATATTTCACCGGTGATCCTCTTCGATCAACGTGTGGCTTACGATTACCTCCAGTTCATCGCCGCCCAGATTGACAGACCGGTCGTCGAGGCCAGCCTGACGATAGAGGGGACGCAGGTGAGCGATACACCCGGCCAAGTGGGAAGCCTGCTCAACGTGGATGCCACCTTGCTCAACCTGACGGCGCAATTGCAGTCCTTCCGGGATGGAGAGGTGCCGCTGGTAGTCGAAGATCAAGCCCCGCAAATCCTGGATGCCAGTGCAGAGGCCGCCACTGCCCGCCAGATACTCAGCGCACCGCTGATCCTCAGCATTCCCGAAATACAGAGCGGCGATCCCGGCCCGTGGGTGGTGGATGTCCAGACCCTGGCGAACATGCTGCTCGTCACGCGCCTGCCGTCCGTCAGCGGCGAACAGTACCGGATTTCGCTGGATGCCACTGTCTTGCAGCCCTTCTTGGAAGGGATCGCCGCCAGCCTGGATCGTGGCTTCGAGGATGCCCGCTTTACCTTCAACGACGACACGCGGCAGTTGGATTTGATCCAGCCAGCGGTCACTGGCCGTAAGCTGGACGTGGAGGCCACCCTCGCGGCCATTCAGGAGAAGGCCTTGCAGGGCGAGCATAACATCCCGCTAGCGCTGATCTACACCCAGCCGGCAGTGATGAGCGACGCCACCGCCGAGTCATTGGGCATCACCGGCCTAGTCAGCGAGGAATCCACATATTTCCGCGGCTCGAGTTCCGAGCGCATCCAAAACATCCAGGCGGCGTCCGCCCGCTTCCATGGGCTGCTGATCGCGCCGGGTGAAACATTTTCGATGGCTGAAGCGCTTGGCGATATCAGCCTGGAAAACGGCTTTGCAGAAGCGTTGATCATTTCCAATGGGCGCACGATCAAAGGCGTCGGCGGGGGGGTGTGCCAGGTCAGCACCACTTTGTTCCGGACCGTCTTCTTCGGAGGCTATCCAATTGTCGAACGCTATCCGCACGCCTACCGGGTGGGCTATTACGAGCAGAGCGCCTATAGCTATGACAGCAACATGGCCGGACTGGACGCCACGGTTTTTGTACCGCTGGTCGACTTCAAGTTCACCAACGATACGCCATATTGGCTGCTGATGGAGACTTACGTCAACGTCGGCGCGCGTCGGCTGACCTGGAAATTCTACTCCACCAGTGATGGCCGCACAGTCGAGTGGAACACCACCGGCCCGCAGGACGTGGTCCCCGCACCCGATCCGCTCTTCCAGGAAAATTCCGACCTGGAGCCGGGTGAAATGAAACAGGTGGATTGGTCCGCCGACGGCGCGAACGTCACCGTCACGCGCATCGTCTGGCGCGGCGGGCAGGTCTTGTATGAACACACCATCTCGACCCACTATACGGCCTGGCAGGCAGTCTGCGAGTATGGACCGGGTACGGTTAACCCCGAGTCGCTGGCGCAGGAGCTGGGTTTGTGCCAGCAGTAGACGTGGTAAAATAGCCGTCTGAAACCGCCGAGTAGGCTTTCGGGAGAACACCATGCTAAGTCAAGAATTGCTCGAGATCCTGCGCTGTCCAGCCTGTGTTCGCGAAAAGGATGGGCTATTGAAGTTCTATAAAGATTCCTGGTTGATCTGCCAGGACTGCGACCGTAAATACCCGGTTGTGGAGGATATTCCTGTTATGCTGATTGACGAAGGAGATAAGTGGGTCAAGGTAGCCGAGAAGGACCTGCCCGTGCCGCCTCCACCGGTCAAGTAGCATGGCTGGAGAACTTCGCACCCTGTTGGCTGAATTGACCTGCGGGGATGATGTGCGCGCCGAGATTGCCGTTTCAGAATTGGCCGGACGCGGCGCCGAAATCCTGCTTTCCCTGAAAGCCTTGTTGGACTCGCCGGAAGTGGATGCGCGCTGGTGGGCGATCCGCACACTGGCGCAGATGGCCGATCCTCCTTCTGATTGGCTAATCGTTGCGCTGGCGGACCCGGCCAGCGAGGTGCGCCAGTGCGCTACGCTGGCTCTCTGCCATCACCCCGACGGGAACGCCATCCCTAGCCTGGTGCGGCTGCTCGCGGACCCTGAGCCTGTCAGCGCGGAACTGGCCGCAAACGCCCTGACCGCGATCGGCGGCGACGCGCTGCCTGCCCTGGTCGAGGCGCTGGAGAAAGGCCCGCACAAGGCGCGCGTGGAGGCGGTCCGCGCCCTGGCCGCC
>Ga0315275_10006649_pt1 | contig 11090 bp, 12 predicted proteins | sample YL17G03_0_MG_FD_205557 | JGI IMG/M metagenome (GOLD analysis project Ga0315275, IMG submission 205557) | Sediment microbial communities from Yellowstone Lake, YNP, Wyoming, USA - YL17G03_0 | ecosystem: Environmental > Aquatic > Freshwater > Lake > Sediment | place: USA: Wyoming | collected...
GCCATAAGGAAGCGGGCCATCGAGGAGAAGCCGAAGCTCATCATCTGCGGCTACACCGCCTACTCGCGCATCATAGACTTCAAGGCGTTCAGAGGGATATGCGACGAGGTAGGAGCTGTGATGATGGCTGACATAAGCCACTTCGCCGGCCTTATCGCTGGCGGCGTCTATCCTTCGCCTGCCTCATATGCAGATATCATAACCACAACAACGCACAAGACGCTGAGGGGGCCGCGCGGAGCCATGATAATGTGCCCGGAGGCCAATGCGCAGAGGATAGACAAAGCAGTATTCCCTGGCATGCAGGGCGGACCGCTGGAGAATGTGATAGCAGCCAAGGCAGTCTGCTTCCATGAGGCCGCGCAGCCGGAGTTCAAAACCTATGCGGCCCAGGTAGTCAAGAACGCCAAGGCGCTGGCAGACGAATTCACGGCGCACGGGCTGAGACTGGTATCGGGAGGCACAGATACGCATCTTGTGCTGGTGGACCTTACCCCCAAGGGCATCACGGGCAAGGAAGCCCAGATGGCGCTTGAGGAATCAGGGATAATAACCAACAGGAACACCATACCGTTCGACACGCGCAGCCCGTTCATCACGAGCGGATTGCGCGTGGGCACGGCTGCGCTGACCACCCGCGGCATGAAGGAGAGCGAGATGAAGCACGTCGGCTCCATGGTGGTGAAAATCATAGAGAACCCGAACGATAGCGAGCTCAAGCTCAAGACAAGGAAAGAGGTCGAGGAACTGTGCGACCGCTTCCAGATATACAGGTGATATGATGTCCATAGTGGAATACGGGGAGTACAAGGGGAACAAGCTGATAATACTGAAAAGGGACGAGAACGACAAGTTCGCATTCAGCTTCGGCAAGACCAAGGCGAAGCTCATCGTGGAGAATTTCGAGGACATAAAGAAATTCGCTGAGGAAGAATAAAAAATAGAAAAGAGAATCAGCGGCAGCACGAGCAGCTGCATGATTTCTTGGCTTTTGCTTTCTTCTTCACCGGTTTCTTTTTCTTTGCAACCATATTTTCACCTCTAATCGGTTTGATTGGATAACACGAATAACTGTTATAAACTTATGCGCGATTTTCCGCTAAAATATTTATCGCGAGCGCAACGATTAGTTTTGCCCAGCATTTAACCAACCAGTTTTTTGGTTCTTTTTTCCTAAAAAAGAACAATTGCGATCGCCGGGATTCGAACCCGGGTCGTGAGCTTTTTCAACAGGCCATTACAGCCCGTTTTGGCCCCACCTTTTACTAAAAGGTGGGATGGGAAGCTCAAATCCTACCGTTGCCAGCCCTGCGGGCAAATCATGAATGGCTTGCCATTCAGGGCTCTAGACTACGATCGCTTCTTGGTTAAAACTCGCTCAAACGTTTTTAAATTTTAAGCTTATTATCAATGCATGGCTTTTGCTATCACAATCCCTTACATAGACAGCCTTCTCGCCCTCCCAGGCGGCCAGATCACCGCGTTCATCGTGACGCTGGTCGTGCTGGCGGTGCTCTTTGAAATCATTCTGAGCATCCTCCTGAAGATATTGAGCTTCATAGTGGGCAAGACCGAGACGACGCTGGATGACCGCATCCTCCATGTGCTCGGCAGATACCTCCCGCCCATCTCCATAGTCACGTCGCTCTGGATATCGCTCGAGGCGGTCTACCCCGGGTCGGTCCTGGTGGCCAACATGAGCGCGTTCGACCTCTACCTGATAGTCATGCTGGCCATCGGCGGGTTCCTCATCAGCTCGCTGGCGGATTCAGTGCTCGTCTGGTACGGCATCGAGCTCAGGCCCCGCAAGAAGGCCGTGCATGAGAAGGAGGTCTTCCCGTTCGTGCGCAACGTCATCAAGATAGCCATAATCCTCGTGTTCATAGTATTCATACTGCAGAGGCTCGGCTTCGACACCACGGCCATAATAACCGGCCTCGGCATAGGAGGCCTTGCTGTGGCCCTGGCGCTCCAGGACACACTGGCGAACTTCTTCGGCGGCGTCCATATACTCATAGACAAACCGTTCAAGGAGGACGACTACATCAAGGTGGAGAACAGCGTGGAGGGCACGGTCAAGCAGATAGGCTGGAGGACCACGCGCATACACACACCTGCCGGCAACGAGGTCATAGTGCCGAACTCCAAGCTCGCAGGCAGCACCCTTGAGAATTATTCCAATCCCAGCGAACTGAGCGGCGTGAGCTACACGCTTGGCGTGGACTGCAAGGAAGACATAGATTCTGTCGAGGGGCTGATGACCGACGTCCTGCAACGGACAGCCAAGAAGACCGGGATGATAGACGCGCCCTCCATATGGGTCAGGTTCGACTCCTTCGGGGACTACGCGCTGAACTTCAAGTTCGGCTATTCGGTGAAGGGCTACGTGAACAGGTTCGCGGTGCTGAAAGAGGTGAACCGGGAGCTGTTCTACACATTCAAGAAGAACGATGTCAGCATCCCGTTCCCGGTCAGGGTAATATACAACAGGAAGTAACGCCCATAAGGAACGCCGGGGAAAACAGCAAAGACTTCGCGAGCGGTACGTGTTTATACGGACTTCAGCGAGCGAGTTCCGAATTATTGGAGGAAAAAGAATACTGAAGATGGCGGGGCAGGTATTTGGTGCCTAGGTATCGTCCTGGCCCGCTTTCTGGAACAGCTTCACCGTCTTGCTCTTGACAGTCACCGGTATCGGCACAGCGACCTCCACAAGCTCCACGGTGACCGCGTCCTTGGCATCGTCTATCTTGAGCACCTTGGCGCGCTCGCCCTTGAACGGGCCGGAGATCATCTCCACCGTGTCGCCCACCTCTATGATGGTAGCGGGCTGCTTCTCGGCCTTCACCAGCTTCTCTATCTCGCCGAGGGTGACCGACTGCTTGAGGAAGCCCTTCACGTGCTTGACCTTCTGGATGAGCTTGACCAGCGTGTTCTCGTCGTCAGACTCCACGAACAGGTATCCCTTCACGTTGTCCACATGGACGATGGAGTAGACGCTGAGCCTCTCGGCCCTGGCCTTCTTCATCAGGATTTCAGACAGTATCTTCTCCTGGCCGGATGTCACGCGTATTGTGTGTATCATAATCTCACTTCAAGTAGCTGAATATGAACGATATCGCGAAGCCGACAAAGCCGAAAAGGAACATGCCGAGCGCCGTCACCTTGGCCACCTTGGACCATTCCGCCTGGGTCGGTTTGCGCGAGATATAGAATATCCTGACGCACCGTTTTATCAGTTCAGATATTTCCAACATACCACCTATCCGATTATGTCTAGGTCCAGGTTCTCGCTATCCTCGCTCTGGGACCTGTACATGTACTTAGGGAATCTGACCCCTGCGAGCACCACCAGCACGCGCATGGACGTCTTCTTGATGTTCGGGTCTATCCTGGAGCCCCATATTATGTGGGCGTTCGGGTTTATCCTGCCGGCCGTCTCTGCCACCACGAATTCCGCCTCCTTCAGGCTCATGTCCTCCCCGCCTATGACATTGACGAGCGCCCTGGTGGAGGTGCTGACATCCGCATCGAGCAGCGGCGAATTGAGCGCAGTCTCAACCGCGACCCTGGCGCGGTCCTCTTTCTTGGCATCCAGCGACGCCTCTCCGAGCCCTATCACCGCGAAGCCGCCCTCGGCCAGTATGGTCCGCAGGTCCGCGAAGTCCACGTTGACCAGGCCGGCCTTGGTGACCAGCTCTGCTATGCCCTTGACCGAGCCTGCGAGCACCTCGTCGCAGACCTTGAACGCCGTGTTCAACGGAAGGTCCGGAACAAGGCTCAGCAGCTTGTCGTTCTTTATTACTATGACCGTGTCGGTGTGCTTCTTCAGCTTCTCAAGCCCCTGGAGGGCGTTCTCCATGCGGATCTTACCCTCTGATGTGAACGGCAGCGTGACCACCGCGACCGTGAGAGCGCCCATAGCTTTCGCAGCCTCTGCGATTATCGGCGCGCTGCCCGTGCCTGTGCCGCCGCCCATGCCGCAGGTTATGAACACCATGGATGGCTCCTTCATCGCCTCCTTTATTTCGGTGATGGCCTCCTTGGCCGATTCCTCGCCTATGGCGGGGTTGCTGCCTGCGCCGCGGCCCTTGCTGACCTTCTTGCCGAGAAGCACCTTCTTGTTCGCGCGGACATGGAGCAGGTGCCGGGCGTCTGTGTTCATGGCTATCAGGTTGACCCCAGATGTGCCCATCTGGAACAGCCGGTCGAGCGTGTTGCTGCCGCTTCCACCTGCGCCCACGATGTAGATGTTCGGCCTGCTCTCCTCTATGAATTTGAGTATCTCCTCGTCGTCCTTGGATTTGGGGGCTAGGTCGTTGAGTATCTTCTTCTCTACGTTAGCCTCCGTAATGGGAGCAGTCAGTTCATCCACGCCATCACCTGATAGATAAGAATTGGTGGACTTATGTTAGCATGAAAAGATATATATAGATAGCGAATAGACGAAGACGATGGACCGGTTCATGAGGCTGCAGACCCTGATTCCGCGATTTTCACGAAATCGAGTTTGACTTCAGGGACGAGCTCTATGGCTCCGGAACGCTGCTTCGGCCCCTTCTCAAGGAAGGCCATGAACCGTTCCGGCGCGATGCCGCCTGATAGCTTTGAAAGCGTGATTGAAAGGAGCTCGTTGACCTCTTCGCGCCGCATATCGCTGCATTCGGCCTCCAGGTAATCCTTGTAGAACCATATGAGGAGCTTGGCCACCTCGCGCGAGGATATGCCGTCTTTCTCGTCCTTGGATATCGGCCTGAGGCAGAACATGAGTGGCTCGGCCTCGAACGGCTCGCCTGCCTTCTCCGCCTCAGCCCGCTCCTGGTCGCTCGCCATGATAGGAAGCAGGTATGTGAAGGCTGACCCATCCTGAAGCCTTATGGCCCGGATAAGGGTAGTATTGTCATGGAACGCAGGCCGTACGTGATTAATCATCCGGCCCTCCGCTCCTGTGATGGACGGGTCTAGGGACTCTATCTCAGCCATGATATAGTCGATTCCGCGCCCGCACGTTTCAAGAGAAACCCGGTTCGAGCGTTCAATCGTCCTTGCCATAAGCGCTGATGCGACCCCCTGCTGCCTGGAATCCTTGTCCACGGCCACGATATTCAGCATCGCCAGGTTCATCTGCCTGGAATAGCTGTAGAGCGAAGCGCCGATGACCTTGCCTGAGTTGTCCACCGCGACGTCCACGAACCAGTCCGCTGCGCAAGGGTCTGAGAAATATCTCCTGTACTGGGGCTCGCTCTCTATCTCGTTCGGGGGGAAGTTGTCCTTAAGGAGGACCATGAGCCCCTGGAAAAGCTTCTCGCCCTCGGTTTTCCCCTCCTTTTTCACGTTCCTCTTGTTGCTGGAGACGTTGGTTATGTCGAGCCTTATGAAAGAGAAATCCATGCCTGCGACAAGGGCAGTCTTGACCCCGCGGGGCGCCTCGGTCATGATGGCCGGAAGGACCAACGGGACGGCCTCCTGATTAGGCCTGGAGAGGAGCTTTTTCATGTGTATAAATATGTATAAAAGTGTTTATAAATATATCTAATCCTGCCATGTGGTCCCGTATACCTGGTACGCCCCGCCAGAGAACTGGTTCTTCAGGTGCCAGGCGTACGCCAGGCCGAATATCAGGCCTCCCAAGTGGGCCGCGCTGGCTATGCCACTGGAGATGTCGAACGTCCCTAGGAACTCCATCGCGAACCAGATGATGGCCGCATAGCGCATCCTCACCGGGAAGAAGAAGAGGAAGACGCGCATGTCCGGCAGGAGTATGGCCACTGCGCCGAGTATGCCGTAGATGGCCCCGCTCGCGCCCAGGGCGGGTATGGCCGGGATTATGCCGAGCAGGTAGGTCGCATAGTAGGCTAGACCGCCGAGCAGGCCGGCCCCGAAATATATCACAAGGTAGTCCTTCCGGTCCACCTGGCTCTCGAGCAGGGAGCCGAACATGAAGAGAGCATATGCGTTGAAGAACAGGTGGGTGATGCTTCCGTGCAGGAACATGCTGGTGACGAACCGCCATGGCTCGGCCAGCGCAAGGGAAGGATCGAATATGAACAGCTCGGTCACGGGGTCGCTCATGAGCTGGAACATGAACACGACGCCTATGATGGCGAGCAGGTAGGTCGAGAGATTTGCCATGTGGGGTTGTCACCCATGTATAATTTAAACTTAGAGCCGCCGGACCACGGCAATCGCGATGTCGTCCTGTTTCGGGACCAGCACCCCGTTCTCCTTCTCTTTCCTCCCGGCCTTCAGGCGCCTGGAGACCTCTGCCATGAGTTTTTTGGCTATGGCCTGGGGCTTCTGCTCGTTTCCGATTAACGCCATCAGGTCTTCTTTGCCTGACGAATCTGTCACATACCCTTCGCTTGTGGCCATGTAGAGGTTGTCGGTCAATCCATCGCTCGCAAGTATGAGCACCTGGCCTTTGGAGAAGGTGCCCGTCGCCATGTTGATATGGATCTCTGTGCCGCTTGGGCCAAGCACGCTCGTGACCAGGTTCCTCAGCGTGAAGAACTTCAGTATGGAGTCCTTGACCCCCACAGGACGGGAAATCGGGAGTTCCAGACTCAGCTGTCCTGGTTTTTCTAGGCCATAGACCGGGGAATCACCCACCGCGGCTATCGTGAACGAGCCGTTCTTCTGCAGGAAGAGGACCGATGCGGTCGTGAAGCCGCTGGTGACGTTCTCCTGCGCATGTGCGAACGCCTCTTTCATCACAGTGCCATTCATCTTATCCTGTTTTTTCAGGAATGCCAGCAGGGCGATAGACGCTTCCGAGGATGCTGAAGCCGCTCCTGGCTCTCCGCTCACCCCGTCAAGGACAGCCATGATTAGTTTCTGGCCGTCATCATAGACGAAGCCTGAATCGCCGCATTCCTCATGGACTTTCTTCACGGTTATCGCGAAATCGCAGAACGGATTCTTGCCTGCTGCGCTCTTGGTGCCTTTCACACCGGTTCCGAGTATCAGCCTTTCCATCCTATCGCCTCGCTGATTGCGCTGAAAGGCGCGTCGGTCTTTATCCCTACAGGAGTGAAATGCGTTCTCACCGCCCTGTGGCCGCTGTCCTGCAGGCGCTTGAGCACAGCGTCCATCCTGGGCACCGAACAGGTCTGCAGTATCTTGCACATCGCATGCACGTCATAGAAATACGGCGGCATGCCGAGCTCGCCCCGCATCAGTACGAGCATGCCTGCCATCTCATCACGGTCCGCGTATGTCCTGGCCTTGTTGAGCGCGGCCATCTTCTTCAGGAAATCGCCGTCATGCAGTTCGCCCAGCCATAACGGCCCTGCGAAATCGTTGTCTGAGCCGCAGTGGAAGCATTTCTGCTCAGGGAAGCGGCTTTCGAACCGGAACCCGCACTTCTTGCAGAAGGAGACATGGCCAAGCTGCTTCAGGGAATCGTATGCCAGGTCCGCGCTCCGCCTCACCATCAGGACGCTCTTCAGGTAGTGCTTGTCAGAGAAGGATACGAGCGGGGTGATGCCCATGTTGAACTCCGCCGCGGTCTCTGCAATTTTCTTAAGCATGATGCGCAGGCCGGTCTCGTGGGTGAACTCGTTGTTCAGGGGCTTGGAATGGTAGTTCTTCATGCATGCGGCCGTCTTCCCGCCGCAGAGGACTGCTACGTCCGTGGCTGTAACAGACAGATAGGCGGTTTTCTTGGTGTTGAAGTAGCGGAATGCGTCCACCAGGTAAGGGCTTGGCGTGCCGAAAGGATCGATTTCGAGGAAATCTGCGTCATGGTCGAAGGCGGCGCGCGAGATGTTCGCGACTACGGCGCTCGCTTTGGAGCCGAGCTTGTTTGCTTTGGCGTTCTTCTTCGCAAGAGAGATTGCGCGCCTGTCGATGTCTATGAATGTGAGTTTCTTCACGTTCTTGTTCTCTTTCATGTATCTTATGCCTCGGATGCCCGAAGCGCAGAAGGCGTCTACGACTTCAATCTTCTCCGCTATGGCTCCGACTGCCAGGGAAGACATGCTCCTGCACAATCTCATGGCAGGATTGTAGAACACAGTCTTTGATGTGCTGAATGTTATGCCGTCCTCTTCCAGATGTTTCACCTTTCATGAACTCGCGCTAAAGCAATTCCAGGAACTCGTCCCGCTTCAGGCCGGCCTGCCGGATTATCTCTATCAGCGTCCCGATGTCTATCTCCTTATGGTTCGGGACGACCACCGCTTTCTTACCTTGCGGGGTTTCCTTTACCAGAATGACATGGCTGCCTTTCTGCCTCGCAGGCTGGAAACCGACCTTGGAGAGGGCCTTGATGACTTCCTTACCCGACAGATGCGGAAGCTTTGCCATGCGCGCGTACCTCAAAACTAGCGATTATCGTCTTTCCACGGCCGGCACCCTGAGGCACGCCCATCTCCTCGATGTAAAGTTCCACGGCCTCCTTGAGATTGTCGAGCGCCTTCTCTATGGAGGTGCCCTGGCTGACAACGTCCAGCTCAGGACAGAGTGCGACGAACTGCTTTTCGCCCATCTTGATTATTGCCGTAAACTCCATGATATCATTCTGCATTGTTTTGTTTATAAAACCGTTCCCTTGGCATCCGTGAACTCGCGCATGGCCACGGTAGCATATGCGCCGGCCGGCAGCGAGAACCTGAATACGCAGCTATCACTGTTGAAATTAAAATCCTTCATAGGGGCGAGCAGGGTACGGTAGGTCCCCCTTGATGCTATCTCAGGCAGGGATTTCAGCCTGAACAATTCCTTTTGGATGTTGAGCTTCTCCAATAACGCTTCCTCGCGCGCGTTCAATGGCGTTTCATAGCCGATGATTTTTCCTGCTATCCATCCTTCCGCTTCTGTCTTGTTTATATCAGGGAAACCTAATGTCTCTCCGCAATAATACTCGCCTCGCTCCAAAACCAAACCAACATTACCCCGAACAGTCTCGCCGCTCGTTCCACCAACAAAACCAATTCCGCGCTCGCCACCACCAAATCCGCTTCCATCCCGCTCGCTTTCTTTTATCCTTTCGGACAGGAGTTGGTTGAACATCTCGGACTGGAACGCGTGGATGAATAGCAGGAGTATGTTTCGTGGGAGCTGCTTCAATGCACCAGGATAGTCCTGCTTTTTCGCGAGATAATCGAGCATCGAGCGCTCCAGTTTCAGGTTTTTCGGGAAGTAGGATAGTGCCCGCGCATAATCGTTCGTTTCAGCCAGCTGCATCCGGGCCAGTCTCGCCTCCTCGTTCGTCTCGCCCTCGACACCGCACAAAAACAATCTCACCGCATCCTCAAACCCGTCCCGCAATATCATTTCGCCAATCTGTGCGGTGTTCTTCCTTGCAGAGCCGAACCTCTGCTCACCGAAATAATTCGGAAACAAACCACCCAACTCACCAAAAATCAAATTCACCCGTTCGCCAACAACACCAACAAAACCGCCCTCGCGTTCGCTCGTGTCAGTGTCTGCGTTCGCATCCGCTTTCGTGTCTTGTATTTTGATGGTGAAGCGGTTTCCCAGGAGCGCGCCCATGCGGACCTTATCCGGAGCGGTCCATGCCCCGTTGATTTTGATGTCCTTTATATTAAGAGCAAGAACGGCTTCCTTAGACGCACCCATGACGGACGCGAGCTGGGTCGTTATGGCGGTTTTGTCCTTGTTTCCTGCGGCATTGAGATAACGGGGGTTCATCCTGAGCCGGTCTGCGATTTCAGACAATGCGGAAGATGTTGACCAGTTGTTCTTCTGCAACACGAAATGCACGAAGCGCCCGGGTTGGTCAGGACGCGAGACCATGTGCCCCTTGGGCACAAGCTCTCCAGTTCCTTCGGAACTGAAGACCGGAGACCCGAGACCGAGCACTGTGCCGTCTTCCTGTATCTCCTCCACAAGGAAATCCTCAGGTACGGACTTGATGGTGCCGCCGATGCCGGGGGTTTTTGATAAATAAGCGAGCATCATAGGATATTGGGAAACGAGGGTTAATAAGCGGCGCCAGGCAGGCTGGCAGGACCGGAAAAACAGGGAACATGAGAATTAGAAAGATAAAAAAGGAAAAATCACTTCTTGCCTGCCGGAACAGCCTTCTTGCCGCCCCTGCCTCTCCAGTACATCGCCGCCACCACGATAAGTGCCAGCAACAGCAGCAGGGCCAGCATCGTGGTGCCTGCATCCAGCGCAGCTGTCGGCTTCCCGGGCTCGCTCGGCGCGGCTCTCGGGAAGGACTTGACCTCTATGATCTTGACAGGCTGGCCGTCCTTCAGCAGGGTCACCTGGTAGGTGCCTTCCATGTCCAGGGGCAGCTCGAAGTTGCCGTCCTCATCGCTCTTGCCGCTGTAGGTCTTGCCTGTCGGGTCGGTTATCCGGTAGTCGCAGCTGGGGCACGGCTGGCCGTCTTCCTTTGCCGTGCAGGTCTTGCTGTCTCCCACCAGGCCGGTTGTCGGGCAGGTCACATCGCCCTCAGTCATGCATGCATGGCCCACGCAGTGCCTGCCTTCAGGGCAGTCAGAGTCTGCACAGCATTCATATTTGACGCATTGGTGGTCATCTATCCTGCCGCAGTCGCAACTGACCTCTTCGCAGAGGCCTCCTGCGGCCCCTGCAGGCATGTCGCAGTATTCGTTTCCTGCGCAGTCATTGTCATCGGTGCATTCATAGGCAGGCTTGCATACGTGGTCCTCGCAGACCTGGCCCGCCGGGCAGTCGCTGTCAGAGCAGCACCCGTATTCATAGCACTGGTGCTCCCTGGCCTCGCCGCATTCGCACGGTACGGGCACGCACTGGCCATCCAGGCAGACCTGGGTGGCAAGGCAGTCGCCATCAGAACCACAGCCTTCCTCGCAGACAGTGCAGTCTATCAGCTCTCCTGTGATGCTCTGGGGCTTATAACCGTCTTTGTTTGCATGGACAGCAACCGGAAAACCGCAGCCTTCAAATGTGAATTCTCCGCTACTGTTTGTTGTGCCGTTGAGCACAAATGAGTTTATGACAGTCACTCTTGCAGCTTCAAGAGGCTCCCCATCGCTTGTGACAGTGACGACGTTCCCGTCGCAGCCCGGAGTCAGCTTCACTGAGAGCTTTCCGGCGGGCTTTCCTTCCCCTCCACCAGGAGGAGTCGGAGGAACCTC
>Ga0315275_10006652_pt1 | contig 11089 bp, 8 predicted proteins | sample YL17G03_0_MG_FD_205557 | JGI IMG/M metagenome (GOLD analysis project Ga0315275, IMG submission 205557) | Sediment microbial communities from Yellowstone Lake, YNP, Wyoming, USA - YL17G03_0 | ecosystem: Environmental > Aquatic > Freshwater > Lake > Sediment | place: USA: Wyoming | collected...
TCTACTTAATCATGACCAGCTTTCTGGTCATCCGGTAGTCGCCCGTCACGAGACGTACGAAGTACACACCTGTCGCCACTTGGCGACCAACGTTGTCATGGCTGTCCCAGACGGCCTGGTGAACTCCCGCCGGCAGAACCTCGTCGCAGAGAGTCCGCACCAGCTTGCCCTGCGTGTCGAAGACCTGGAGCGTTACCCTTCCCTGTGCGGCCACTTCGAACGGAATCGTGGTCGTCGGATTGAACGGGTTCGGGTAGCTCGGCAAGAGCTCGCTCACACGACCCCCGGCATTCACTCCGCCTTGCTCATCGGGCCGCCGCTTCCCATCCGTCGGCAGTCCGAGCGGGACCGCCGATCCCAGGGCAAAGATGTCCCGCACCACGTAGTCCACTCCATGGACATCCGTATAGTGGAGTCCGACCGGCCCGTCGGCTCCCTCCGCGTCGATCTCGATTGCGTCCCCGGAGAGTGTGGAGGAGTTCCTCACTAGCTCGTCCGCTGCCTCCGAAGTATAGAACAATGCGAGATCAACGAAACCGTCCCCATTGTTGTCCAGCTTTAGACTCCGCATCGGAGTGATCACACCTACGGTGTTCCCCACATAGATTCGTTTGGCATCCAGTTTCGTGGCGTCGAACGGCTCAGAAATCACTACACTGTTGCCCTTCTCGTCCACTCCAAACTGGGCTCCCCGGGACGGGATGACCAGCACGAAGCTCGGCAACGAGCGCTCGAGCGCAGACCCATCGGCCGCGTATCCCAGCGATGCCAGCGCCCAGCCCGAATGGTCGTGGGGCACGCGCACGGCGACCGTATCGAACGCAGTGTGCCCGACACAGTCCTCGGCTTCGTAAACGATCGTGTAGATCCGGCCGTCTCCCAATCCGCTCCGTTCGGACCGGAGCTGGAATGCCACATCGGCTGTTCCGGGATCGGCCCCCTGGATGTCGTCGATGGTGTTGCCGTCGCCCTTTCCGTTGTCCGGCTCGTTGCTGGTGATGGAGACGAGCGTGAACGTCGGTGCGTCACAACAGGCGTCCGTGACTGTCACCGTTGCGGTGATGTCCACCATCTTGTGGTTGGGTGGCCAGAGGACATCACGGTTGAGCTCGACCACGATGTCAGGTGGTGTTGTGTCTTCGATCGTGATATTGACAGAGTCCGTGTCTGCGATTGCCGGCAACTGTGTACATACGGCAATGAGCATTACAGTCGTCGTGCCCAACGGGAACTGACCTACTGGAGTCGGTGACGTCGGATCGTCAAAAGTGACACCCGGAGCCGACCAGAAGAGGGAGGGAGACGGGCCCCCATCGCCATCTTTGGAGCCGGTGCCATCGAGCGTCACTGCCGTTGTGGGCGACCCGCTGCATTCGAACGTCGAATCACGACCAGCGTCGGCTTGCAGCTGCTCACAATGGGGAATTTCCGTAGCTCTCAGAATGTTGATGTACCACCCGGTAGCAAGCGGTCCCGTCCAGGATTCTGCTCCGCTCCAACTGCCGTTCGCATTCTGTAATCCGACAAGGTAGTCGCAGTAGTGGGAATACCAATCGCCTGCGGCTGAAGTCGTCGGATTCAACTCGGAACAAATCGTGAATCCACCCGGGGCGGCGGGGATCCCCTCGCCGATCGAGATCGGGTCAATGAGCGGCGGCCCACAATTGAAATCAACTAAATATCCTTGCACCTGCAGGCCTTTGAACAGCGCCCACATGGCGTACGCGTTGTTGAAGTTCCCGTCCCAACTGGAGACGCCCTCGTTCCAGTGAACGTTGATGAAATTGAGGGCGGCCTGCACTCGTGTATCACTCTGTCCCGCACCGATGGCCGCCAACTCGAGCAACAGACCGCCGGTCTTGGAGATGTTGACCATGTTCCCCGGGCTATCGTACCCCGAGCCGCCATTGGCGTTTTGAATGTAGTTGACCCACAGCTCCAACTCGTCAAAGACATACTGCGGCACGGGCAGTCCCCACGCCGACGCGTACAGCAACGGCAGGGCGCCCCACTGGGCCGTCGAGTTGTCCGAGCTCCCATAGTTGGCGTCGTAACGCCATCCACCGCGGGAACTTCCCATGTTGGGTTCGACCTGGCCCCACGAAAACCAATCGACGATGTCTCGCATGGCCTGCCTGTAGGTCTTGCCGTTGATAGCAGCCGACCCGATCCCCACCGGCGTGTTAATTCCCAACGATTCCCCAAGTGCATATACGACGGGAACGACTATCCCCGTGGTATAGACATTGCGCGTGGAGTTGCCGGAATTAAAGTAGAGGGTCGAATCGTTGCCTTCTCCAAAGTCGTCAACACCATTGTTGTTGTAATCTTCGGCGTAGTGCCAGTAAACTGCTGTCTCCACGCCAAACCGGCCGTCCACTGCGGCGCGATTGAAAATGTAGGTGACCGCCCTTGTGATCACATCATCGTACAAAGGCTTGCCACCAGGCCAGTATCCTGCCTCGATAAAGGCCAAGGCGGCCGCAGCCGTAGTGGCAAGCGTGCCGTCGTTGCCATACGACCAGTAGCCTTCTGCACCGCTCGTCGTCTGCGTGGCGGCCAGCCAGGCCAAGCCATCGTCAATCGCTATCTTCTTCGCCTCTTCGGTGGCCGCCATCGCATTGCCCACCAAGAAGAGAGCAATCAGTCCAAAGCACAGTACTGTTTTTCTCATGAATCCGCCTCCCTTTCCGAATCTTGTCGATGATCGTGCATAAAAACACAGATACCCCACAAAAACAGACGCGGATTTCTCAGACGATTCCCGCACCTCCTTTCCCCCTCCGCTGATTCCGAATCCCTGAGAAACTGAAAAACACCGATGGAAATAAGTCTTCCGCTGTATCAATCACCTCCTCTACGGACGTTCTGTCTCTGGCCAACTCGCCCACATCACCAGACAACCAGAGTCGCGCGCCCCGCGAGCGAAACCCACGTGGCCGCGATTCCATGTGCTCTATTCGTGCGGGGGAATGATGAGGTTGGTAACCAATCACGTCTGACGAACACGAAGGATCACCTCACATTGTTCCCATGGCGAGCCGGTCAACGCTGATTACAGGTCCAACGAGCGTGCTGAAGGCCAGGAACAAGACTCACTTGTTATCGCCTGAACGAGGGAGTGTGCAACAGATGTTATAGCTGGCGAAGTTTCAGGGATGTAGGTGTGCTCAAAGGCTGGGCCCCCCCGCGAATCGGCAGGAATGATAGCACGCGTTTGGCCTGTTGGCAAGCCTTTGTTGCTCTCGGTTGTGTAATTTGGAGTGCGCACATTTGAAAAAGGAATGACGGGAAACGAGAAAGGGTGTATCTCCCTTTCGTCAGAAGAAGTGGGCAAATCTCGCCTTGTCCCTTCTGAGAATACCGTCCGCGTTGCCATTTTGGAGCTTACGATGATTCTATTATATCATCGCTTCTATGATATTCATCCTTTTTCGCACCTTCATCTCGGCCCTGAGGTCCCACCGCGCATTAGCCCTGGAAAACCTTGCGCTCCGGCATCAACTTGAGGTCTTAAAGCGCAACACCAAAAGACCCCGCTTGACCAATCGGGATCGAACGCTGTGGTCATATTGTCCCGAGTATGGGCCGACTGGCGACATCCGCTGGCCATCGTCCAGCCCGAGACCGTCATCCGGTGGCACAGAAGAGGGTTTCGCCCGTACTGGACATGGAAGAGCCGACCGAAATGGCTGGGAAGGCGGAGCGTTCCCGACGAGGTTCGTGATCTCATCCGAAGAATGTCACGAGACAATCCGCCGTGGGGAGCGTCGCGGATTCACGGCGAACTGCTTAAACTCGGCATTACGCTCAGCCAGGCCACGGTCTCGAAGTACATGGTTCGTCACCGGAAACCGCCTTCCCAGAGTTGGCGAACGTTCCTGACGAACCATGCCAAGGATATTGTCTCTGTGGATTTCTTCACAATCCCGACGGCCTCTTTCCGTGTCCTCTTCGTTTTCCTTGTTCTAACGAACGAGCGCCGACGGATCGTCCACTTCAACGTCACGGACTCGCCGTCTGCGATTTGGACAGGGCAACAGATTGTGGAAGCGTTCCCATGGGATACCGCTCCGAAGTACCTGCTACGGGATCGAGACGGAACATACGGGGAACGTTTCGTACACCGGATTGAATCGTTGGGCATCAAACACGTGTTGATCTCAGCCCGGTCACCCTGGCAGAATCCATACGTCGAACGAGCCATTGGTTCGATTCGTCGAGAGTGTGTGGATCACACGATTATCTTCAATGAACCGCATCTGCGGAGGGTCCTTCGAGACTACCTCAAGTACTATCATGGCTCTCGTACTCATCTTGGATTGGAGAAGGACTGTCCGTCGCCACGCCCCGTCGAACCACCAGAACTCGGACCGATCTGCACGGAATCGATGGTTGGCGGGCTGCATCATCGGCACTACCGACAGGCTGCTTGAACCCCACAATTTTGTTGGGGTGCGACTGTTACCGTGTGATTCCTACGTCCAGAGCTGCAACAGATTCCCTTGAAACCATTCTCCCCTGCCCAGCGACCCGCAAAACCCAGTCTACTCGCGAAGCGTTGGCACCCGAAATCAGCTTTGCGAACCGTCGTTCTCCAATCGGATGGAGTTTTCAGAAGGCACACGACTCAAAACAAGGAGTTGACTCCAGCCGTTTCCATACTACTTCATCATGACGGTCTTACGCGTCTGGCTGAATCCGGGCGCTTCGAGTCGGTAGAAGTACACCCCCGTCGCCACAGGCGTTCCGCCGTCGTCCCTGGCGTCCCACGTGATCGTCTTCTGGCCACCGCTCTCTTCGCCCTCGAAGAGCGTCCGCACGAGCCTGCCGTTGACATCGTAGATCCGGAGTGACACGCTCCCCCCGCTCCCCCCGCGCGACGGCACGTCGTATCGAATCTCCGTCGTCGGGTTGAAGGGATTGGGCGTGTTCTGATACAACGCGTACTGATCCGGCATCGTCGGTTCTGGGTCGATCCCCGTGATTCCTGAGGACACGCGAATCGTGTAATTCCCGAGCTTGTCGCGGCGGTTCGCGAAAACGATGAACCCGTAGTAATCCGTCGCCGGCGCGGTGTACTCGAAGTTCTGCGACCCCGAAAGCTCCCACTGCCGGGCCGATCGTCCCGCCCAGAGCCTGTAGTTCGTCGGATTCCGGAAGAGCGCCAGGCGCACGTCCGCCCCACCCCCCTGCGTGAAGCCGATGTGATACTGGGTTCCCTGCACGAGATACAGATCCCAGATCTTGAGCATTCCGCACGCGCCGCTCACGCCTCCGACCGCCCCCGACACTACCACGTTGTGCGGGAAGAGATCCTGCGAGATGTCGTTCCCGAGGTCGGAGGAGACGGTGTACGACGCCGCGGTCGATCCGTAGGTGACGCGCGGGTACCAGTTGTTCGCCAGCGGCTCCAGCGAACCGGACGCGAGAGACGCCGGTGGATGGTTGCAGTCGGCTACGACAAAATCCGTGCCTTGTGTCCCGTTCGAGAACCCCTGAAGGGGTTCTCCCCCGTCGCACGACGAATACACCGAGATGTCCTTGTCGTCCCCATCCGACGGCAGTACGCCGACCGCAATCCAGTAGTCGTTCTGCATGGCGCCCATGAAGAAGTCTTTGACATTCCCCTGTGACGTCACGCACGAACCGGTCGGGATGTTGTCGCAGTCGTTCATCGCTTCGAAGGCCACCGTATACGAGCCACTTTCCCCACGTTTGTTCGCGAAAACGGCGAGCCCGAAGTAATCCGTCGTATAAGTCGGGGTCGCGGTTATGTACCCTGACCCGGCTATAAGCCAAAAAGCGTTATTTCGATCTGCGTAGTAAGGAGAGTCGCCCGGGTTTTTGAACAAGGCAAATTGCGGACCGGCCAGACCTTGCTCTGCCGAAACAAGGCGGTAGGTTTTCCCCGCCTCGAGAACGATGTCCCATATCTCGACCAAGTTGCAGTTTCCCGTCGTTCCGCCGATAACGCCCGAGAGTTGGCTGTTCACGGGGAAGATGTCCGCTCCGTCTTCCCACTCGATCGTGTATTCGGCGTTCGGATTGCCGCCATCGACATTGACGAACCGCGTGACCGGCAATGGCGACACGTGGTTGAAATCCCCGACGATGAGCGCCGTCTCTCCGACCGGGGGGACGGATTCCGCGAGATAGCCGGCGTTCCCTGCGTTGTAGTCGCATTGCGCGCGCAGCCGCAGATTCTTCTGGTCCCCGGCCGATGGAGCCACGGCGACGGCGGACCACCAATTGGGGGTCTGCTGGAAAGAATACGAGTCCACCGGGCCGGTGGAAACGCTGTAGGGAACCGCGGACACGCACGCCCGAGAAGCGAGAGGCGCGCAGGTGTTGAGTTTTCGCACCTCGATTCCCGCCCACGCAGAGTTCACAGGCTGACGATACACCGGGCCCACGACGAGTCCGTACCAGTCCGATGCCGGCGCGACGTAATCCCCGTCCGTCTCCACGCCCGATATCTGGAACACGCTCTGATCGCGGCCCGCCCAGTACGCGCCCGTCCCCGGGTTACGGAAGAGGGCGAGGCGGACGGTGAAGTCCGCGTGGTGGATCATGAACCGATACGTCGCCCCCGCTTCCAGATACACATCCCACACGTCGAACGCGTAACACTCGTTTCCAATCCCCCAGATCTGTACGTTGAGCGCATGATTGAGGGGAAGGATCTTCCCGCCTGCCTTCCATTCCACCATGTACGGAGTCCAGGTGGTCCCATAGGTCACCGTCGGGTAGTACGTCCCGAACGACGTATGGTTGAAATCGGCGACGACGAAATCCGAGCCGCTGGTCGCGGTCGAATACGCCAGGAGTGACCCCGTCGCGTTCGGGCCGGTATAGACGTAGATGTCCTTGTCATCGCCGGGCTGCGGCGCGACCCCGACGACCGCCCAGTAGGGCACACCCGTCTGCGTGAATCGGTAGTGGGTCGGGACATTCGTCGAGTCGACGCACACGCCCGAGGCGAGCGGCCTCTGTGCGGCGACGTCCGGCGCCGAGGCGCCGATGACGAGCAAGAGGCAGAGGGTCGCGAGGAGGACTGTGGGCGCGAGGTCCGATGGACGTTTTCGGAGCGTTCTCATCTCGACCGCCCCCCTTCATCCCCGTTGGCTCTTCGTTCTCTCGCGCGGGACGCCTCGAGCTTCGCTTTTTCTTCCGGTGTGAGACCTTCCGAGCCGAGGGAGCGAAGAGGCGCGTCGTACCGCGGGACTTGCAGCTCCGGCTTCGGACCCCATGTGCCTTGATTCTCTTTGTCGCGCGGTCCGAAGCAACCACTACGGATGGCGGCGAGCTTTTCCAGCTCGGCGGGTGTCAGACCCGGGTGATCCGTTGTCGGAAGAGAAGTGATCTCCGGGGGCACGTCCGACGGGCGGGCCCGAGGTCGCTCAACGCCGGCCGGGTATTCGTTGGTCCACGTTTGTCCCTCGAAGATCGAGAGACGCTTCTCCAGCTCGCGGGCGGCGAGCTCCCCCGGGGTCATCGGCGGACCCACCGTGAAGACTGGCGGTCCCTTGAAAACGCTCCGTTCGTCTATCCCCGTTGGCGGCCGTTGGCCGCTCCAAATGAGCGCCGGCGCGAGGATCGCACAAGCGATCGCCCCCGCCAGCGAAACGCGCAAAAGCGCCTTTCTCATGACACACCCCCATTGCTGTGGCAGAATTCGCGGTAATTATATCACATCCGTGCCCGGAGCGGCGAGAATACTGTCGTCTTGGCGTAGAGGTAGTGCTTCTTCGCGGTCGGAGAACACTCGACAAGTCGCGATTGAAGGGCGAGAGATGACTCTCGCACCAGACCGCAACTGAAGCGAGAATCTACGATGAAGCTTGTCCAATTGGATCGAATGGCGAGTTTCGACGAGCTTCTGGGCAATTTGGAGCTGGCGCTCGGAATTGAACCGAGGACCTGCGCATTACTCGAAGTGGACGGGAGAATTGGAGAAGAGAAGGCCCAGCCGCCTTAACGATAAGACGACCGGGCCATCTCGTGGCTTGTTAACTCGCTTCTCATTTCAGCACCACAAGTTTTGCTGTTTTCACCCGCCCTCCTGCTTCGAGCCTCATAAAGTAGACGCCCGATGCCACCTTCTCACCTCTGTCGTCCTGACCGTCCCAGATTATCGAATGCTCTCCCCCGAGAGTTGTTCCGTTCACCAATGTTTTTACCACATGCCCCGTCGCGTCGTAGATCGAGAGATCGACCACTGTCGTGCGCGGCAGAGAGAACCGGATGGTCGTCTGGGGGTTGAACGGATTCGGATAGTTCTGGGAGAGTCCGAGCGCCGAAGGAAACTTCGGTCGGATGTCCTCGCCGCCGATGCCGACAACGATGCTCGAGTCTGCGCGTCCGTACCAAAGGTTGTGCTGTCTCGCATTTCGGTAGGACACGTGCCAGTTGGAATCGTCGTCGATTGCCAGATCGACATACACCCCGTCATCGAGTGATGTGCCGATCGAGTCCACGACAACGGTCACTGTGCCCTTGAATTCTTGATCCAAGTTGACCATGTAGACGGATCCCAACAACGTCTTATCGTAATGGTAGAACGCGCTCGCAAAGTGTCCGTCGGGCGTCCTGACGAGGGACGGGAAACGCCCTGAGTTGACCGTCTTGTAGACCGTGCCCGTGTTCCACTCGTGTCCACGAATCTCCGGATCACCGAAGATCAACACGTTTTGCTGTCCGTCGTGCTCGGAGAACGAATACCCGACGCCCGGTCGGTAGGCGTGATCGCTGTTCGAGCCCCGATTAGGGCCAGGATCCACCGTCACCGGGGCAGACCAGGCGCCCACCCCGTTCCGGGTCATCAGAAGGAGCGATCCCTTGGTCGCATTGAGGAACGACAAGGACAACGCACCCGGCGAGCCGTCCCCCCTTTTCAAGGACATGAACTGCCCGATGTCGTCCGCAGATGACGCAACGGACCCCGTGTTCCACTCGTGTCCATGAATCTCCGGATCGCCGAAGATCAGCACGTTTTGTTGTCCGTCGCGCTCGGAGAACGAATACCCGACGCCCGGTCGGTAGGCGTGATCGCTGTTCGAGCCCCGATTAGGGCCAGGATCCACCGTCACCGGGGCAGACCAGGCGCCCGCCCCGTCCCGAGTGGTAAGAAGAAGGGATCCCTTGGTCGCATCCAGGAAAGACACCGACAACGAACCCGGAGAACCGTCTCCCCGTGTCAACGACAGGTACTGGCCGATGTCGTCCCCAGACACGGCAACAGACCCCGTGGACCATGCGGGAGCAATCTCGGGACCCGCGTAGTGAAGGTCTTTGAGGTCGGACCGTCGATAAGAGACGCGGCGGTTCCCTGCGTTGTCGAGCGCGAGCGCGCAGTGACCCGCCACGTACCCCGACCCGTCGATTGTTTGGGGTGTCTGCCAGACCCCGCCCGTCCGCGATTTCATCCGAAGGGTTCCCTGGTCGCTCCGCAGATACACGACGTACATATCCCCCAGATTGTCGATCTGGAGTTCGCAATATTGGCCGGCGTCCCCTGAGGCATCCAGCACGCCAACTTGCCAGGTGCTCGCCAGTGCAGGAGTCGCGAGGACGGCCAGACCAAAGATCAGCATCATCAGAATGCGTTGTCCCGGCGTTCGAATTGTGGCACCCATGTCTCACCTCCTTGCCGATGTTTCGAGATCAACGCCTAGGGACTAACGAGCTTGGCGTATTTCAAGTCGCCGTTTGTGACGTCATAGTAAACGATGAGCGGTTTCCCGTCGGTATCAATGACAATCGAACTGTAGGTTCCAACGTTGCCCGGGATGTCGACATACTGAGATCCCCAGCTCCCGCCAACGGCGTTTGTCGCATACATCAGGTTCGCGCCAGTCGCGTCATAGAAACTGACGTGCAGGTATCCGTTGGTATCAGCCGTCACGGACGGCGATCCGGAAACACCACTAGCATTGTAGACCGTCGAAACAGACCATACGCCGTTCGAGGGGTTTCGAGTGGCGACTTTCAACCCAACATAGAGATACACGATCGCCGGGGTCACGTTTCCGCCGCTCCCGACGAGGACAAGGTCCAGGTTCCCACCTTCGGACGTAGCCCTTTCCGGCGTCAGTACCCAACTGTGTGTCAATGAACTGAAGACGCCATAGTAGATCCCCCAGCCTGGAGTCGATAAATAGTAGTAAGCCGCAAAATGGAGGTTGTCATTCGCGTCGCAGAGCAGCTCCATGAAACTGCCCGACGCTGAAGTACCACACAAAGCGATGCGACTCCAAGTCGCGGTTGCTGGAACCCACCAAGCAAGGTAGACGCTATTGCCCGAGCTTCTGTATAAGACGTATGGTGTCCCATCGCTCGTTACAGCAATCTGAGAGTAGTACCCCAGGTCACCCGAGGCATCCACGATCTGGAAGTTCCACTGCTGGCCGGATGCGGGATTCATCGAACCGAAAAGAACGACCAGCGCTGCCAATCCGATATACAAGGACTTCATTCTAGCCACCTCCCAAGATTCAGTCCAAAAACCACACGTAGACGGACGCTGTCTTCAAGAAACCCTTCGGATCGTTGCCTCACCTCCTTTCCGGTAAGACAATAAATCACCGGAGCTACGCCAGCTTGATTAGGTTTGGCACCGGCTGCCGCTGAGATGACGGTCAATTGCTCACGTGACAAGGCGGACGAGTGCTGCATCGCTCGCCGCCAGAGGTTGAAACAGGGCGTATTTTACCACGTTGTCGAGCGCGTTTCAAGTTGTGCTTATCGTCGGCTGTGTAACTTCGGGTGCGCACTTTCTCGGAGAGCGAAGAAGGGAAAAGTCCACGGGGACAAGTCTGTTCCTGTCACGGTAAGGTGACCAGGCTCGGGCCCAGAACCAAGAAGTGATTCCGTCAGGACTGGCCGAACATCACGAAACGACCGACCCGAACGTTCCCGTAGCCAAAACGAAACTGTAAGAAAAGTGTAAGATGGGCCTTTTGAGCGGAAATGCCAGATGAGCTAACTCTTTGCAGAATTTGGAGCTGGCGCTCGGAATTGAACCGAGGACCTGCGCATTACGAGTGCGGTGCTCTACCTAGAGTCAATCCGTTGGGAATGCGCTAAT
>Ga0315275_10006655_pt1 | contig 11088 bp, 5 predicted proteins | sample YL17G03_0_MG_FD_205557 | JGI IMG/M metagenome (GOLD analysis project Ga0315275, IMG submission 205557) | Sediment microbial communities from Yellowstone Lake, YNP, Wyoming, USA - YL17G03_0 | ecosystem: Environmental > Aquatic > Freshwater > Lake > Sediment | place: USA: Wyoming | collected...
TGTATGTCATTTTTCACCTCTTTATTTTACCGTCGGTAAAATAATATATTTATTTAATATATCGACGATAAACGAGTATTTATACTTTACTAATTATGGGACAGCCTGTTTAGGGTGGAGAGGATGCCATATTAAGATTTTTTTTGAGGATAATGAAAAGAACAGAGGTTTATAAAAAAACCTATAAGATTGAAACTTCCCGAGATCCAGAAGCCAGAGGAGAGGAGTATATCTCTAACGCAGATGACCTAACAGATAGACTGGGAGAGATTTGTATAAACCAAGAAAAAGAGTTTGATCCTCATAAAATGGCGCAAGACCGCAGTTTTCTCCTCTATAACAAAGGGGTTCTTATAAAGATTGATGTTACTGGAGATAAATTTGATAGGGAATATGAAAGAACAGTTTGTCTTGAAATAACACCTGGAAACAGAGCAATCCCAAGGGAGATAACAGAACTTCTAAGGAAAGAGGGATTTAAAAAAATATAGTTTAAAACAGCCTTTCCTGCTTTTCTTTTAGCATTGGAATGCCATATTCTCCATCATAACCTGGCTTAACTTTTAAATTTCCAATCCTGTTGTCAATAATAAGCTGGGCAAGCAATTCATCTCCTGTTAGAAATTTTGCTAGATCTATTTTTTCTACATAAAGCAAGATATTAAGTTCATTTCCAAATTTTTCAATTAGGCTGTTGTAGACTTTCCAGGTTTTTTGGCTTGCTAATGTGCTTGCTTTTGCTAATGCAATTAACTCTTGCAGAGGCAAAAGTTTGTAAAAAGGCTTGGCAGTTTTAGGCATAAAGCCGAAAGGATTAGAAGCAAGTTTTTCAACTCTGTTTTCAACTCCAATTGTTAATGCTTTCTTGCAAACCGGACAAATATTTCCTAATTTTTTGCTTTCTTCAGGCGAGCAAGAAAACTTGCAATTCCTATGCCCATCATAATGATATTTTCCATATGCTGGGTCGGTTTCAATTGTTGCTTTAAATGAATTTTCTCTTATCTGCTTTAAAATGTTTTTATAAGAAAGTTCGCCTAAAAAAATAGTTGCTTCTCTTCCTATGCGCCACGGCCAGAATGAGTGCGAGTCTGAAAATGAAACTATACTTTTGTCATTTAGCTCTTTTATTCTCCAGTTCATATCTGGCGAGCTTGACATGCCTGTTTCAATTGCATGTATTCTATCTCTTTTATCTTGAAAAGCTTCTTTTAAGCTATCAAATCCAGACATGCTTCCAAAAATTCCAAACCACGGCGTCCATGAATGCGCTGGAATAATTTCAATATCTTCGCTTATTCTTTGCATTTCTTCTGCAAGTACAACAGATGAAAAACCAAATATAGGCCTGCCGTCATAATCTAATCTTCCTTTTGTTTTTAAAAATTCTGTAATCTGCTTAACAACTTCTTTGTTTGGGGCAAGAATAACATAATGAATTCTTCTCCCTCTGCCTCCTTGAGAGTACATTAAACTCAATTCACTCTGCCACAAAAAAGGAAAATCCTGATAAAAAATCAATCCATCTTTTTCTTCTAAAACATCAAGCTCTTTAAACCAGGAAGGGTGTTGAAAATCGCCTGTTCCTAATAAATTAAGCCCTTTAATTTTAGCATATTTCACTAAATTAGGAACATCAATATTTTTGCTTGTTGCTCTTGAAAACCGAGAGTGAATATGCAAATCAGAGATAATTTCATTCTGCTCTTTTTCATCTGTCATTTTTTCTTTCCCAAGTTTCTTTTTCTTCTTTCTCCGAAGTCTTTCTTTCCAAGAAAGAGCTCTTTTTATAGATTATTGTTCTTAATCACAATCTCAAAAATCTTACTAACTGATAAATATCTCCTGAAGAGAAAGTTATGTTTGAAATGCTAATCTGTATTAAAACAAGAAGCCACATGAATAGTATCCAATTAATAGCCAAAGCATATGTTAAATTTGTTTCTTTTTTAACTTTCACTTTATAAAAAATGTACACATTTACAGAAGCTAAATAAACACCAACTAAAAATAACAACCTTAAATCAGAAACAATTCCGGCTATGTGCAGTTCTGTTCTTTTGTATTTGTCAAGCTTTTCATATTCAGCAAGATTAAATTTTGTCACACCTAAAGCTTCGGTTTTTGGGTTGAAAAAATTTGGTATTGTTTTAAATAAATTGATATAGTAATAATTTTCTATTCCATTTTTGTCTAAAACTTCCATATGCGCTTTTTCATGGAAAAAAGTAGAGATTTGAACCATATATGGCAGGACAAAAACTATTGTCACGAAAAGGAACAGAGCAGCACTTAGTACTTTCAATACCTCTTTTTTAATTTTTTCATTCATGCCAAATGAAAACAGAACAGGGTTAATAAATATTGCCTTTAAAGAGAGCATTAGCCAAGAAGATAGCTCGCTTAAATCTTTCGCAAGTATCTCCGCACATACTTCCCTCAAGCAATTTCATTGATTTTGTTGCTTACGCAATATTGATAAGTTTAGCGATTAATTAATAAATGATTTGATTTTATAGACGAGCAAAGCGAGGCAAAATTTGCTAAAGCATCGTATTCAAAAGTTAACGCCCGCGATAGTTATCCATATTCTCTATATTAGCAATCTCTATGTGGAGATACTGTTCGCACCGAAAGGTTTAAAAATCTTCCTATACCAAAAGATTTATAAACTTATCCCTTAAGACAACAATTCAAAATGGCTTTTATAAAAAAATGTCCTGAATGTGGAAGCATTAATTTAATCTATGAGGAGCAAAGAGGAGAGGTTATTTGTAATGATTGCGGGCTAGTTGTAGAAGAAAAAATGGTTGATACTGGGCAGGAGATGTACGGCAAATCAGATTCAGGAGACAAAAAAGGCAGGGGAGGAGCTCCTTTAAGCATTCAGAAATTTGATAAAGGTTTAACAACAAATGTTGGCGAGATATCTGATATTTATAAGTTAGAAAAAGGCGCTACAAGAAAGTTTCTGAGATTAAAAAAATGGCAAGAAAGAGTCTCTACAAGCATAGAAAGAAATTTAAGATTAGCGATGGCTGAATTAAGGAGAGTTGCTTCATTTTTGAATTTGCCAACTGTTGTCAGAGACGAATCTTCTAGAGTTTATAATTTTGTTTTACAAAGAGGATTAGTAAGAGGGCGAAGTATGGAAAGTGTTATAGCAGCGTGTATTTATTCTGCATGCAGAAGTTACAACATCCCAAGAACTTTAGATGAAATAAGCAATGCTAGTGATGTAGAAAGAAAAGAAATTGGAAGGACATATCGTTTTGTAATAAGAAAGTTAGGCATAAAAGTTACTCCTTCAAGCCCAAAAGACTACATAAGCAGATTTGGCTGTATTTTGCATCTTTCTCCAAAAACACAAAATGATGCTTTAAAAATTTTAAGGAAAGCTGAAATTTCAGAACTGACAAGTGGAAGAGGGCCTGCAGGAATTGCTGCGGCTGCTTTATATGTTGCAGCTTTATTAAACAACGAAAAAAAGACTCAGAGAGAAGTTGCAGATGTTGCTGGCATAACAGAAGTTACAATAAGAAATCGCTATAAAGAACTGCTTGAAAAGCTTGAGTTAGAGGATAAAATAAAAATAAAAGAAGTAGAAGCTCGGCTTGCTAAAGGAAAGAAAAAGTAGAAGCTCGGCTTGCTAAAGGAAAGAAAAAGTAAACTTTTTCTTTGTTTATTTGTAAACCCGCAAAGTTAACACTTAGCTTGTTTTAAATCACTTCTATATTAGAAAATTAATTAATAATAAACATAAAATATTTATCTTGCGAGAGCACAAATTAGCATTTTGCAAAACTTTTTATATCCATTTTATTTTGCTATTGCATGCGGGGATGCCGGAGCGGTCAAACGGGTCAGATTTTATCTATCTTTAAAAAGGTAATAGAAGACCAAGCTTAGGACCTGATGGCTTAGTGCCTACAAAGGTTCGAATCCTTTTCCCCGCATGTTTTGGAAAAGGATTTAGTAGGGATGAGAGTCTATTTGAAGAAAAGGGATTTAGTCATTCCCAAAATTTGAGTGTTATTATCCACCCTTTTTTTGAAATCTCAGAATTTTTTAAGAATTCTGGAACTGGACTTCCATTAGCGTCAGTAAAATCTTTTCCGGCGGATGTGAAGTAATAATATTGGTCTATATATCCTATCTTTGCACTTTTTTTATCGGCTTCATTATATTTATAAATATCATAGCCTCCAAAAGGGGGTAGATTAGTTCTTTCAAGAAGATAATAATCAGACTTTTCATTGTTAATCATAATAAAATAAACTTGAATCTCATTTGCATAACCAACTGGCTGAATAAATGTTGGTTTTGATAAATTTGTATAAGCTTCTTTTCCGATTGTTTGATCAAGTTTAGAATTAATCCACTTTCTAAACTCAATAAGATTTGTACCTCTTAAATCACTATATTTTTCTCCTTTTTCATCGCCAAAATAAGCCATTAAGCCATATCCCCAATAAGAATTAACCCAATATTGTATATATTCTAATCCTCCATCAAATTTTTTTTCATAAAATTCTTTTTCTGGAGTAACTGAAGTTTGGCTAACCGGTTTCCAGGTTTTACCTCTGTCAGATGAAATTTGCCAACCAATATCGTCGCCTTTATAACGATATCTGTCATTTCCCCATAGGTCTATGTTCCCATCTTGTAATTCAAAGACAAATTTTTCTTTTGGGGTTATTGTAGCTGTTGCAGGGGCGATTGTAGGTTCACTTGTAGTTTTCGCTAAAATTATTTCATTTTCTTCGATGGTTGTTCCTTCGAGTTTTTCTGCTAATCTATTGAGTTCCTCATTATTGTGTACTTCATATGGAACTGCATTAAAAGAAAGTTTCTTAGTTGTAAGATCATAATCTCCAACAATATAAGTTCTTCCGTTTTGTTTGAAAATAATTTTATTATAGTTTATAGATAGGTTAGTTTTTTCACCATTTAAAAGAATGTCTCGAACGCCCTCTTCTGCAGTAGGGTATGATATTGTAAACTTTTCACTTGCAGTTTCTTTAGAAGCCAATATTATTTTGTTTCCTTGAATACTTGCTCCTTTAAGTTTTGTTGCTAAGTCTGAAATCTTCGCATTATTTATTCTGTTAATTTCCACATAATCAAAAGATAGCACATTATTTTCAACATCTCCAGCAATGGAAGTCTCTCCTTGGTTATTAAACATAATTTTTTTCTCTCCGGTGTCTCTATTTTCAATTATTGAAAGCCCAGTGCTTTCTCCATTTTTAAGAATCTCTGTATTGTCAGATAAAGTAAATTTTTCTTCTGGTTCAGTGGGAGTTGCAGGGGTTGTCGTAGTTTCTGCTTTTGTAATTTGAATTATATCTGAGTTTAAACTACTCTTAATGTTATTTTTGCTGTCTAAACAATTGAGCTTGAGTTGATGTTTGCCTATATCAAGCTTAGATAACTCAATTGTATTTCCTTGAATGATGCCTATTTCTTTGTCTTCTGCTAGCTTGTCGAACCCCCATAATGTTTCTATTTCATACACACTAATTTTATCGCAAGTGTGTTGTATTTCTATAGTTATTTTATCATTGACAGTAAAAACTCTTGAAGTTGTTTTTGCTTCATTGACTAAAAAGTTTATTTCTTGTATTGTGTATTTTTGTTCTGTTGAGGCAGGAGTTGCAGGAGAAGTTGTCGCAGGTTTTGTAAATTTTCCTTTAATTTTTTGTGCAATGAAATCATAGAGCTGCCCTCTTAAATAAATTGCTTTTGCTTTTTGGGTGTTTAAGAAGCCTCTATTTTCTATATCATCTAATCCTTCTAAATCAGTTTTCCTTTCTTTTAAAACATTATCAGCAAATGTTTTTGCATCGCTCTCTGTTCTTTCTGCTATATTAATTAGCTCAATTGAGTTTATATTTTTCTTTATAGCGTCTAATTTGCTTTCAGTTGCTTCTATACTCATTATTTCTCCTTTTTCTACTAATTCTTTAATTCTTTGTTCAGAAATATCTTCGATTCCTTTTCCCACTTCTGTTAAAGTTGCATTATTTTTTATGTTTGCTTCAACAGAGTGTGTATCAAGCCAGCATTTTACTTTTTCATTATCACAATAGCCAACATCTTTCCATCTTGTTGGGGCTGTTTGTTTGCCAGGATTGTCTGTCGAGCAAACTCTAATAATTCCTTCTTTGTACATTTCTGGACTAATTGCTTCTTGAACTCCTTCTTGTATATTTGGCTGTGCTAAAGAATAAATGCTTGGAGTTCCTGACATGCAGTCTTTTTCAGATGTGATTTTTTGGGTTGCCTGCTCTTTAACATACTGCTCTTTTAAATAGTCAACTGCGAAAGATGTTGAAACCTGCCCAAAACCACACTCTTCTTGCAAGTTTACTCTGACACAAAGAGTTTTGTAGCCAGCTGGAGCTGTGAAGTCTTGTGTTTCAGATGCATATCCTCCTTTTGCTATATAACCTGTTTTGACAATTATTCGAGGAGATGCTGCGTAAAATGAGCTTTCAGGAGGGTCTTTCAAATAAACAGAATACTGAACTCCTTCATCATTTCCAGCCCAGATATGATAAAATACTTTGTAATGAGAGGTTGCAGGAAGAGTAGCTTCTGTAAATGGTATTTCGCTAAACCAAGCATGATACTGTGATGGAGATTCTGGCTCAAGCAGAGCGTCTAAAAATTTCTTGTTTGAAGGATATCTTGCAGAAATAAATGATTTGCATACTTCGCTTCCTGCTTCTTCTGTTGAGCGCGAGGTAAACGCTTTGAAAGAGTTTTGTGCATAGTAATTTGTGAAATATTTTATAGAGTTGTCGAGAGTATTCCATGCATGGGTTATTGTAGCATACTCTCCTCCTCCTCGGGTTCCTTTTCCATAAGCTAATTCAACTAATTTAGGCAGAGCTATATCCATCAAAGGGGCAAACTGCCTCCAGAAAAATTCGCACAAATAAACACTTCTTATTTCATCGCAAATTCCAACTGTTTTTCCAGTTGTTAAACTTTCTTGCAAACAATCTCTGTGCGCTTTTAAGATGCTTAAATAAGCATCCAGCCCTGCTTGCACTCCTGTCAGGCATACAGGCACAAAAATTCCTTCTCTTGCATTAGGCAGGCATAAAACAATGCTTCCGATAATCCCTGATTGAACAACATCTTTGACATAATAATTTCCAGCTAAATTACACCTGCTTGAAGGGCACAAGACAGGGTCGCAAGTGTTAAACAGCAAGTAACAATCTTCCGGAGACATAAAATCTTGGCATTGGGTTCCTTCTGCTCCTCCAACAGGCAAGCCAACTTTATACTCTTTTCCAAAAACATTAATTGTTTTCTTTCCTGCAGCATATTGCTGTGCAGCTTCCATTACTGCGCTTCTTGCTTTTTCTGCAATGTTTCTTGCTTCATTTTCTGTTAAGCAAGGATGGCTTATTTGGGCGTTAGTTTCAAAACTTGTAAATGTGCAAATATCATCTCCTATTCCAGAATCAAATTCTTCTCTTCCATTTTCTCCTACATTGCACAAATAAAAGTTCTTCAACAAGCCTGCATCTGTATAAGGAGTTAAGCCAAAACCTTTAATTGTCTGTTTCATTCCAACATACCATCCTTCTCTCTCGTCAAAAGGCACAACTCCCGGCATTCCTTTGTATGGCTCTGTATCATAAAACCTCACTTCAGGATTTTTATAAGGATTTTTGCATTTTCCTTTTTCAATCCTAGAAAATCTGTTAATATTAAGCTGCCCCATGAGCTCATTTAATTTACTTGGAGGAACTTCCTCAGAAACAGTTTCTTTTCCGCCAACTATACTTAAAATATATGCATTCTTGTCAGTAGCAGGGGTATATTTTCCGCTGCTTAAAGCTAAAGGAATAAGCAAAACTTTTCCACCATAATCTTTAGTTCCAGCAGGAACTTCTGCTCTTATCCAGTATGTAGAAACTTCTTTATCAGTTTCATTTTTTTCTTCATAATTCAACTTAGCTATTTTTTTTGCAGTATCTGAATTAAGCTCAAATATTTTATCAGTTTGATAATCTTTTCCTTTTCCTGATAAAGATTCAACTTCTGCCCCGACATTAATGTTTTTATTATAGTCTGAAACAGCCTGAATATCAGTTCTTCTGTTTTTTATTCTTTGATAAATGTTAAACAGCTCTTTTTTATACGCTTCTTTTTTTTCAGCAGAAACATCTGGGTTGTTAATCATCTCATTATAATACTGCCACTCTCTTGCATCTGAAAATGTATAAATTCCCTCTTTGTAATCTCTGGAATAATCTGTTCCTATTAAATCGCTGATTGTAAATGTCTGTTGTTGATTATTTTCATCTGTGACTGTAATTGTGCTGCTTCCTGCTGTATTTTTAAATTTTTCAATATATCCATTAAAAGAGCTTTCTGTGTCTAAAATTTTCTCGCCAAAAATTGTTTCTTGTGTAACTTTTTCTGTGCTTTTCATCATTTCATTAGCCCCTTCTATAGCTTTTTGAGATGCAGCAACTTCTTTTTCTATCTCATCATTCTTTTGCCTTAAGCAATCATCTAAGCTTGCATATCCTTCTTTTCCTGTTTCTACCATGCCTTTACATTTTTCAATCCATCCGCCAGGGCCTCTCATAACTTTCTGCCTCGCCATGCTTTTTCCAGAAAAATTATCCAGCAAATTTTTAACCATTAGAACCGCGGAAGTTGCGTAACAAGCTCCTTTCCATCCCTTAATAACTTTTGCCAACTTGGTTGAAATATCCTCCCACTGCTGGATTGATTCATTTAGATTATTAATCATCTCCTGTGTTTTTTCAGGGGAAAGTTCTATGGCTCTTTTTTCAATTCCAATTTTAAAAGACAAATTTGTTTCTGTGTATGCTCCTTTAAGTTCAGAACCTGGCTCTACAACGACATTTGCAATTCTTTGCAGTTTTATATCAGAAACATAAACACTAAATTTTCCTAAAGAAGTGTAGTCTTTTAATTTAACTTTCTCTGATTTAGGGCCGGTGTATTCTTGAGCGCCTTTAGAATCTGTGGAAGTGTAGGCATATTTTAAAGTTACATACTCTTCGTCTAATTTCTCTACCTGTACGAATTCTGTTCCTTTTTGTGTTTCTACAGGTGAAACTAAATAATCCCCGATTGTGTATATTCCAGATTCTTTTACGCCTTTTCCTTCTACAGACATAGACGCGCTTGCTTCTTCTTCGCTTGGCTCAACAATATCTTGCAAATGGAAAGTGTAGTACTCTCCTATATCAACTTCAACTGTTTTTATTGCGTTTTCTTCGTTATATTTTAATGTTTTGGAAAGCTCTTCTTCTGAGGTGTTGGCTAAGGGGGTGCCAGGATAATTTTTTATCACCTCTCTTAGCAATTCCTGCTTTGTTTTTTGTTTTCCTAAAATATCAGATAAAATAATAGCTGATTCTAACGCGGCTTCCCCTATAGTCTTATCGCCGTTAGGGTATTTTTCAGCTGGATAAAGATTAACAACTTTTCTGTATTCAGAAATTGTTTTGTCAAAATATTCATCTAAACTTTTTCCATTTGTTTCTTCATTAGTCTTGTCAGAAGAGCCTGCAGCTCCTTTAAACACTATTCCCGGAAGGGCTTTGCTTGATTCATCATAAAATAAAATTTCAGCTTCTTTAATTTCTTCTTTTATTAGTGATGCTTGAAGTTTTTTAAAGTCGTCTTTTGTTTTTTCTCGCGTACTTTCAAGGACGCTCTTTATTCTTCTTACTGCTCTTGCTTTAGCTTCTTCGCTAAGTTCGTTTTCTGTTTTTACAAGAACGATAAATACCCGCTCTTTATCTTCTCTCGCTATTCTTTTGGGTACTTGCCCGACATATGCCAAATAAATTTTTCCATTATTTTCTTTAATAATCTCCCCTACTTTAGTTTCTTTATTTTCATTGTCTACTTTTAAGCTTACACTATTTGCCATTCCTAAACTTAATTTAAACTCTTTGCCGCTGCATTTTAAGGTTATGCTGCCGCCTCCTAGAGAAAGAGGCTCTATGCTGACGACCTTGCATTTGTTGTCTAAAAAATTAGTATTTTTATAAAGCCACAAAACTTGCTCTTCTCCTTGTTTTTGAATTGTAAGCTTGGCTTTTACATCAGGATAAGTTAATTCTTTAAGTTTTAACTGCAGAGCTGCTTGGCAATAAAATCCTCCTAAATAAATCTCTCCAGAAGTCTCTCCTTTGTTTAAACTTAGTGTTGATTCTTTATGAGCGGCGTCTCTGTAAACAGAAATTGATGCTTTGTTAGGCTCAATCCATTCTGCTCTTAAAAATCCTTTTCCTCTCCAGAATTCATACTCTTGATAATTGTTTTCCCATTCCCGGTCTGTTAAAACAGGCAATAAAAATTCAGCTTTTCCAATTCCAAAAGCTTTTTCAGCATCATACCTTATTCTTGCTGTTAAATTGCCTTCTACAAATTCAGGCATTTCTTTTTCTGAAGGCTGCCTTTTTAGAACAACAACTAAGTAGCCCGCATCGTTTATTAGCGGCGAGCCGAGCAAAGTGTCTCTGCTTCTTATAGCAGCTCTTGCTGGATGAAAACTAACTCCTGCAACTTCTTTAGTAAATTGTTGCGATGGAAAAGACATTGATTCTATTGATTCAACATTTATCAGAGGATTAATTTTTATAGCATTTATTTTGCAAAAAACAGGAACAGGCTGCTCTTCAAGCAAATCGCTTCTGACAACAGCAGGAGTGCAGCCTCCTGGCGCTATATTTAAAATAAAGTCTTGCCTTGCTCTGCATTCTTCTTTTTCAAAAATTTTCCAGTAAGTGTTAATTTGTTCTGAGGTATAGTAGCTTTGGAAAGTTGGTTTATAGTATTGGGCTGAGGGGGATAAATCTCCGTAGCTGCGTTCTGAAATTTGCGCATAAACAACAGCTAAAAGCAAAACAGCCGAAACTACAGCTACAACTAACATTAAAGGAAATTTCTTTGTTTTATCTGCATCTTTTTCGCTTATTTTTCCCATTTTAATTGTATCTTTTTCGCTTATTTTTCTCAATTTTAATTGTATCTTTTTCGCTTATTTTTCTCATTTTTAATTGTATCTTTTTCGCT
>Ga0315275_10006656_pt1 | contig 11088 bp, 10 predicted proteins | sample YL17G03_0_MG_FD_205557 | JGI IMG/M metagenome (GOLD analysis project Ga0315275, IMG submission 205557) | Sediment microbial communities from Yellowstone Lake, YNP, Wyoming, USA - YL17G03_0 | ecosystem: Environmental > Aquatic > Freshwater > Lake > Sediment | place: USA: Wyoming | collected...
AAACCTTACAGATGCCGTCCCGAATTAGCCGAAGCTCTGAATAAGCCGAAGGCCTGAGCGCGGCCGAGCCAGTTGGGCAGCCGCATCTCTCAGCTTGCCGACCATCTCTTCAGGTGTGTGTAACCTTCGCTTCATCTGGGTATCCCTTTCAACAAAAACCTCGAAATCTTTCCTGGATACCCTCTAATCCGCAATGGTACAGTTTTCGGAGGTGACATCAACGCTTGGCGGCGCTTCTTTTCCTGCTCTTTGCCCGCCAGTAAGGCGGATGGCGTTGCCGGAATAACTTTAACTTGCTGAGACTGACTTTTACCGGCACCATAGACCATTAGCAAAGAATTTGTTTATGCCAGGGAATTGCCGCATTAAGAAGATTTTATGTCATTTTATCAACAGCCCCACAGCCACCGTTTTTCGTCTGGATACCATAATTTCTATTTTCTTTTGTCCAACAATTCTACCCCTCCCCACTCCCCTTTCAACAGATTTATCCGCCTTCGGCGACCTATGGCGATTTACTTTTTCAACGTCTCCACAGTTCCCCTATGATTCAAATGTTTATGCACCCATCGTTAGTACATCGTCGTCCGGAAGATTATAGAGCAGTTTCTTCCTCATGAAGTGGAAAGTGATGTCATCAAGAAGCAGAGGTTCCTCGTCACAAAATTCGTAGCCCTTCTCGTGGTACCATTCCTTGCGGTCATCAACTGCCCAGAGGTAGATCATTTCGCAGTGATGGTTCCGGGCGCAGGTCTCAGCCCACCGGATCAAGTTGCCCCCGACACCTTGCTTTTGGCAGTCCTTATCAACAGCAAGAGTATCAATCAAGATTTCCTCTCCAGCAGTGATCCGGAAGCTGACATAGCCCTTCATCTGACCCTGCTCATAGACGTAAGTTTGGCGATGAGGGTCGACTCTTATTTCATAAATTAGGTCGCTCCACGAGAACTTGTCGATAAATTCCCGTTCACATAGCATCTTTGGCCGGGCTTTATCGGCATCCGCCAGCTTACGAACGCATCCACAAGTGAACAGGCGATTATTGGGGAATATTCTCTTGAGAAACAAAGCCCTGTCGTAGTCCCCAATCATAACCCCAAAGTAGTTTGGAAGGATAGACGCTCCCGTGCGTACCACCAATGAGTACGAAGATATCTCCAGAGGTTTCATTTTCTCGATGGCAAGATATGCTTGACGGAAAGTTTCCCCCGAGTGGATTGAACCGTCCAGCAGCAGAACCCTCTTCCCTTTTATGGCCAAACTTGGATTCGCTTCTTCAGGAAATGATATTTCCCCCGTTTTTCTGTCACAAGAAACGGGAACGATGATAACCTGGTTTTTTAAGTCGTTCGCCTCCTGCAAGCCTAAGGCTGCTTTTTGGATCGACCCTCCGGATACGCCGATGGGACACCACACTGTTGGTATCTGTTCCTTCAGGTCTTCAAGTCTCTCGCAAAGATCCCTCAGGTACGCGTCGACTTCTTCATCAGAAATGAAAATAGTATTTAAGTGTTTAAGCCCCCCGGTGCATTCGCGGAATGCCAATTGGGTGGTGGTCTAATTCTTCAGAAAAATCTTTAAAGTAACAATCGCTACATTGACATCCGCCCTCTACCACACGGCAGCCCGTAGTAGACTCATGGAGGGTCACACCACAGGTCATGCACTTTGTGGGCTTAAACAACTTGACCATATCTTCATCAGTCATCGTAACCCAGTCTTTTCCTGAAATTGGCATTTTCTGCTCCTTAGACAAAACGTCTTATTATATATACTAATCGTCTCCCATTCAAGGCCTTATGTCAGACATTTTGTAAGCTTTTTTGGGATTCAGGCTGTTGATTCCTTGGAGAATTTTGCCCCAGATGTATTCGCGAACCACCTTATCCTCCTCTGCTCGCTTCAGTGTTACCGCCGATATTCTGGCGGCGCCAGCCAACTCATTAGAACTCCAGCCCTCGGCAATCCGGATTTTTGCCAGTCTAGATTTGCTCATCAGTGAACACCTTATTTATTCAACAATCTAACATCAGTTTGTATCACAATGTGCTAATTACATTAATAATACACCATGTTGCGCTAAAGTCAATAAAATACTGCAAAATTTTTATTCTAGGAGTGTGTCCGAGTATTGATTCTGAAAATGCGTAAGTCTTTGCAATGAAAGAACTTAACGATTTTGTGCTCAAAATGCTTAAGGCTCCTATCAACAAGGAGTTATAAATTCTAACCTGTATCACCCAGCCGGACTCATAGTTTGTTGACTGCGGGGGAAACTGAGGACACTCACGAATGGCGGTCCGTAAGGGATATCAAAGAAAGAAGCATGTAGCGTGCGATACTTCGCACCAATTCCGATTATTCTTCTTCACCATTCTAATTCGTCCATCGATTTCAAACAGCCTTCATCCAGTATATCGCCCCATCGCCCGCCAAACAACCCCGCCGTAGGCTGATTTCCATACCCCAAGCTTCCTCGGCGGTCTCCGCGATCTCTGCGGCAAAATTCTTTGAGTTTTTTCAATCTTCTCTCTGTGCCCTCGGTGGCTACCCTTTATTCTAATTACCCCGTGTCAATCCGTGTTAACCCGTGTCTGATCTCTTTGTGCCTTTGTATCTTCGTGGCCCAAATCCGTTAAATCTGCGTAATCCGCGATTCCTCCTCGTTTTCGTGATTCGAACATTCGCATTTTGAATTTGTTTCGGATTTCGTGCTTAGGATTTCGAGTTTCACCACGTCCGTGGTTAAAATTCACTTGACACCCAACTGTCTTTGATGTATAATATACATCTAACAAAATAGGAGGTGATCAATATCAAAGTCAACATCGATGCACAGGCGAAACGCAGCGCATATCCCGGCACGCCGGGAATTCATCGCCAAACCGCATTCTGTCTTCTGTATTCTGTCTTCTGCCCAACTCGCCTATCCTGCCCAGCTTGCTGGCCCTCTACATTTGTAGAGACTTCTCTACAAATCAGCCTCTTTTTTGCAAAACAAAGCCAATTTCAAAATGGGCAATATAAACATAAGTACAGCAAGAACAAAGGCTTATGCCAAAGAACAACGAACAATGAGCAACGAACATTACTCAAAACAAACCCAATCAAACCCAATTCCCCACCCCAAATCATCAATTGTCAATCATCAATAATCAATCCCAATCCCCCCGCCCCCGGCCGGGCTACTTGTTTTCGTTTAGCTGCCTTATTTGCTTCATCATCTCATTGATTCGCCATTCGATGGATGACAATATCCAGAACTCGAAGTGATTTATCCGCATCTCACAGTGTATTAGATAGATGATTTTCAGCGACAGACTTACGGTTGCCACTTCGACCATCAAAAGCCGCAGTCTGTCCCCAGCGACTATTGAGACGACCACGGAAGCTGTAATTACCGTGATGAATACGGCGTCAATAAGCTTGGTGTGGAATTTCGGCACGCCACCGATCTTGCCTATAATGCCCCTGACACGCTCCTTCTCTCGTTGGAAATGTTCCAGTTCTTCTTTCAGGTCGCTTATCTCGCGCTCAAGATTTACGTGATTTCCTTCCATAATTGCCCCTTTCGCCAAAAGTAGGTAACCTGACTGCTACGGCGTCTTAGCAAAGTCCGATACGCTGAGGCGCTTGGTTATTGACGTTGCCGCGGCCATGATAGACGATTCGCCGGGCAGATACAAACACTTGGGCGTTTTTTTTGCGCAGTTGTCTGTTTTGGCAGCCGCCGCAGCCGGGGCCGCTGTTTTTCAGCCGTCTTGAACACGGTTCCCCAGGCTGGACACGCTGGTCCCGTTGCCCGGCTCCGCGTGAATTTTTTTTGTTGACAGGATCCGCAGGGTATGGCAAACTTGGCCCGCTTTTGTCCGAAGAATCAGTGGTTAAGGACCAACCAGAGCGTCTGACGCGAGGCTCTCGGCGTCTGCCCGCCAGATTCGGATCGTTCAACTGAGGCTTGGGGTAGTATAACGGGCCTCACACAGAATGACGCAGGGCGGTGAATACAACTGAGATCCCTTAAGGGTAGTTCTCATAGACAGTTGACAACAGAAAGCCAATGGAAATAAGGAGTAGTTTTAGAATGAATCAGAGCACCAAACCAAGAACGAAAGTGAATCGAAGCGGTCGCGGATCGACGGCTGGCACCCGGGCAGTCAGGGTCAATGCCGCGGGATTTCTGGAGCGTGGCTGGGTAATTGCGAACCACAAGCTCGTTTCCTTCCACGCCGCCTTTGTCTCGTCTGTATTGAGCGTTCCTGTTGAGAAGTTGAGAGATCTCGCTGTTGGGGGCGCCAATATCAAGCTCGAAGTGCTTAGATTCATGTTCTTGAGCTGGGAGACGTTCGTTTCCTTAATTATCCTCTACCTATCCTGGCATATCGGCATCGCCATCCACGAGATAGGACACTTCCTGACCGCTGTGAAGCTGACGGCATTGAATAAGGACTCTCAGGATAAGGCTGACGCGGTCGTCAAGGGCGGCGGCAGTAAATTGGGCTGGTATGCCCAAATGTTCCTGTTAATTCCCTGGGGCAGATTTTACGGGGTCAAGAAAGATAACGGCAACTTTGCTCCCGACGCCCCGTATAACCTCGCAGTAGCCGCCGCCGCACCGGTGTGGAGCGGGTGGTTGGCGCGTATATTTCTGCCCATAGCCATTATCGGTATCGCCCTGGGCCTTTATACGGGCAACGAGATTCTAATCTACATTGGTCGCTTTTTCCTTGCGCCAGGCTGTGTGGGTTTACTCGACCGTCTGTTAGCCGACCCAGGCAAGCTGCGCGAGTTCCGAATGAGGGAAAAGGTCGCCGCGGAGCAGGCTGCAAGGGCAGCACAGGCCGAAGCCGCCGGCGAAAGCTGGTTCGCGCGTGTAGCGAAGGTCAAGAAAACACTGCTGACCACCAGGATGCAGTCGGTTACTCTCAAGGACGGCAGCAAGGTTATGGCGCCGTGGCAGTACAGAAACTGTGCGATGGGCGGCCGGCATACGGAAAAAGAATATCCTGAAAGCAACATCAGCATGCAGGAAAGTATGTTCATGCCGCTCTCGGCCAAGACCTATGAAGACGCCCAGGAAATGACCGTCAAGCTTCAGTACCGGCTCAAGGAGATCCTTGAATCGGCCCCCGGCGCGAAGGTCATGGGTATCGGCCTTGAGGGCGGCCTGTCGCCTTACATTGACAAGGAGCCGGGCGACAAGGTCCCCGAACAGAGGATGTGGAGGTTGATGAAACAGGCAATCCTCGATTGTGAGTATGTGCCCGGTGTCGATGTCGCAATAGCCCTCGATCCTGCCGCCTCGGAACTTGAGAACGCATATCGCGAGGAAACCGGCCAGAAGGACTCCGTCGGTATGTATCGCTTCTGGCGTGACAAGAGCAAGGTCGATATGAGCCGCGACCAGGTTTTTGAACTCTATAAAGGGGCGATGGAAGACGGGGTCCCCGTGCTCAGTATCGAGGACGGGTTCGGCGAGATGGACCACGCCGGCTGGAGACTCCTGATGAAGGAATTGGGCGACAAGATATTCATCATTGGCGACGACCTGGTAACAACGAAAGATGAGAACATCGAAAAATGCGCCAGAAACGGCGAGATCAACGCCACGCTGATAAAGGCCAATCAGATTGGAACACTTTCGGAAACCGTGCTTGCTATGTTGACATCTCTGGCTTACGGCGCCGAACTGGTTGTGTCGCATCGTTCCAAGTCGCCCAACGATCCTTTTGAAGCGGAAATATCAACGGCAATGAACGCGCTTGGAATGAAGGCCGGCGGCGGCGCCAACACCGAGCGACTTCAGAAGTACGGCCGCGTGATGGAGATAATCGCCTTGGCCAAGGCCGGCAAGAGAGAAATAACCCAACCGGAAAGACGGGAGATAGAAGAAAACGTCAAGGAGCTGGTCCGAACACTGACAGGAAGAGACGATGTAGCCCTCAGGCCTGATGCCGGCGAGATAGATATCGCCGGCCTGCTGATGCGGATGCTTGCCGTCGAGGCGGTCAGCGGCACCGAAGAAGCGACCAATGCGGGGATTCCTTCCGCAGCGGCGACATTGTTCCTCGGTAGAACCGGCACGATCCGCTTCAAGGGTTCGACCCCCTTGGGCACCTCGGCCGGCGTCGATGAAGCCATACATTATGTCGATAGCATTATTCGCCCGAACGAGATAACCCGCAAGTACCCGGACATGTTCAAAGATGCCGGCGACGGCACCTGCCGATTCAAAAAGGACCTGCAGTTTGCAGACATCAAAGCCAGGAATGACAATGACCTCCTGGGTCTCTGGAAGAAATCCAGGCGATATGACGGGAAAGGCTGTATGGATGCGGTTGAGCACATCGAGAAGGTCCTCGCGAAGGCCTTCATCGGAAAGAGGCTCTTTCAGCTCGGCAGTCTGCTCCAGGTTGACAGCGAGCTGCTCGCCATCGAGAGTGAACAGGCAGTGGCCGCCGGAGTTCTTGGCAGGAATGCCTCCGCGGAAGAAAAGATACGCATTATGCAGCGAAAGGGCGTCCTCGGAATGAACGCCATCCTCTCGATGTCTTTGGCCCTCGGAAGGGCTATCGCGGCCGGCCAGGGCAAAGAGCTCTGGCAGCTCATTCGGGAAATGGCAGCCGAGACTATGGCCAAGTTCGTCGCGGCAAATGCAACGGGTACGGACAAGAAGGAGTTGGCCGATCTGAGGGCGATGGACTTTGAGCAACTTAGGACGCTCTTCGCAAAGACCGCCCAAAAAGCGATTGGCGAAGGGAAAACGATATACGAATTGCTCAGGCAACAACTGCCGGTTTATCCGGTATGATTGTGCCTGTTTGGTGTAATCGACGCACCAGAAAATCGGCGGCTCTGGCTTTATGTCCGGGCAGAAGCAAAAGCATAAGCGTGCCTCGGCAGGGCCTCCTCACATAGGTCGCAGGACTTCAAGGCAGTGGGGAGATCACACCTGCCGCGGTTTTTGACCGCGCCTTTCCGTTGGGTTATGCAGGGACAAAACGTCATTCGGACACTTTTGTTTGTCGTCTTTTTCAGTATCGGCGCCGCGGCGATGGGCGGCTCGGTCCTCTGTGACGATTTGGTCAGTCACTATCGAAACAAACATTTCCGCGAACAGGCCAAACGACTCAACCAGCGCCGCGGATCACTCATCGCCGACTACGAGGCACTGCTGCGCCAACTGGAGGATGACCCCAACCTAATCAAACGCATCGCCCCGACCGCCATCGGCGCTGACCAAAACGAGCCGAACACCATCTACCCCCGAGCGACGGCGCAGGAACTGGCCGCCGCGAGAAAAGCACTGGCCCAGATCGCCGAGCAGGAGCCGAATGAGCCGGTCCTGCCCGCGTGGCTGGCGCGCTGCAGCGAGCCTCGCCTGAAAACATACCTCTTTATTTGCGGTGCAGCCCTGATACTCATCTCGTTCGTCTGCTTCGCCCGCATCAAAACACCCGACGACGAGCAATAGTCGAGCAGGATGAAATAAGCCCGGCATTTTGATCGGTGGTATTTAGGCCACAGGCAGGGGGCCGGCCGCCACGAGCTTCTTGTTGACCGCATCGACAATCAGATTGAGCCCCTCCAGTGTCCGAGCGCCGAGCAGGACCAGATCGCCCGGCTGGGCAAAAACGATCTCATCTATGGTGAAGTTTCTCCCAACCCGCACTATCGCAAAACCGACGCTGCGGGTTACTATCTCGCCATTGGCCATAACGAAGCGGATGTCCTTCTTTTCTCTGGTAATCCCGATCTTCTCCAAGTTCGCCGCGGGAACCCACGTGTATTCACTACCCGTATCCACCAGGAGCTTAGCTATCCGCACAGACTTCGACCTGTCAATGTGATTCTCAATAACGCAGCTTGTATTGAATGTGCCCATACTTCTATTATACACTCGCTCGACGGAATTTCAATCCCTTTGCCCAGGAATAAACAGGGGAGCAAGAATCAGCGTCGTTCGATAATCTCGTTGCGTTACTGGGAGAATCGCAGGAGGTTGAATCCTGTTTTTTCGTCAGGTTTTCGGGAGGCATCGATGCCTTCGATTTCGATTATTGTTACTTCGAGTATCAGGAATGTCTTTGCCCCGCCGCGAGGACAGCCCACCATAACCTGGTTTTCCTTGCCGATGGCGGTGTGAACGTGCAGCTTCGGCCCCTCATCGTCGCAATATATTGTCCCGACGCCTAAGACCTCGCCCGGCCCGGCGAAATCCTTGAAGTTGCCGACGATCTTGGGTTTCTCCTGCTTTGGCCCCACCACGACGCTCGCCTTGCGAAACCCGCCGGTGATAAGCACGGCCGCCGACTTGACGCCTTCCTTCCTCGCAAGCTCCTCGACGCACTCGTAGAGGTCTTCGCCCTCGAACAGCCTCGCGGCGATTACACGCCCCGTCTTGCCAACTGCATATTCCATCTTACACTCCAGCTATGACTGCTCGCGCCGAACAACGGGATTGTAACCCATAACCGGCCGGCAGGAAACGATTTTGTGGCTCATTGTTCCTAAGAACGCCAGACCCTGAACCCACCGCGTCAAGTTATCTATTCGAGGCGGAATCGGCCTTTGTCCATAATCACTTCGCCGTCCACGGTGATAGTGGGGCTCTATCAGGACCGGCGTATCTTCAAGAGAAGCGTATTTCTCGGTGAAGAAATCGCCGAGGCAGCCGTCGATAACAACCGTGCCGTTGACATAGACCGGCCTGCTGATTCGCTGAATCTCTCTGTAGTCGCCGCACATCCCGTCCTTCATAATCTGCGGCGTAATTCCAATCATGTGGGCGTGTCTGAGCCTGGCGTTGGCTTCGATGGCCTTTAGCATCGGTAATAACCAGTGCCCTCTCGCCTGCTTTGACTTTCAGGCAATTCTCAACCGCCTGCCTGACGCCCTGCTCAGTAGTTCCCATTTTTGCTTCTCCTGCTGTTGTCCATAAGAGGAGTTGACAGTTGGGCAGGGGATTTCATAGTATCGAGGGCAGGTATGGTCAGAAGTATTGCGATTTTGGGTTCGACAGGGTCAATCGGCAGAAATGCGCTGCGTGTGGTTGAGTCGCTTGGGCCGGGGTACTCGATTTGTGCGTTGAGTGCGAATAGCAGCGTAGAGCTTTTGGCGGAGCAGGCCCGGCGTTTTAAGCCGAAATATGTGGCCATAACAGATGCGGGCTATGAAGACCGCCTCGCCGAGCTGGTCGCCGGCCTGGATGTTGAGGTCCTGGGCGGGCCGGGCAGCCTGGTGGAGATTGCGGAGCTTGCGGAGGTTGATACGGTCCTGACGGCGGTTGTCGGGGCGGCGGGTCTGCCCGCGGTCCTCGCGGCGGCGAGGAAGGGCAAGCGACTTGCCATTGCGAATAAAGAGCCGCTGGTCATTGCCGGGGAGTTGCTGCTCGCCGAAGCGAAAAAGGGCGGCGCGTCGATTTTGCCGGTGGATAGCGAACATTCGGCGATCTTTCAGGCGATGCAGGCGGGCAGGCCGCACGAGGTGGCCAGGATCATCCTGACGGCTTCGGGCGGGCCGTTCCGGGAGGCGAGCGCCGAGGATATTCGAAACGTTACCCTTGAGCAGGCCCTTGCACACCCGACGTGGGATATGGGGCCGAAGATCACTATCGACTCGGCGACAATGATGAACAAGGCATTCGAGATTATCGAGGCGAGGTGGCTATTTGACGTGCCGGTGGAGAAAATCGAGGTACTGATACATCCCGAATCGATAGTCCATTCGATGGTCGAGTTTGTCGATGGGTCGGTAGTGGCACAGTTAGGCCAGCCGGATATGTGCCTTCCGATCCAGTACGCCCTGACTTATCCGCGGCGCGTTGCAGGGATCGCACGGGCCCCTCGACTGGAGGAGATTGGCAGGCTGACCTTCAAGAAGCCCGATCCGCAGACGTTTCGCGCGCTGCCGCTGGCGTACCAGGTTGCGCGGGCCGGCGGCACCGCCGCGGTCGTCTTTAACGCGGCGAATGAGGCCGCCGTGGAAGAGTTCTTGGCGGGCAGGATAAAATTTGTTAATATACTCGAGCTTGTCGAGCATTGTCTGGATAAGCACGATGTAAAAACGCACGTCTCGCTCGAAGAGCTGCTCGAAGCCGACGGGTGGGCGAGAAAAGAGGTCTCGGCGCTGGCGTGCAGCGGAAGCGTGGAGCGTGCAGCGTGGAGCGAATAGGAAAAAGCTCGACGCTAAACGCTATCCGCTAAACGCTGACTGGTTTGGAGACGCGTTAATGGCAAAGCCAAGAAGTTCTGCGAATAAATGGTCCAGGGCATTTATGTTAGCCGTCGCCGTGGCGGCTGTGGCCTATCTGATTGCACGCCACATAGACGCACTCGGGAATGTTCTGCTGGTCCTTCTCGGCTTCGGCACGGTGATCCTCGTTCATGAGTTCGGGCATTTTTTGTTTGCGAAGCTATCCGGGATAAAGGTGGAGATATTTTCGATCGGCTTTATGCCGACCTTGTTTGGGTTTCAAAGGACTGAAGAGGGGTTCAGGGTGCGGGTTCTGCCGGGCTTTTTCAAGGAGGAAGGAGCAGAAGAGGACGAGGGCGAGGAGGGCGATGGGGGCGAGGGTGAGAACGAGGGCGACACAGGAGATGGTGAGGACGAGGAAGACCAGACGACCGCACACAAAGCCCCCCAGGCCCCCTCCAGGGTGGCTGGGGCCACTTGCGGGGATGAACAGGACGAACCGGACGGCAGCTTGTTGAGCTTTACCATCGGGGGCGGAGGCAGGGCCTGGGATACCGAGTACTGCATAGGCCTTATTCCTATCGGCGGGTACGTCAAGATGTTCGGGCAGGACGATACAGGCCCGGTTAAATCGAGCGACGACCCGCGTTCCTTTGCGAACAAATCGACCGGTGCCCGGATGACGGTGATAGCGGCGGGCGTCGTTTTCAACGTGATTGCGGCGGCGATCATTTTTATGATCGTGTTCCTAATCGGGATAAAGCAGCCGCCCGCGGTTGTCGGCGGGGTGGAGCCGAATTCACCGGCCGCCCTTGCCGGTCTGGAGCCGGGCGACGAGATAATCGGGGTCAACGGCAAGAGTTACAACCTTGACTTTAGCGATATTGTGCTGGC
>Ga0315275_10006658_pt1 | contig 11087 bp, 14 predicted proteins | sample YL17G03_0_MG_FD_205557 | JGI IMG/M metagenome (GOLD analysis project Ga0315275, IMG submission 205557) | Sediment microbial communities from Yellowstone Lake, YNP, Wyoming, USA - YL17G03_0 | ecosystem: Environmental > Aquatic > Freshwater > Lake > Sediment | place: USA: Wyoming | collected...
GTCCCTATACTAGTCTCTCGCGACTACTCTATCCCTGGATTCGTCGGGAAGGATACCCTACTCTTCGCCGTAAGCTACTCAGGGGGAACTGAGGAGACGCTTTGCGCTTTCGATGAAGGGAAAGCGAGGGGGGCGAATGTGGTGGCCTTCACTTCTGGGGGCGAACTCGAGAAGAGGGCGCGAGCTGAACGCATAACCATCTATAAGCTACCTGTGGGTTATCAACCCCGCGCTGCTATCGCCTACCAGTTATTCTCCCTTGTCGTCGCCGCTCGGAAGATAGGCATCGCAGAGGATAATTGGTGGGAGGTCAGGGAAGCCATCGACGTGCTTAAGGCACTGCGCGAGGAGATGCGCCCTGAGATCCTTCAATGGTCCAACCCTGCAAAAAAGCTCGCCATAGAGTTGTATGGGTACGTCCCATTTGTCTACGGGAGCAGGATACACGAGTCAGTTGCATATAGGTGGAATACCCAGCTAAACGAGAATGGGAAGAGCCCCGCGGGCTCAAGCTTCATCCCTGAGGCGTTCCATAACGCTGTCGTCGCCGGCGAGGCGGATAGAGAGCTGCTGAAAAAGGTCTGCGCCGTTTTCCTCCTCGACCCAGCTGAATTTGAGCACGTTGCAGCCAAGACCCGTCTATTTATGGAAATAATAAAGCCCTGCTTTGGGAAGGTGCTGGAAGTCGAGGCTATCGGTGAAGGGCGGCTTGCCCGGATGCTCAGTGCCCTCTACGTCGGCGACTTCGTAAGCGCCTACCTCGGCTTACTATACGGAAAAGATCCCAGTACCGTAGAGTCAATCGACCGGCTGAAGCGTGGCTAGGTGAAGAGGCTGGCGAAGCCTTGATACTGCTTTAGTGATATCAAGTCAAACTCGATGAGCTCTTCTTTCACCAGAGGAATGGTCCTTAAGGCTCGTTGTGCCTCCTCCACGTCGGTGCGCTCTAGGACCAGCACCGCCTCATCTATGTCTGCTCTGAAGTAAATCTCCCTGACAACGCTTCCCTGTAGTTGTTTCCAGATCCGATGAGCTTCTGCCCTGACGTAGGGTGCAATTCCTCGGTCTTCACACCGGGTGTTTTCCTCTTAAAAGCAAAAATCTTTAACACCAGTCACCTGATCTGGCTATCCTCCTCAGCTTTTTAACGGGTATAACTGTAGGTTGAGCGTGAGCGTTCTCGATGGTTGTTGAGGTGGACGACTCAGGTTGGGGGGACCTCTTGGGCGGTGCTGTCATTGTGATGCGGCGCGTCGGCACGAATGATAGATTCGTTGGCGAGGTCCCGGTTGAGGCATTCCAGGGGATTGCGTTCAAGGCGAAAGCATACCTCCCCCACGTTCTTCGAATAGTGAGGGAGGGTGCCGAGACCCTCAAAATCACTAAGGATGAGCCTATCCGCGTCTGTACCGGCTACATCTTCTCTGAGGTTAGGAGGGTCCTCGCCAACGAGGGCTACAAGGCTATTCCCAGTAAGATCACTGGTGTAACCCAAGGTTTAGCCGAGGAGGAGTACATTAGGCACCTAAGCCGACTCGGCGTCGGTACCTCCGACCAGGTTAAGAGGCTTCGGGGCTTCGACAGTTACCTCACGTGGGTTCTCCGTGACGTTGATAAGCGGGAGCGCTTTGTAAAGACAGGCTGGAAAGCGTGGCCCCGATTGAAATCAGGTGAGAAAATTGACCCCAAGTAAGCGAAGGATTAGACTCTCGGTAGCGGTGCCCGCGTCACTTGTCTCAGAGTATGTAAACCTCAGGGACAAGACCGAGGTCATTGGGAGGTTAGCTCGGAGTGCTGCAATATTCAGGGCAGATGAAATAGTGATCTACCCTGACCAGCCTGACGAGTCAAGTCTCATCAAACTTATCCTAGGCTATACCGATACCCCCCAATACCTTCGAAAGTACCTCTACAAGGTCCGTCCCGAGCTACAGTATGTGGGCACCCTCCAACCCCTACGAACTCCTCACCACCAGCTTGAGGCCCACATTGCCAACCTAAGGGTCGGAGAGTTCCGCGAGGGCGTACTCATCGATCAGCAGGGAGTTAATGCAGTCGATATAGGCGTCGAGAGGCCTATACGCTTCTTCGGGAAGGCACCCTCTCGGGGTAGCCGGGTGACTATAAAAGTGTTCGAGCTAGACCCTGAACCCCGCTGCGAGATGGCGAAGAAGATCGAGATACCCTCATACTGGGGCTACGAGATACAGGCATCTAAAAAGACCCTCGGCGAATTAGCTTCCGGTGAGTTCTACGACCTAACCATAGCGACAAGTAGGACCGGCACACTCATCGCTGCTGAGGAGGAGCATCTCAGGGCACAAATAGCTGAGGCTCGTAGCGTCCTCGTCGCCTTCGGTAGCCCGCGATTTGGGATACAGGAGATACTGCGTCGCGAACACAAGGAACTCGCTGACTGTTTCAAGTATATCCTCAATACCGTTCCCGAGCAAGGGACCGAGACGGTCCGCACCGAGGAGGCAGTCCACGCCACCCTCGCTGTCCTCAACCTCTTAACCTAGCACCAATGTTAAATTCCTAACATTTTCCCTAAAAGGTGAAGCCGTTTGGATGACGCCCACATAGAGTCAGAGCTCAAGGGAAAGACGCTTCTAGTATACATGCACATCCTCAAGGCTAGGCACGAGACGGTGGGTGTCCGTGAGGTCCAGCGCACCTTAGGATTCAGCAGTCCTAGCGTGGCAGCTTACCACCTCCAGAAGCTCCAGGACCTCGGCCTCATAGAGAATGCCTTTGGGGACTACCGCCTCATCAAGGAGGTGAAGGTGGGTGTCCTCCGCAGCTTCGTAAGCTTAGGCGGGGTAATGCTCCCACGTTACCTCTTCTACGCTGTCCTCGTTACCTCCATGTTGGTGACCTTTCTCGTAATGTTCCCCTTCGTCCCAACGAGAGAGTACATCACGACCCTTGTTATGGGGCTCGTTCCTTCCGTGATATTCTGGTTCGAGACCATTAAAATTTGGAGGGAGAAGCCGAGTTGAAGCGTTCTAACGTTAGAACAGCTGTTCGAAAGTCTAGCATTAAGAGTCCCGGGGATGAATCATAGAGTGACCGCCATGAGGAACGGAGTATACACGATACTTGCAGTAATCGTTGGAGTGATGCTAGTAGGTATGCTTCCAGGTCAGCTATCTAATCTGGCGGCATCGACGTTAACTAGGACCGTCTCCCTTCAGGCAGGCGGCACCGATTCGCCTAAGAACATAACCACGGCGAACACAACGGGCTTTTTTAGCCAACCATCGTCAACTGGTACCTTGGAGGACGCCGCGAAGACTACGACCCAGGGAACTGGGACAAAGCCAGATACGGGAACTACAGTGGAAGCCAATGTTAACTATAGTTTTAGCTATGCACCAAGGAAAGGAGCAAACGATCCCTACTTAGACGACATATACTATGGCCTTTGGGGTATCGGTCTCGTAGTTGCCATAGTCGTTTACTTCACTTCTAAAAGGATACTAGGCTAGATGCCTGATTCCCTCTTTTATCTTCTCTGCCCTCTCAAAAAATTCGTTCCTACTTATCTTGATACTCGGCCCGATCGTCTCGACCACTGCGGAGGCTGATGCGGAGCCTACAGCGCCACACCACTCAATATTTTGACCTGAAGCGTATTCACTGAAGAAGCCCGCTAAGAAGGCGTCCCCTGCTCCCGTCATGTCAACCGTTTCTCCCAAATGAGCTGGGACAATAAATCTCTCGTCCCCGTGTTGAATGCGAGCGCCATCACGACCACGTGTCTCGATGGCAACTTCTACTCCTAATTCAACTAGCCTCTCAAGTCCTTTCCATCCCTTAAAACCAGCGATGAGTCTCAATTCTCTCTCGGATGCCTTGAACACTGATAGGCGGCGAAGTAGGTCGAGATCCAGCCAAGGGTGGAGGCTTATCGAACCTCCCGGTTCCAGTCTCCTCACGAAACCTTGAGGGTCGAGTGCGATAACGGGAGACTCTAAAGCAATAAGTGTCTCCTTTGGAATCTCCTGAACTATGGGGGCGAGGATCACGGCGTCGGGAAGCCCGACGATATCACTTGGATCGATTGGGACACAGAGGCTGTCGAAGCCGAGTCCCCTCTCGTTGCTCGTATAGTCGAGAACGAATCGTGTGGTCCTCGCTTTAGGTACGATGAAGCCGCGTACGTCAAGTCCCCTCGCTGCCAACTCGGAGACATATACCTCAGGGAAATCGCCACCCACTTTCGTCGCTGCCGCCAGTGTTCCTCCTAGGAGATGAGTTATGAGAGACACGTAGGTTGGAGGCCCGCCCAACTGCAGCCTTTCGCCGTCGCCCGTGATGATCCTGTCTATGGCGACGTGGCCTACGATGGCGATAGTCTTCACAATCATAGAGTGTGTTCGAGAGATTAAAAGGGGGAAGTCACGTACCTCGATCGATCTGTCACCCGCTTGTTGCGATTTGGAAACTGATAAAAACCACCACCCCCGTGTATCGACTAGGAGATAATCATGGTTAGACCTATGACGGAGTTGAACCTTATCAGCGCCTTCTGTGGGGAGAGCCAGGCCCACATGCGGTATCTTATCTTCGCAAAGAGGGCTAAAGAGGCTGGGTTCCCTAACATAAGCCGTCTCTTTACCTCTGTGGCTTACGCTGAGAGGATACACGCGGGTAACCATTATCGGAATATTATGACGAAGGGCTCACAGATGACCGTAGGAGGTGCAGTATTCGGAAGCCGATCCACGGTTGATGACCTCCAGCATGGCATCGACGGTGAGCACCACGAGGTTGAGGAGATGTACCCCGCCTACATAGCGGTGGCGAAGGAACAGAAGGAGTACGGTGCTGAAGTCACTTTCCGATACGCATTGGAAGCTGAGAAGACTCATGCAGAGCTCTATCTTCGTGCCAAGGAAGCGGTGGAGCAGAAGGGGGACGCTGATTTTAAACAAATTGGGGTCTGCGAAGTCTGTGGCTGGACGACGGAGGGAATAATCCCGGATCAGTGCCCAGTGTGCAAGGCAAAGAAGGAGAAGTTCACAATATTCTCCTAAATAGCCACGCTAAAAAAGTGTATGCAGGTATATCAGCGGGTCGTCGGCTTCGCTATGATCTCCTTGATGTAGATGTCGAACATCTCGTTAAGGTGAGCGGGTTTGATGACGACAGCGGTGTCAGCGCCCCTCCCCGAGCCCCCAATAGCGATGATATCCCCGGTCATAGAGATCATCCCAGAATCTGCAGCCATAAATGCTATTTCTACGCAGACTTTCATCCCCTGCCCGAAGAAGCGAAGGACGTTAGCAACGAGCTCCGCCGGGCCGAGGGTGTTGAATTTTCTGTTTATAGCGCGGCTAACACCTGCGAAGGCGTGCCCAGCTACAAGGACCCTCCCGCCTAGAGCCCTGATCTTCTCCTGCACATCCTCAGACATTTCATTCTTTCCCGGTTCCTTGAATCCGGTGCTGTGAGCGACTACTATGACATTGTATCCCCTGAAGAACTCTGCAGCCTTTAGCCCGACGGTACCCCTTGTTGATGCTACGAGTATGTCCCTGATGCCTAACTCGTTTGCACGCTTCATCGCCGCCTCAAAGGTCTTCACCATGTTCTCCTCGCCTAGTTTCTCAAAGTAAACTATAGTCTTCTCAACCGTCAAAATAATACACCATCAATTGACAGGAGCTCTAATTGGATAAATCTGATCAATTCATAGACGGTGTATCTATCATGGTTTTTAACCACCAAGAGATAACTCCTGTTGATTCCTATGCGCATCGGTTTGGGCGCACTTCTTGTATTGATCCTCGTCTCCTCCTCAGTGCCCAATCTCCTCTCTGCTGATTATACACCAAACAGCCTTTCCGCCACGATATACGTCGACGGCGTCGTAGGCATTGAATACAATGTCGAAGTCGATATAATGGCCGTTAAGGTCACGATTCCTCAGGTTAGTTCAACATTTTCCGATCTCTTGGTGGTGAATCAAAATGGACTCCCCCTCGTCACTACCCAGATTGACTCCTCGGTCATAATAGACACCCTAGGAGCCTCCAAGCTTGCCCTCACTTACTCAACTCAGGAGCTGACCTCGAAGTTTGGCACCTTTTGGACCTTCAATGTGACCTCACCCACGGATTTAGTTGTAATGCTCCCCTCGGGCGCGACGATAGTTAGCATGAGCCAGATGCCACTCGATGTTTCGACAGTAGACGGACGAACCCAAGTAATGATGCCCCCTGGGGACGACTCCATCTCCTATGTCATATCCACGCTGAGTACGAAGGAGCACGCTAAATTAGTGATAATGAACGCGCAGGAATCTATTTCGACCATCAAGGTTAAGGGCGTGTTGACAGCTGAAGCGGACGAGTTACTCGCGCGGGCGAATACGGCCTTCAACATGGGCGACTACCTTAAAGCTGAACAGCTGGCTACACAGGCGAAGTCATCTGCTCACGACGTAGACCTTCAGGCGCTGGCAGCGAACATCGCGATACAGCGCGCTTCGACCGCTATACAAATGGCGAAGAACGAGGGTAGGAACTCAAATATTGCTGCTGCTGATATTCTCCTTGTCAATGCTCAGAGTTCCTTAATAGCAGGTGACTACGCTAAGACGAAAATTAGCGCCGATCAAGCATATGACGCGGCTTTTAACTCAAAGTCAGTTACAGATAATAGCCTTCTCATCGGAGCAGCATCCGTGGCACTACTCGTACTCACGGCGGGCGTAATACTATACATGAGGAGCGTTCGGAAGGTGCCTCCACCCCAGCCCCTGCCAAAGAAGAGCAACGATGCACTTGTTGAACTGGACATGATATTCCAGAAGAACCCGGGTCTCAGAGTCGACGACAAAGAGGTGTTGAGGTTCCTTTCAGAGCACGGTGGGGAGGCATTCGCCAATGAGATCAGGGACCGTTTTGGTATCCCTCGCACGAGCGCTTGGAGGATGATCCGCCGCCTAATGGACGCAGGAATAGTCGAGGAGAGGAAGATAGGTGGTCAGAGCCTCATCTACATTGTTAAGAAGTACAGGAAAGCGAATGATGAGTAAACGCGCGCGCTCTTCTACCCTAACAAATAAGAAACTCGAGTCAGTATTGTTTCATGAATCTCCATGGTTGAATGCTGGCTCCCCTACGGTCACACAGAAGTATACGTAACAATTGACATAAGAGAACTCTTGAGCGTCGCAGAACCGGCGCGACAGGAACCTCAGCTGCACCCGAAGGAAGTCGTCAGTAAGGCACTCCTCGAACCTCGAGGCTCTAAGAAACTCGAAGAACTAGTAGGGCCGGGTTGCACTGTGGCGATAGCAGTAGAAGGAACAACGAGGCCAATAAACGCCATCGCGGTTCTCACACCAATCGTCACCCAGTTAGTCAACCTCATCGTCCCGAAGGAGAAGATCAACGTTATCGTCGCTAACGGAATTCGGGGTCGGAGTAACAAGGATCTCATAAAAGCGCTAAAGACGTCGGAGGAGTTAAAGGGCATCAATCTTGTTGAGCACACAAGGTCTACGACGGATCTCTCCAACCGAGGGGAAACGCGTCAGAAGACACCCCTCTTAATAAACAAAGTATACGCGGATGCGAACCTGAAGATCGCTGTAGGCGAGGTCGAGGTGGATAGCTACACTGGATTCCGCGGTGCCCACACAGCTATAATCCCGGGGCTCGCCTCCCCATCAACTGTTGAGGTGCACAGGAAACTTGTCCTTAAAGGAGAAGTTAAACCCGGCGTCATCGAGTTGAACCCGGGGAAGGAGGACGCTCTTGAAGCTGCTAAACGAACTGGATGCGACCTCGCCGTCCAACTCGTCCCCAACATGCAGGGGAAACTCCTCGTCGCATTTGCCGGCGCCCTCGAGGAAACATGGGGACAGGCAATCTACGCCCTCGGCTCGGGTTATCAGATAAACGCTGAGGTCGGCGCCGATGTCGTCGTTGTGAGTGCAGGGGGCTCGAAGCACGACTACGACCTCTACTCTGCTGCCTGGGCGCTTCAGGGGCCCACACGACTGGTGAAGAAGGGAGGCGCAATAGTCCTACTCGCTGAGTGCCCCGAGGGGCTCGGCTCCGAGGCCTTTACGACCCTCGCCCACGTGGAGCAGCAGTCCGAGTTAGAGCGGAGGTACGCCCTTGGAGCCGAGGCGCTCCAGGTAGTCAAGTCCGCTACCTCGAAGTGCCAGGTTTACCTAGTTTCTAGCCTACCAAAGTACATGGTTGAACCTCTTGGAATCTCCGTCGCGAGGACAGCTAACGACGCCTACGAGAAGGCAATTGACGGGAGAAGGGGGAGGCGGACTCTCGTCATCCCATACGGGTGCTCGACTATCCCCGCTGGTACTAAGCCTGGATGAGGACCACTAACGACAACCCCATGAGAACCATGTAGCCTATTAGCCCCAGCTTCCTGCTCAGGCTCGTCGGGGAGATGTCGTCGAGGGGTGCCATAGACTCCGTGCCCTCACGCATCAGGAAGAAGGCTATTATCACCGCCATTATGACGTAGCCAGAGATCATTAGCAGGAATATCCCAGCTATCGAGATGATCTTGTGGGTCTCCCGCCCGAATAAAGCCCTTATTACGTGACCACCGTCGAGTTGCCAGCTCGGTATGAGGTTCACGAATGTGACTAGGAAACCGACCCAGGCGGCGAAGGCGAGGGGATGGAGAACTAGAACGCTTTCCTTCGTAGTCGGTCTGATTACGTCGGAGACAATCTGTAGTATTATCGGCATGGGTATCTGCTGGAATCTTATCTCCGGGTAGGAGATGGCCCAGCTGGCTATTTGGTCGACTTGGACCGTAAAGGAGAGCCAGAGACCTACTATACCGATGGCTATCGAGGCGAGGAACCCGAAGAATGGCCCAGCGATCCCGAGGTCGAAAAGGTCATCCCTGTTCGTGGGAGGCTCGTCCTGACTGATGACGGCGCCAAAGGTGCCCCCCATTCCCGGTGGTGCAGGGATGAAGAAGGGCCAGGATGCCCTTATACCCCGCCTCTCCGAGGTCAGCTTGTGGCCCATCTCGTGGACTCCGAAAACCACCACGATGCCGAGGGTGAAGATCATCGCATTTAAGAAGACGGGAGTTTCCCTCATCAGGGACTGTGTGAGCACCGGGTTGTTGCTACGCAGGTACCCGTCTAAGAAGACTGTGACAACCGTTGCAGCGAAGAGCAGGCGGTTCCGGGCGTTGCTCCTCCTCTTCTCAGGCGGCCTCGGGGTCAGAGTCACATAATACCTTCCCACTATCCACCTGAACTCAGCGAGGTATCCCATTAGCCTGAGCCTATCGGCGAGGTCCCTGAAGGCAGACTTCAGTACAAGCTGCTTGTCTCCCCGGGTCTTCTGTGAGACGATGAAATTTGGGGTCTCCTTGTCCAGGAAGCGCTCCTCGACGACGAAGAGGGACTCGATGAGTCCGTCGATCTCCGCGTTTACGAGGAAACCCGTTGACAAGTTCTTCGAACATCTCAAGCTGGTGAGCCCTAAAAAAGGCTTGTAGATTAATCCGACGCATTTAAATCTGTGTGGTTCTCCGTGTGAAAGGAGAATCGGGGATGAGCCAAGGGTATAACCTCAGGGTGTTCAGGGTAGAGGACCTGAACAGGGTGATGGCCATCAACTTCGAGTGCCTCCCTGAGAACTACAGCAGCAGCTTTTACAGGGAGCTCTACGGTAGGTTCCCGGAGACCTTCATCGTTGCGGAGGCGGAGGGCGACATTCAAGGATATTTAATGTGCCGCGTCGAGAGGGGCTTCAGCAAGCTCCGAAGCCTAAGCCCTGCTCGCCTCCTGCACGTTGTCTCCATAGCCGTTCGCGAGCAATTCAGACGCAGGGGAATCGCCAAGGCGCTGATGTTCGAGGCCATGAAGAAGGGTACCGCCGCCTACGAGGCGACGGAGTGCTACCTAGAGGTGCGCGTCGGGAACGACTCTGCAGTGAAGCTCTACGAGAGGCTCGGCTTCACGAAGACAAAGAGAAACTACGGCTACTACTTGGACGGTGAGGACGCCTGGGTAATGTCCCTCGCCTTCCCCGCCAAAGGGAAGCTTCAATAAACCCCAAGATATAGCCCTTCATGGTGAAAACATTGGATACGGTGCTCTTCTACACAATAATTGTCTATGCCGCTGCCATCATAATGATAGGTTGGTTCGCCAGTTTCACCATTAAACTGATCAAGCAGCACAACAACATCTACCCCCTCCTCTATGACCTAGAAGAGGCGGATAAGAAGAAGAAACGCGGCGAGAGTTAGATATACTGGAGCAGTGACTCCGGGTGGGCCTTCTTGTACCTCTCGTACCGCAGGCAGAGCCTCCACAGAACTAGAAGCCCTATCAACCAGAACACGAAGACGGTTGGTAGACCCGTCATGAACAGAGGTTTAGTAATAAAAAATGGGTGGACTCTGTAAAGGACCAGGTGAGTGACATAGAAGAAGAGAGGGGTCCTGCCGAAGACGAGCAGTACGCCGGTTATGCTCCCGCCGAACCAGCTCTTATCTTCTATTAGTAGACCGAGCGTCATCAGCAGACACATGCCGCCGAGGGTGATGGTGAGGAAGGCTAAGTCGGGTGGATACTTGGATATAGCCAGCTAATCCTGGACGGTGTCTCCACGCCTCAGAACGAGGTTACCAAAGCTGTTGAGCCACCTGATAACGACGAAGATGAGGATTGAGGCAACGCCTATGTTCGCAATCGGTGTAGCTAGTCTTTTGACCCGTCCATGATCGAGGCTGTTGAGATAGATTCCGAAGCACCAGCCGAGCCCCATGACTCCTATCCACGGGATGATTGGATAGAGGACATGGAATGGATAGTAGTCGAAGCTTGGTTCGTGCAGATAGAGCATCAACAGGAGCCCTATATTCTCCTTGGGGATGAAGCTCAGGTCGAGGAGCTGATGAAAAACAACAATAGTTGTAGAGACTGCTAGTATTAACCCCAAGGGAGCCTCCGGAAGACGCTGAATATTAGGAAGCAGGCGGCGAAGCAGCCGAGTACGCCAAAGTAGAGAGGGCTGATATCGAAGGCATTCCCCTCGATGAAAACCATGAGGAGTACGAGGACCCCC
>Ga0315275_10006660_pt1 | contig 11082 bp, 10 predicted proteins | sample YL17G03_0_MG_FD_205557 | JGI IMG/M metagenome (GOLD analysis project Ga0315275, IMG submission 205557) | Sediment microbial communities from Yellowstone Lake, YNP, Wyoming, USA - YL17G03_0 | ecosystem: Environmental > Aquatic > Freshwater > Lake > Sediment | place: USA: Wyoming | collected...
ATAACTGCATTCACATTGCCTGTCTCGTGCTCGGTGCGGTGGTCTTTTACCATGCTATACGGGTGCATAACGTATGAACGTATCTGGCTGCCCCACTCAATTTTTTTCTTTTCCCCGCCGTATTGTTTTTGCAGTTCTTCTTCGTGCTTGCGCAATGACTGCTCATACAACCGCGCCTTCAGTATCTTCATAGCCACTTGCTTATTCTGATATTGCGAGCGTTCGTTCTGGCATTGGACCACGATACCAGTAGGGATATGGGTAATTCTTACTGCTGAGTCTGTAGTATTAACACTCTGGCCGCCTGCGCCTTTTGAGCGGTAAACGTCAATACGCAGATCCTTTTCTCCAATATCTAAACCTATATCATCCTCGACTTCCGGGATGGCGTCTACCGAGGCAAAAGAGGTATGCCTGCGCTTATTCGCGTCAAAAGGAGAAATACGCACCAGCCGATGCACCCCGCGTTCTGCCTTTAAATAGCCGTAGGCATACTCTCCTTCAATCAAATAAGTAACATTTTTTATCCCGGCTTCTTCTCCCGCAAGTATATCTATAGTCTTAACGCGGTAATTTTTGCTTTCCGCCCAACGGATGTACATACGCGCGAGCATGCTGGCCCAATCACAGGATTCCGTGCCGCCTGCGCCTGAATTTATGCTTAAGATTACATTGTTGATATCAAATTTATCGCTTAAGAGAGATTTAAATTCCAGCTTGTCTAAATCTTGAAGAAGAACTGTTAAATCCTGACCAATATTTGAAATTAAATCTTTTTCTTCTTCTTTTAATATAGTAATGAGCTCAGCTGTATCTCGGTGCTTTTGGGATAATTTATTAAAAGGCTCTACTGCCGCCTTTAAAATCTTTAATTCCTGAATTAGCTTTGTGGAAGCCTCACTGTCGTCCCAGAAACCTGCCTGCGACATCCTCTCGGATAATTCTTCAATGCGGCGCTCTTTGGCATCAACATCAAAGAAACCCCCTTAGCTCCAGGAGCCTCTTTTCAATTTCTTTTAATCTGGTGTTTATTTCGCTAAGCATTGCTGTCCTTTTCTAATTATTACGGTCGCTTAATCCCTTTTAAGACCAGAGAGAACTCATCCGCATTGTCTGAGAATTCTAAAGCCGCATCTTCTGCCACCAAGCCATCTTTTACTAGCTTTGATAAGGATTGATTGAATGACTGCATGCCAAAAATTGCTCCTTCTTCTATAAAACGCGGTATCTCATGGGTTTTTGCTTCTCTTATTAAGCGGGAAACCGTAGGAGTAAGCAACATTGCTTCATAAGCCGGTACTCTGCCCGGGGCTCCTTTTTTAGGTAAAAGCCTTAATGAAATTACGCCTTTAAGCAGCATGGACAATTGCTGCCGCATTTCCGGATGCTGATGCGGCGGAAAGAAATTTACTATTCGCTCAATGGTTTGAGGGGCGTTCACCGTGTGCAGGGTACTTAAAACTAAGACCCCTGTCTCAGCAGCAGTAATCGCCGCAGCCATAGTTTCGGCGTCACGGATATTTCCGATAAAAATAACATCCGGGCTCTGCAGGGTAAACGCCCGCAGGGCTACCTCATAGGTGCTCACATCCAGACCCAGCTCTCTCTGATTTACAGTACAAAGATTATCTTTAAAAGTAAACTCGATAGGCTCTTCCACAGTCAAGATATGTTTGCGTGCATTATTATTCATGTATTCTATCATTGCCGCCAGCGTAGTAGATTTTCCGCTTCCTGCGCTTCCGGTTAAAAGTACTAACCCGCGCTTTTCTAGACTTAATTTTTTTAAAATATCCGCCGGCAAACCCAGCTCTTCAAATGATTGTATGGTGCTGCGCACATTCCTGATGACCATGGCCGGCCAGTTGCGCTGCATAAATATGCTTACGCGAAACCTGCGCTTAAATTCCTCTAGGTAAATAGCAAAATCTAAATCTAGGTTGTCTTTAAAAAGTTTTCTCTGGTGTTCATTAGTAAGCTCTTCCACTGCGCGGGTTACATCCTCTACAGTGAGGTTTTTTTCGCTGATGATTTCTAGCTTGCCGTCAATTCTTGCCCGCGGCTTGCCCCCGGCGCGGTAAAAAAGGTCTGATCCTTCCTTTTCCACAAGAATTTTTAACATCTCTTTAATACTCATAATTCACCCCTTCTACTTGGGTTTCGTTTATCGGTCTAGGCTACAACAACGCAACTAAAACCAACTGCTTACTATTTGCATTATAACATTAATTCCTTTATTTGTCTCTCCAGATTTAATAATATCCTTTTTTTCTTCTCGCCGCCAAACGCATATCCGCCTAAACAGCCGTTGGATTTGACTACGCGGTGGCAAGGGATAATCAGCGGATATGGGTTATTTTTTAAAACCTGCCCCACCGCCCTGACAGCTTGCGGCTTGCCCGCTCTTCTGGCCACCCATTTATAAGTGCGCACCTGGCCTAACGGAATACCCAGCACTGCTTTATAAACTTTCTTGGTAAAATGCGTCATGGATGAATTATCTTCTTCTTTCTCAACACATGATGATAACTCACTGCAAACCTGTGCGCTTCGTCTCTAATGCGCTGAATCAAATGCAAGGCCCTGGAATCATAAGGCAGGCCGAGCGGCTCTTTTTTGTTTAAGGCATAGATGTTCTCTTTTTCTTTTGCCACGCTAATCAGGGGAATTTCTAGCCCAAGATTCATCAGTTCTTTTTTGGCTGTCAAAAGATGCTGCCTGCCGCCGTCGATAAGCACTAAATCCGGCAATTCTTTCTTTTCTTCTTTAAGCCGGCTGTACCTGCGCCTGACTACCTCGGCTAGCATGGCATAATCATCTATACCTTGCACTTCTTTGATTTTAAACCTACGGTAATTATTTTTATCGGCTCGGCCCTTATAAAAAGAAACCATGGATCCGCAGGCATCCTGGCCTGAAATATTAGAAATATCAAAGGCCTCTATCCTTTGCGGCAATTTAAATAATTTTAGTTTCTGCATTAATTCTTCCAACTCACCTATATAGTCTTCTTCGCTTAAATCTTTTTTTACTGCGCTTAGCGCCTGGATCTGATCGCGTATCTTGGCCGCCTCTTCGTAATCTCTTGCTCTGGATAATTTATCCATTCTCTCAAAGAGCTTCTTCAAGAGTGTTTCCTGTCTTCCTTCTAAAAAAAGCACGATATTATCTATAATTTCTTGATAATTTTTTTTGCTGATCTTGCCGATGCAGGGAGCCGGACAAAGATTTAAACGATAATAAAGGCAGGTATTTTTAGGAAGTGTTTTGCAGCTGCGAAAGCCGAAAACTATCCGCATAATCTTAAGCGCCCTGCGTAATAACTTTGCATTGGTATACGGCCCGAAATAGCGCGCGTCTTCGTGAAGCGACCTTTTTTTCTTGCGGCAGATATAAACTTGCGGGTATTCCTCGCAGGTTATACGAATAAGCGGGAAACTCTTGTCATCACGCAAGGCCACATTATAGCGAGGCAGATGTTCTTTTACCATCGCCGCTTCTTTCACTAACGCCTGTGCTTCGCTGGGCGTCAATATGTACTCAACGTTAGCAATCTGGGAGACTAGAATTTGCGTTTTGTCAGAAAGAAAACGCGAAAAATAAGAACTAACCCGCTTTTTAAGATTAGCGGCCTTGCCGATATATAAAATTTTTCCGCTTTTGTCTTTAAAGATATACACGCCGGGTGATTGCGGTGAGTCTTTTATTTTTTTCTCAAGATCCATTGTATTAATTTGAAAACTTCTTTTATCCGCAAGGCAAGGCAGCTTGCGAAATAAATAATCATGCTAGAGAGTATAGTTAGGCTTAGGGCCAAATATAATTTAAAATTCTGGTGGGCGTATTTCCAGATAAAGCAAGCAGCCAGGGCCATGATAAAAGCAGCAAGGCTTATCTTAAGCAAAGACGCATAGGATTCTTTATCAATAATAGGCCCGATTTTCTTTTTTAAAAGATGCAGGAGATTGAAAAAATTAAAAGTAGCGGAAATCGAGCTTGCCAGGGCCAGGCCTCCGATTTTTAAAGGAAACATAAGGATTATGTTTAAGACGATGTTGATGGCCAAAGACACTGCGGCTGAACGTATGGGTGTAACCGTATCCTGCAGGGAATAAAAACAAGAAACTAAAATTTTTACGCTTGAAAAAGCCAGAAGGCCGAGGCAATAAAAAATCAATGCCTGGCTGGTGATATTTGCGGAATAAACATCGAATTTTCCTCTTTGAAACAACGCTGTAATTATCGGGTGCGCCAAAACAATTAGCCCTAATGCTGCAGGAAATATCACCAGGTATATCGCCTTTAAAGAAAAGTTTAAGGTTTTTTTCAATCCCGCAATATCTTCCTGCGCCACCTGCTCTGACATCGTGGGCAGCAATGCTGAAGAAAGGGCAATGCCAAATATGGCCATGGGCAGCTGGATAATACGGTTGGCATAATAAATTGCTGCCACGCCTCCTAAGCCGACAATGCCGGATAAAGAAGCCATGATTGTGTCCGCAAACACATTCAACTGATAGACTGCAGAACCGAGTATGCGCGGAGAAAGAAGCCTGCCGATTTTTTTTACTGCCGGATGTTTAAAATCTAAATTTAAATCTGCGAAAGAAAATCTAAAACCTACTTTACGCATCGAGGGGACCTGTATTGCCAATTGCAACAATCCCCCTATCAGCACACCTATTGCCAGGCCGGTAATCGGCTCTGGCATAAACCTCACTGCGAACAACAAGCTTACAATCATGCCGATATTTAACATGCATGGCCCTAGCGCCGGAGCAAGAAAAGATTTAAAAGTATGCAGAACCCCCATCTGGTAAGCAGTCAAGCCTACCAGCAATAAGTAGGGGAAAGTGATGCGGGTTAAATGGATGGCCAGGCCCAGTTTTGCGGGGTCGCGGGCAAATCCCGGAGCAATCATGCGCACAATCAGGCCTGAGAATAACATACCGCCTGCGCAAAAAATCCCCAGAACAAAGAATGCGATAACCAGTGTTTTTTGCACTGCCTTCCAAAACTCTTCTTTGTCTTTGCGGTAAAGGTATTCAGAAAATACCGGCACAAACGCGGCATTTGCCGCGCCCTCGCCTACTAAATCGCGCAAGAGATTTGGGATGCGAAAGGCTACCACAAATGCCTCCGCAGCCAGGCCGGTGCCAAAAAAATTAGCTATAAGCACATCGCGCACAAAGCCCAAAACGCGCGAGAGGCTTGTGGCAAAACTGATAATTATGGTGGATCTTGCAATTGCCTTATTTGTGGACATAAAAACGTTTAGGGGTTAGTAAATTTACTCTTATATTTTGATTTGACATCCTATCTTTATTGTGTTATATTTAAAACCTCAAAAAGGAGTTAATATGGCTGTAAGACGTAAGGCTTCCATCAAGATGCTGCGCAAGGATAAAAAAAGGCGCCAGCATAATATTGAAATAAGAAACGATTTAAAGAAAACACTTAAAAAATTCCAGGCGCTTTTGACTGCAAAAAATTCAACTGAAGCCAAGGCATTCTTAAAGCAGGTGTTTTCTAAGCTGGATAAGGCTGCTAAAAAAGGCATTATCCACAAAAATCTTGCTAACCGCAAAAAGTCGCGACTGGCAAAACAACTTTTAAAAGCAGCATAAGTTAATACACAGTTTCTCTAAAGAAAACTCAGGTTTTAATCTGCCTCTTTTAATATCTATATCGCAGTTCAACAATAAACTGAACCTACGCGTTTTTTCTTTCGGGTTAAGGCCATAATCCCTTTCCCAACGATAACGCAGCCCCCCTAAGATTCTTTCCGGCTTTTCTCCTTCTCCCAAAAGCTGATGCAATGTTTTTAAGGCAAGGGTTATGGATTTTCTCTCTAAATCATCGCATAATTTAAACGTATTGGTGTGTACCGCTTCCTGGAAACTTACCAACTTTGCATGTGGGGTGATCGCCTTCAGGAACTGATCCTTAGTATCGCGGTGCAGAACATCCAGGACTAAGATAATGTGGGGGTAAGGCTTCTTTGCATATTGGACTAAAAATTCCTTTACCTTTTCAGATAACCTTACGGCGTCTTTAACCACCACAACTCGTTTTTGGGAATTTACTGGAAGGCGGGAAAAAATTTCCTGTAAGCTATTCAGCTCTATTTCTTTGGCGTATAAGAGTTCGTAATTAAAATCAACACTGGCGGGGTTTAGAAATTCAGCTTTAAGATCTTTTAGTTTTTCTTGCTTGGTGAGTTCATCTTCGCCGATAAATAAATAAATCATGGGCTACCAATCTTCTACCACCCGTTCTACAATCCTGCGCGCTATATCCTCGACTGCTTTCTGGATAGCCTGCTGCTCCGGCTCGGCCATCAGTCCTTGAGTAAAATATGAGGTATCGCCAACCAGGTTGTTTTCCTGCCAAAGCATTTTGTTTTCCTTCTTATCTATTAAGGAAAGGTTGACGACTAAAGTAATGCGGTATTCTTCTACTTCTTCCGTAGTCCTCACATATCTTAAGGAATCACGCCTGAACTCTGTAACTATGCCTTTTAAAATAAGGTCAGCATCCTCTTCTCTGGATGGGCGGATATCTCCATCCCAAATAAATCTGTCAATAACGGCCTGGGTAATATCTGTTTCTATCGCTGGATAATTGGTCTTGAGCTTGCGTGCGGCAGAGGATTCAGCAGTAATATCAATATTATTCTGGAATTGGCGGATATAAATAGTTTTATATTTTTCTGTAATTTGCGAGCGCGTAGTATAGCCGCATCCGGAAATTAAAAACGCTAAAGCCAAGGAAATGATAATTCTTTTCATATTTTCCTCTTTTTATATTATGGCGAAACAGCGGTTTCTGCTTGCTGGGTTTCTACCTGCGCCGGCAATACGGTATAAGGCGCAAAATCGGGACTCTTTGTTTCCTGGAGCATTTCTATTGCCTTGCCTTGCTTGGCAAGTTTTGCTTCTAATTTTTTCTGTCTTTTTTCTTCTAAGACGCGCAGCTTTTCTTCTTTGGCGATTCTTTTCTGTTCTAATTTTTCTGCTTTTTCTGCATTAGCAATAACTTTCTTGGCTTGCTTTTGCGCTTTTGCAGCTTCAATTTTTGCCTGTTTTGCAATAATTTTTTCTTCTCTTTGAGTTTGTTTAGCAGCTTTTGCCGCATCTATCTTGGCCTGCTTTGCAACCCTGGATTCTTCTTTATTTGCCTGCTTAGCAATTTTTGCCTGCTCTTTTGGGGCCTCTTTCTGCGCCTTTGTAACTTTCAGCTCTTCGGTCTTAGCCTGCTTTTTAAGCTTTGCCTGTTCTGCCTTATTTTGTTTGGCTATCCTTTGCTGTTCTATCTTTTGCTGTTTTTCTGTCTTTTTGTTGGATGCTGCTGAAATTTTTTCTTCCCTCTTTTTTGCTTTAGCTTCTTGAGCATTGTTTATCTTTTCTTCTTTGGCCATCTTTTTTTCTTCTATTTTTGCTAATTTCTTTGCCTGCTTCCGGGCTAAGGCGACCTTCTTATCTTCGATCCGGATCTGCTTTTGGGCATCCTTTTGAGCTTTAGCCTCCAGTTTTTCTTCCTTTTTGATTTCTTTCAGGGCCTTTTTATTTATTTTCTGCTTAACTTCAAGCCTCTTTTCCAATTCCTTTATCTTTTCCTGAGCAGGCTTCACCCATTGGCTCTCCGGATAATTTTTAACCACTGTTTCGTAATAATTCTTTGCTGCAGCCCAGGCCTTTTGTTTCTCATAGAAAATGGCAATATTATAATTTGCCTCTGCCTCTTTGCTCTTTAGCTCGGAAATATTTTTTTCCGCTTCTTTGGATAGATTGGCATCCGGATGCTCCTTGACAAATTCTTCAAATTTGCCCTTTGCCTCCTGCATGGCTACATTGTCGTATTCAGGCCCTTTTGATTCCTTGGCCTGACAAGCGGCCAGCTGATATTTTGCTGCCTCAGCCCACTCGCTGGCAGGATAATCTTTTATGACCTTTTGGAACGCCTCCTCTGACTCATAATACCTGCCCAATCCCATAAGCACCAGGCCCAGCTTGTATTTGGAAATAGGTGCAAGCGGCCCATATTGTGAATTATCTACAACCTTTTGAAATATCTCTATTGAAGGATTCTCTACGGGTAAAGGCATGCCGGCAAATTTACGCTTCTGGCCGGACATAAACTTTTCTGCAATCTTAAATTCCCGTTCGTTGATCTCTTGGATTCTTTCGCTAAAAGGATACTTATCAATTACTTTTTGGTAGGACTGATACGCCTCGTAATATTTCTCCTGGGCCTCATAAACAATGCCCAGATAATACTGCCCCTCTGCTGCCTCAGCAGATTTGGGATAATATTTAAGCAGGCTCTTTAATTCCCGCTCTGTTTCTTTAAATTTATTCTCTTTATATAAACTTAAGGCATATTCCAGCTGCTCTTTAGGGGTAGGCTTGGGGGCATATTTAGGATTCACCCACTTACCTGTCTTGGGTGTCCAAATCCAGTAAGAAAATGCCTTTTGAGCAGGAACAAAAGTCAATAAAATAAAAAGGATTAGGACAAAAGAAAGCTTTTTCATAATGTTATGAATTTAGCATAGATACGCCTGGTTGTCAATTGATATCAAAGGGGTTATTTTGACTTGATAGCCAGCACTTTTACCAAATCCGCGGCATCCTCTATTTTATCAGTTACGCCTTCCAGATATTCAGCCAACTGATAAGTCAGCAAAAGGCTGGTTGGTTCAAGCTTTGCATGGATGATTGCTTCAATTAAAACCTTTTTCTGGTCATCTGCCTCATGTTCGATACGGTCTACGTTTTCGCAATCTTCCAGCGCCTTTTTAAGATCGTTTTTGGCAAGCGCCTGTATGCCTTCCCTTAGCTTACTAATCGAACCAAGAATTAATTCTGTGGCATAAGATATGTTTTTTAAGATATTTTCCGGTAATTTTGCTTCGATAAAACCTAAAAGCCTGGCTGCGCCATTGGTCCAGTCAGCAATTTTATCCAAGGTCTTGACAAAATGCATCAGGTCTTCTCTGTCTGGAGGTAGAAGTAACCCTTCAGAAAGTTCAGCTACCATCTTTGTCCTCAATAAATCTGCTGCGTGTTCGTCCTGACCGACATTCTCAATAGCTACGGTTTTTGCGTTTAAATCTCCCTTGATAAACGCAGCTACAGCTTCGGAAAAATGCTTTACCGTCTTATAGGTTTCTTCCACATGCTGCTGGGCATCTTTTAAAATAGACATTTCTTCTGCCATGCCTAACCAACCCAAAATATTCCTCATCTCTTTCATCTTTTACCTCCGCGATCCCGACCCCGAAGTTGTTTCGGGAAAGGGCATGTTATTTTAAAATAAAAATTGTTAATACCTTTAAAATCGCAAAACTAATCACGCCTGAAATAAATGGCGTGGCTAACCAGCATAAAATCATATCTTTCATAATATTCCAATTAAGTACCTTAGTACCTCTGACTAAACCTACTCCAATAATAGCGCCCACAATAGAGTGGCTGGTAGACACCGGGATGCCGAAGACAGTATAAATATGCACATTAATAGCCGAAGCCAACTGCGCTGCAAGCGCCATCAGGGGCAGGAGATGGGTTATTTCTGAACCGATAGTCTCAATAACTTTATAACCCCAGGTAACAATACCCAAAACTATGGCTATCCCGCCTAAAATTACGCTTATTTTCGGGCTGAGTATACCTACCCCGGAAATAACCCCTGTAGCGTTGGCCACATCATTGGCGCCCCAGGAATAAGCCACGTAACAGCCGCTTAAAATAATCAGGACAATTATGGTAGACTGCGCATATTTACGCGGGACTATTCTATAAAATGTATTCTTTAATATTATGTAAAAAATAAATCCCAATATTGCTGCGCCCAGAGGCGTAAAAATCCAGCAGATAAATATATCAAAAAGCATTTTCCATTTTACTGGCGCATGAACTGCCAGCCCTGCTCCGGCTACTGCGCCGACTATGGAGTGGCTGGTAGAAATGGGCATTTTCCAATAGGTGGCCAAGACTACCCAGGCACAAGCAGCAAAAGAAGCTACTAGCGCTAAATATAAAGATAAAGTTTTATCTAACTGATCTAACGGGACAATGCCTTTGCCGATGGTCTTAGCTACATGCGAACCCTGCAAAAACGCACCGAGGAAACCAAAGATGGCAATCAGGATAATCGCCTGCTTTAGGGTGAGGGCTCTTGAGCCGACGGCCGTGCCTAAGGAATTGGCTGCATCGTTGGCGCCGATAGACCAGCCAACAGCCGCGCCCATTAATATAGTAATGCCGATTAGCAATAAGTGCATTTATTTTTTATTTGTAGGAAGGGTTATTATATCATTGCTAAAACAAAAGACAAGCAAAATGATAATAAAGTAATACCCTAAAACACAAATCAAATTGAGCTGCGGAATTCTAAAATATGCTCCGGGAATATCTGCAAAAAATAAATTTGTCTTTATTAGAATCAGAGCCTGTAATTCAGCGCAAGCTGCAAATAAATATGCCAGAGGCGCGGCTATAATGCTGATTAAGGCCAGGCTTAAGCCACAGATAGTAATCAAAGAGGCAAAAGGGGCGATAACCATGTTAGCAAACACCCCGACAATAGAAAAGATATTAAAATAATACGCCACTAAACCCAGCGTCCCCATCCAGGCGCTGGCTGAAACCGAAAAAACCTGAACTATGCAGTTTGCTATTTTTATCTTGCGCAAACGCTGCGGAAACAAATCATAAATTTTTGGATAAAGACAAATGATTGCCAAAACACTCATAAAGGAAAGCTGGAATCCGATATTAAATAATTGTCCAGGGCTAAGAATCAAAATAATTAAAGCACTTATTGAGAGCGAATCGTAAATATTAGCTTCCCGCCTTAAAATGCTGCCCAGCAAAATAACTGTGGCCATAATCGTAGCCCGCACCACCGGCACGCTTGAGCCGGTCATCAGGCAATATAGGATTACAGATAAGATGGTAATAATGTACCTGGACTTACGCGCAATCCGGATAATTTTTAAAAACAATAATACAATAAATGCCACTATGCCTACATTGAATCCGCTGACTACAAGAATATGGATAGTGCCCACATGCA
>Ga0315275_10006661_pt1 | contig 11081 bp, 5 predicted proteins | sample YL17G03_0_MG_FD_205557 | JGI IMG/M metagenome (GOLD analysis project Ga0315275, IMG submission 205557) | Sediment microbial communities from Yellowstone Lake, YNP, Wyoming, USA - YL17G03_0 | ecosystem: Environmental > Aquatic > Freshwater > Lake > Sediment | place: USA: Wyoming | collected...
TCTACGCCGGGAGTGTCAAGCAATCCCCCAGGCGGGGCCAGCTAAGACCTTATGCACCGCAGACGACACGGAGGATTAACTTCCGATCTGCAATCCGGGGAGGGCCCCGCGGGCGAGTTCCACGCCAAGCCAGACGTCCCACCGCCAGACGTCCTACCGACAGGTCGCGTACCCCACTCGCAAAGTACTTGCCTTCCTCCGTGTCCTCCGTGTCCTCCGTGGTTCAAAGGGTCTTACAGCACCCTCTGTGGTTCATTCCCCAATCAGGCGACCTGCTCGTCCTGAGTGGCGATCGCGGTGTCGGCCTCAATCAACTCGGGCCTCGTCGCCAGATCCTCGCCGGCCTGCTGCCTGCGCCGGGTATTGTGGTACGCGAGGCCGGTGCCGGCCGGGATCAGGCGTCCGACGATCACGTTCTCCTTAAGGCCGCGCAGTTCGTCCTTCTTACCCATGATGGCCGCCTCCGTCAGCACCCGGGTTGTCTCCTGGAACGAAGCCGCCGAGATGAACGAATCGGTGGACAGCGACGCCTTGGTGATACCCAGCAGCAGATGCTCGTAGGTGCCCACGCGCTTGCTCTGGCCGATGAGCTCGTCGTTGACTTCCAGCAGCTCGGAGCGCTCCACCTGCTCGCCCTGGATGAACTCCGAGTCGCCCGCGTCAACGATGTTCACCCGGCGCAGCATCTGACGCACGATCACCTCGATGTGCTTGTCGTTGATCTTCACACCCTGCAGCCGATACACGTCCTGCACTTCGTCGATGATGTAGCGCGCGAGCGCCTCCACCCCGAGCAGGCGCAGGATGTCGTGCGGATCGGCCGGGCCGTCCACGATCATCTCACCCTTGGTCACCATCTGGCTGTCGTGCGCCATCACGTGCTTATCCTTCGGGATCAGGTACTCGTGCGCGACGCCTTCCGGATCGGTGATGACCAGGCGCTGCTTGCCCTTGGTGTCCTTGCCGAACGACACGGTGCCGGTAATCTCGGCCAGCAGACCGGCGTCCTTGGGCGAGCGCGCCTCGAACAGCTCGGCCACGCGCGGCAGGCCCCCGGTGATGTCCCGGGTCTTGGAGGTTTCCTGCGGGATGCGGGCGAGCACCTCGCCGACCTGCACCTGCTGGCCGTCCTTTACCGTAATGATCGAGTGGATCTGGAAGGTAATGTTTACCGGCAGCTCGGTGCCGGGAATCTTGACCTCATTGCCGGTGTCATCGATCAGCTTGACGCTCGGGCGCAGACCCTTGGCCTGGGCCACGCCGCGGCGCTTGGGATCGATCACCACCAGGGTGGACAGGCCGGTGACCTCATCGACCTGCTTGGCCACGGTGACGCCTTCCTCGACGTTCTCGAACTTGATACGGCCGGCGAACTCGGTGATGATCGGCCGGGTATGCGGGTCCCAGGTCGCCAGCACCTTGCCGGCCTTGACCGGCGTGCCGTCGCCCAGCGTCAGCGTCGCACCATAAGGCACCTTGTGCCGCTCGCGCTCGCGTCCGCTGTCGTCCACGATGATCGCCTCGCCGCTGCGCGAGATGGCGATTGCCTCGCCGCGCGGGTTGGTCACGTAGCGCATCAGCGGCGAGAAGCGTACGGTCCCGGTCGATTTACTCTCCAGCTGGCTCGCAACCGCCGTGCGCGAAGCCGCCCCGCCGATGTGGAAGGTGCGCATGGTGAGCTGCGTGCCCGGCTCGCCGATCGACTGCGCCGCGATCACACCGACCGCTTCGCCGACGTTGACCAGCTGCCCGCGCCCCAGATCGCGCCCATAGCACTTGGCGCACAACCCATAGCGCGTCTCGCAGGCAAGCGGCGTGCGCACCTTGACCTCGTCGATGCCCAGGGCCTCGATGCCTTCGACCTCGTCCTCACTTAGCAGCGTGCCCCCGGGGTACACCGTCTGCCCGGTTTCGGGATGGATCAGGTCATTGACCGAAACGCGACCGAGAATGCGCTCACCCAGCGTTTCCACCGTTGAGCCGCCCTCGATCAGCGCCTTCATCGTGAATCCCTCCTGCGTGCCGCAGTCGTCCTCCACCACCACCAGGTCCTGCGTGACATCCACCAGACGCCGCGTCAGGTAACCCGAGTTGGCGGTCTTCAACGCCGTGTCGGCCAGGCCCTTGCGCGCGCCGTGCGTGGAGATAAAGTACTGCAGCACGTTGAGCCCCTCGCGGAAGTTCGCGGTGATCGGGGTCTCGATGATCGAACCGTCCGGCTTGGCCATCAGCCCGCGCATGCCGGCGAGCTGGCGGATCTGCGCGGCGGAGCCACGCGCGCCCGAGTCGGCCATCATGAAAATGGCGTTGAACGAATCGCGCAGTACCGGTGCGCCTTTATCGTCTTTCACCGGCGTCCACTCGTTGGCAGTGGCGTCCCACTCCATCACCGGCTCCTTCTCCAGGCGATCCATCATCGCCTTGGCCACCATGTCCCCGGCGCGGCCCCAGATGTCGACCACTTTGTTGTAGCGCTCGCCCTGAGTGACCAGGCCGGAGGTGTACTGCGACTCGATCTCCTGCACCTCTTTCTCGGCATTGGCGATGATGTCGTGCTTCTCCGGCGGTACCTGCATATCGTCCACCGCAATCGACACGCCGGCACGGGTGGCGAAGGTAAAGCCGGTGTACATCAAGCGGTCCGCGAAAATCACTGTCTCGCGCAGCCCGCAGCGGCGGAACCCCGCGTTGATCAGGCGCGAGATCTCCTTCTTCTTGAGCGCCTTGTTGATCATCGGGAACGGCAGGCCGGCGGGCAGCACTTCCGAGAGCAAGCAGCGCCCCACGGTGGTTTCGTAGCGCGTGAGCTTCTCCTTCAGGCTGCCGTCCGCACCCATCTCCTGCTCGCGGATGCGCACGCGGATGCGCGCGCCGAGTTCCACCTGGCGGCTCTCGTAGGCGCGCAGCACCTCGGCGAGGTCGATGAAGATCATCCCTTCGCCGCGCGCACCGGGCTTTTCCCGCGTCATGTAGTACAGACCCAGCACGATATCCTGCGAGGGCACGATGATCGGCTCACCGTTGGCGGGCGAGAGCACGTTGTTGGACGCCAGCATCAGCGTGCGCGCCTCCATCTGCGCCTCGAGCGACAGGGGCACGTGCACCGCCATCTGATCGCCGTCGAAGTCGGCGTTGAAGGCCGCGCACACCAGCGGGTGTAACTGGATCGCCTTGCCCTCGATTAGCACCGGCTCGAACGCTTGAATGCCCAGGCGATGCAGGGTCGGAGCACGGTTGAGCATGATCGGGTGCTCCCGGATCACCTCCTCCAGAATGTCCCAGACCTCCGGCACTTCCTGCTCCACCAGGCGCTTGGCGGCCTTAATGGTAGTGGCCAGGCCCATGACTTCGAGCTTGTGGAAGATGAAGGGCTTGAACAACTCGAGGGCCATCTTCTTGGGCAGGCCGCACTGGTGCAGCTTCAACTGGGGCCCGACGACGATCACCGAGCGGCCCGAGTAGTCCACGCGCTTGCCAAGCAGGTTCTGGCGGAAGCGTCCGCCTTTGCCCTTGATCATGTCGGCCAGCGACTTCAGCGGCCGCTTGTTGGCGCCGGTCATGGCCTTGCCGCGGCGGCCGTTGTCCAGCAGCGAATCCACCGCCTCCTGCAGCATGCGCTTCTCATTGCGCACGATGATCTCGGGGGCCTTCAGTTCCAATAGCCGCTTGAGCCGGTTGTTGCGGTTGATCACGCGCCGGTACAGGTCGTTCAGGTCCGAGGTCGCGAAGCGGCCACCGTCGAGCGGCACCAGCGGGCGCAGCTCCGGGGGCAGCACCGGCAGCACCTCCATGATCATCCACTCCGGCTTGATGCCGGACTTGTGGAACGCCTCGAGCACCTTCAGGCGCTTGGAGTACTTCTTGATCTTGGTCTCGGAGTCGGTGCCGGCCAGCTCCTTGCGCAGCTTTTCGATATCGCGCGTGAGCTCGAGGTTGCGCAGCAGCTCGCGAATGCCCTCGGCGCCCATCACCGCGGCGAAGTCATCGCCGAACTCCTCGACTTTGGACAGATAGTCGTCCTCGGACAGCAGCTGGCCGCGGTGCAGCGGCGTGAGGCCGGGATTGGTCACTACGTAGGCCTCGAAGTAGAGCGCCCGCTCGATGTCGCGCAAGGTCATGTCCAGCACCAGCCCCAGCCGCGAGGGCAGCGACTTCAGGAACCAGATGTGGGCCACCGGGCTCGCCAGCTCGATATGCCCCATGCGCTCGCGGCGCACCTTGGACAGGGTCACTTCGACGCCGCATTTCTCGCAGATCACGCCGCGGTGCTTCAAGCGCTTGTACTTTCCGCACAGGCACTCGTAGTCCTTCACCGGGCCGAAGATCTTGGCGCAGAACAGGCCGTCGCGCTCGGGCTTGAAGGTACGGTAGTTGATGGTCTCCGGTTTCTTCACCTCGCCGTAGGACCAGGAGCGGATCTTCTCGGGCGAGGCCAGTCCGATGCGAATAGCATCGAATTCCTCTTCCTGAGTCACTTGTTTGAACAGATCCAGCAGTGCTTTCATTCAAACCTCCGGTTTGAGCTTTCAGCTGTCAGCTCTCAGCTTTCAGCTATCGGCTTGCAGCATTCAACGCGGGTCGGCAGTCAGTCGGCTGAGAGCTGACTGCTGACCGCTGACAGCTTTAGTACCGTTCCAGATCGATGTCGATGGCGAGCGAGCGGATTTCCTTCACCAGCACGTTGAAGGACTCCGGCATGCCTGCGTCGATCTTGTGCTCACCCTTGACGATGTTCTCGTACACCTTGGTGCGCCCGCTCACATCGTCGGACTTGACGGTCAGCATCTCCTGCAGCGTGTAGGCCGCGCCATAGGCCTCCAGCGCCCACACCTCCATTTCGCCAAACCGCTGTCCGCCGAACTGGGCCTTGCCGCCCAGCGGCTGCTGCGTCACCAGGCTGTAGGGGCCGGTCGAGCGCGCGTGCATCTTGTCGTCCACCAGGTGGTGCAGCTTCAGCATGTGCATGTAGCCCACCGTAACCGGCCGGTCGAAAGACTCGCCGGTGCGCCCGTCGTAGAGAGCCACCTGCCCGCTGCGCGGCAGGCCTGCCAGCTCGAGCATGTTCTTGATCTCCTCCTCGGTGGCGCCGTCGAACACCGGCGTGGCGAATGGCACGCCCTCGCGCAGGTTGCCGGCGAGGTCGATCACCTCATGGTCGGAAAGCCCATCGATGTCCTCGTGCTTGCCACTCGAGTTGTAGACCAGGGTGAGCGCCTTGCGCACGTCGGCAACCTTGGCTTGCGCATCGAGCATCTGCCCGATGCGCTTGCCCACGCCCTTCGCCGCCCAGCCCAGATGCGTCTCGAGAATCTGACCCACGTTCATGCGCGAGGGCACCCCCAGGGGGTTCAACACGATGTCCATCGGCGTGCCGTCGGCCATGTGCGGCATGTCCTCGATCGGCACGATCTTGGAGATGACGCCCTTGTTGCCGTGCCGCCCGGCCATCTTGTCGCCGGGCTGCAAGCGGCGCTTCACCGCCAGATACACCTTCACCATCTTCTGCACACCCGGGGGCAGCTCGTCGCCGCTGGTGAGCTTCTTCTTCTTGGCTTCGAAGGCCTGATCGAACTCGATGCGCTTCTGATCCAGACTGGCCTTGAGCTGCTCGAGCTGGCTCGCCGCCTCCTCGCTCGCCAGCCGGATGTCGAACCAGTGGAAGCGATCCAGTTCCTCCAGGAATGGCTTGGTGATCTTGCTGCCCTTGGCGAGCTTCTTCGGCCCGCCGTTGGCGACTTTGTTGATCAGCAGGCGCTCGATGCGGCCGAAACTGTCGTCCTCGACGATACGCAGCTGATCGTTCAAGTCCTGGCGGTAGCGCGCCAGCTCGTCCTCGATGATCTGCTGGGCACGCTTGTCGCGCTCGATGCCTTCGCGCGTGAACACCTGCACGTCGATCACCGTGCCGGACATGCCCGAGGGCACACGCAGGCTGGTGTCTTTCACGTCCGAGGCCTTCTCGCCGAAGATGGCGCGCAGCAGTTTTTCTTCCGGGGTGAGCTGAGTTTCACCCTTGGGCGTGACCTTGCCGACCAGCACGTCGCCCGCCTCCACCTCGGCGCCGATATAAACGATGCCCGACTCGTCCAGCCGCGCCAGCTGCGCCTCGGACAGGTTTGAGATGTCGCGCGTAATCTCTTCGGGTCCGAGCTTGGTGTCGCGGGCAACCACGGAGAGCTCCTCGATGTGGATCGAGGTAAAGCGGTCCTCGGCCACCACGCGCTCGGAGATCAGGATCGAGTCCTCGAAGTTGTAGCCGTTCCAGGGCATGAACGCCACCAGCAGGTTCTGCCCCAGCGCCAGCTCGCCCATGTCGGTGGAGGCACCGTCGGCCACCACGTCGGCGCGCGCGATCGTATCGCCGACCTTCAGAATCGGGGTCTGGTTGATGTTGGTGTTCTGGTTGGAACGCGTGTACTTCACCAGGTTGTAGATGTCCACGCCGACCTCGCCCGCCTTGGTCTCCTCGTCGTGCACGCGCACCACGATGCGGCTCGCGTCGACGTAGTCGACCACACCGCCGCGCTTGGCCTGCACCGCCGTGCCCGAATCCACCGCCACGGTGCGCTCGATGCCGGTGCCCACCAGCGGCTTCTCCGGGCGCAGGCAAGGCACCGCCTGGCGCTGCATGTTCGAGCCCATCAGCGCGCGGTTGGCGTCGTCGTGCTCGAGAAACGGAATCAGGGAGGCAGCCACCGACACGATCTGCGCGGGCGCCACGTCCATGAACTCGATACGGTCGGGCGTGGCCATGGCGAACTCATTGTGCTGCCGGCAGGACACGATCTCGTCCACGAACTTGCCCTTCTTGTCGAGCGCGGCATTGGCCTGAGCGATCACGTACTGGCCTTCGTCGATCGCGGACAGGTAGGCGATATCGTCGGTCACCCGAGCGTCGATCACCCGGCGATACGGCGTCTCCAGGAAGCCGTAGGAGTTGGTGCGCGCGAAGAGCGCCAGCGAGTTGATCAGGCCGATGTTGGGGCCTTCCGGTGTTTCGATCGGACACACCCGGCCGTAGTGCGTGGGGTGCACATCGCGCACCTCGAAGCCGGCCCGTTCGCGCGTCAAGCCCCCCGGGCCCAGGGCGGATACCCGGCGCTTGTGGGTGATCTCGGATAGCGGGTTGGTCTGGTCCATGAACTGCGAGAGCTGCGAGGAGCCGAAGAACTCCCGCACCGCTGCGGACACCGGTTTGGCGTTGATCAGGTCGTGCGGCATCAGATTCTCGGACTCGGCCTGGGACAGCCGCTCCTTGACCGCGCGCTCCACGCGTACCAGGCCGGCGCGAAACTGGTTCTCCGCCAGCTCACCCACCGAGCGCACCCGGCGGTTGCCCAGGTGGTCGATGTCATCGATCTCGCCGCGGCCGTTGCGCAAGTCCACCAGGATACGGATTACCGCCACGATGTCTTCGTTGGACAGCGTGCTGGCCCCGGTGAGCTCCTCGCGCCCCACGCGACGGTTGAACTTCATCCGGCCAACGGCCGACAGGTCGTAGCGCTCCTCGGCGAAGAACAGCCCTTTGAACAAGGTGCGTACTGCGTCCTCCGTGGGCGGCTCGCCGGGGCGCATCATGCGGTAGATCGCCACCTGGGCGGCAAGCTGGTCCTGCGTCTCGTCCACGCGCAGGGTCTGCGAGATGTAAGGCCCTTGGTCGAGGTCGTTGGTGTAGATGGTGTGAATCTGCTCGACGCCCGCGGCCAGCAACTTCTTGAGCAGGACTTCGGTCATCTCCTCGTTGGCGGTGGCCAGGATCTCCCCGCTGGTCTTGTCGATGATGCCGTGCGAGAGCACCTTGCCGAGCAGGAACTCCTCGCCGACCGGGTGCTTGCGCAGGCTCGCCTGCTCCATCTCGCGCACGTGCTTGACCGTGATGCGCTTGTCCTTGGCCACGATCAGCTTGCCTTTGCTCAGGATGTCGAAGCGCGCCACCTCGCCGCGCATGCGCTCGGGCACCAGGTCGAAATGCAGGCCGGTCTTGGCGCTGAGATGGAAGGTGTCGAACTCGTAGAACTGGGCCAGAATCTGCTCGGGCTTGTAGCCGAGTGCCTTCAGCAGAATGGTCACCAGCATCTTGCGGCGCCGGTCCACACGGAAGTAGACGAAGTCCTTCGGGTCGAACTCGAAGTCCAGCCACGAGCCGCGGTAGGGGATGATGCGCGCCGAGAACAGCAGCTTGCCCGAGCTGTGCGTCTTGCCGCGGTCGTGCTCGAAGAACACGCCTGGCGAGCGATGCAGCTGCGACACGATCACGCGCTCGGTGCCGTTGATGATGAACGAGCCGGTGGGCGTCATAAGCGGGATCTCGCCCATGTACACCTCCTGCTCCTTGACCTCCTTGACGGTAGGCTTGCTCGCCTCCTTGTCCATGATGGTCAGGCGCACCTTGGCACGCAGCGGCGAGGCGAAGGTAAGCCCCCGCTGCTGGCACTCCTTCTGGTCGAACGGCGGCAACCCCAGGGCGTAGCTGACGAACTCGAGACGCGCGTTGCCCGAGTGGCTGGAAATCGGAAACACCGAATGGAACGCCGTTTGCAAGCCCTGCACCTTGCGGCCCTCGGCCGGCGTATCCGCCTGGAGAAACGCGGCGTACGACTGGAGCTGCGTGGCCAGCAGGTAGGGCACCTGGAGCACGCTCGCACGCTTGGCGAAACTCTTGCGGATGCGCTTTTTTTCGGTGAAGGAGTAGGGCATGATCACCTCGACAGTGGGGAATGGGGTCAGGACGCTGAAACCGCGCAGATCACCGCACACTGCCCCGCGCGGGCCTGCCACACGGAAGCGGGCACCTGTGCTGGCAATGCGTTCTGATCTGCAGTTTCTACAAACGCGAATAGGCCGGGGGGTTCCCCCAGCCTGAAATCGCGCCAAACCAAATAGCTACTTGATCTCGGCCTTGCCACCGGCCTCGATGATCTGCTTGACGATGTCTTGCGCATCCTTCTTCGGAATAGCTTCCTTGACCGGCTTGGGCGCACCATCCACCAGGTCCTTGGCCTCTTTCAGGCCCAGCCCGGTCACCGCCCGCACCACCTTGATAACGTTGACCTTGTTCTCGCCGTAGCCGGTCAACATCACGGTGAACTCGGTCTGCTCCTCCACCGCCGGCGCGGCAGCCGCGGCGGCGGGTGCGGCCGCGGCCACTGCCGCGGCGGCCGAGACCCCGAACGTCTCCTCAATATCCTTGATCAACTTCGACAACTCCAGGACGGTCATGTTCGCGACCGCGTCCAGAACTTCAGCTCTTCCCATCGCCATTTCCTGTTTCTCCCGAATCCATTTCCTGTTTCGCCCGAATCTGGGCGGGCGACACGGCGCGAAGCCGCGGCGCTGATGTGGTGTTATGCGGCTTCGCTCGTCTGCCTGGCATCCTGCACGGCGGCCAAGGCGCGCACGAACTTGCTCGGAACCTCATTGAGCGTGCGTGCGAGCTTGGTGACCGGCGCCTGCAGGGTCCCCAGGAGCCGCGCCAAGAGCTCCTCGCGGCTGGGCATGCTGGCCAGAGTGGCGACTTCCTTGGAAGTCATCACCTGGTTCGGCAGGCAACCGGCCATGATTACGAACTTGTCGTTGGACTTGGCGAACTCCTGCATGACCTTCGCAGCGGACACCGGGTCGGTCGAGATCCCGTACAGCAGCGGGCCCTTCATATGCTGGGCCAGCTCGGAGAACGGGGTATCTGAGACCGCGCGGCGTGCCAGGGTGTTCTTCAGAACGCGTAGATAGACGCCCGCGTGGCGCGCCTTCGCCCGCAGCTTGGTGATGTCGCCCACCTCCAGGCTGCGATACTCGGCGAGCACCATCGCTCCGGCCTGCGCCACGGTGGCGCCGATCTCGGCGACGAGCACCTTCTTTTCGTCTAGATTGAGACCCAAGGTCTACCTCCTTACTCGATAAAAAGGCCTTTCGGCCGGCGCAAGGCTGGCCTGAAGCCCCTGCTGTTTCAGATGCAGCGACCTTCGATCCGGCAAACACCGCTACCGCCTCACGGCCTGGTGGGCCGCGCTTGGCAATACGCTGAATTCCGCCTTCGGGTACGCCATCTGCGTAGGACATCAGTAAACAGAAGTCAGAGGACAGAAGTCAGAAAACCAGCCGGTTTCCGCCGACACCCACTAACCCGATCACTGGCGATTAAGCCGAAGCTCCTACGGTCTTTGACAACCCGCGGCGTCCCGCGCTGGCGACGCCACGGCCCAAAGAAACCTCTACTGGGGGCCCGGACAAACCTGCCGGGGCTCAAACAAATCTAATGCGGTTGCGTGGACAGGCTTGCCTGCTCCACGCGCACGCCAGCACCCATGGTGCTGGACAACGAAACCTTCCTGAAGTAGTGGCCCTTGGCACCCGCGGGCCTGGCCTTGTTCAGCGCGTCGAGCAGCGCCATCAAGTTGTCTTTGAGCGCGTCCTCGGTGAACGATGCGCGCCCGATGGTGCACTGGACGATACCGCCCTTGTCGGTGCGAAACTGCACCTGGCCGCCCTTGGCGTTCTTCACCGCGGTGGCCACGTCCTGCGTCACCGTGCCCACTTTCGGGTTGGGCATCAGCCCGCGCGGGCCGAGAATCTGACCGAGTTGACCCACGATCCGCATGGCATCGGGGCTGGCGATGGCCACGTCGAAGTTGATTTTGCCTTCCTTGACCTGGGCGGCGAGGTCCTCCAGTCCGACCAGGTCGGCGCCTGCCGCAACCGCCGCCTTCGCCGACTCGCCCTGGGTGAACACCGCCACCCGCACCGTCTTGCCTGTGCCGGCCGGCAATACCAATGAGCCGCGCACCACCTGGTCGGACTTTTTTGCATCCACGCCGAGGTTGATGGCCACATCGATGGACTCGTTGAACTTGGCGCTCGCTCCGCCCTTGACCATCTTCAGCGCCTCGGCCAGAGGATAGGTCTTGCTCGGGTCGACTTTGTCGCGCAGCGCCTTCACGCGTTTGGAAAGTGCCATCTCAGATGCCCTCCACTTCTACGCCCATGCTGCGGGCACTGCCGGCCACGGTGCGCACCGCCGCGTCCAGATCCGCAGCGGTAAGGTCGGGCATCTTGGTCTTCGCGATCTGCTCGGCCTGAGCGCG
>Ga0315275_10006662_pt1 | contig 11078 bp, 9 predicted proteins | sample YL17G03_0_MG_FD_205557 | JGI IMG/M metagenome (GOLD analysis project Ga0315275, IMG submission 205557) | Sediment microbial communities from Yellowstone Lake, YNP, Wyoming, USA - YL17G03_0 | ecosystem: Environmental > Aquatic > Freshwater > Lake > Sediment | place: USA: Wyoming | collected...
ATTTTAAGTATAGCAACGTACCTCAATCAAGAGGGTTATAATGTTAAGATTATTGATGGAAGAACTTGTTCAAAAAAGGAAGCTCTAGAAGACATAAAAAAAGAGCTAAATAATCTGATTTGTTTATGTGTTTCAGCTACAACAATACAATTAAAGCATGGATTAAGAGTATGTGACCAAATAAAGGAAGTGGATAAAGATTTACCTATCCTTTTTGGGGGTGTGCACCCAACAATGTATCCTCTCCAAACAATAAATGATCCTTCCATAGACTATGTGGTGTATGGTGAAGGTGAATATGCGATACTTAATTTAATGAAATATATAGAAGGTAAAAATAAGGACATTTCAAAGATCAATGGACTTGTTTACGAAAAGAATGGTAAGCCTGTTGTAAATCGTATGCAGCCTCCAATAAATCCCAATGATTTGCCTTTGCCAGATTATACGCTTCTGGACATAGAGAAGTATATTGAAAGGGAATTTACTACAAATCTTGGAAAAATAAGAAAAATGAGAGGATTGGACATTGTAACTGCCAGAGGTTGTCCATTTAGATGTATTTTCTGTACGAACACTATGGAAGTATTCAGAGGCTGGAGGCCCATTAAACTTGAAAAGGTATGTTATCTTATCGATCATCTCGTAGAGGCGCATAAGCTCGAACATATCTGGTTTGCTGATGATATGATGTTTGTAAACAAAAATCGCGTTCTGTCCATAGCTAATCATCTTATAGAAAAAAAACAGAATATTACTTGGGAGGCCAATGCAAGAATAGATATGTTTGGGAAGGACAAAATAGATGACAAAACGATGGCTAGACTTAAACAAAGCGGGTGCTATGCCTTGAGAATAGGCATGGAATCTGGCTCGAACCGAATATTGAAATTAATGAAAAAGGATGCCACTGTCCAAGATACAATCAACTCTGTTAAAGCATGTGAAAAGCACGGGATAATGCCTATTGGAAATTTCATATGCGGTTTTCCTACCGAAACTAAGGAAGAGGTTATGGAAACAGGGAAATTGATTTTAAAATTAAAGGAGTTATCTCCTAACGGCTTGTTTTATTCACCAGGATTACTAAGACCTTATCCCGGGACAGAAATTTATGATGCCTGTCTAAAATACGGCTATAAAGAGCCTGAAACATTAAGAGAATGGGCTAATAAAGAATATCGTGTAGGATTATTTGTAGAACCACATGATCTGCCTTGGATAAAAGATCCTGATTGGTTATTAAATTTTCAAGTATATTTTTATATATTGACTGTAATGAAAACCCATGAACTAACTAAGAAAAAATTGTCACCTGCATGGAAATTATTTGGAAAAATTGCTGAATATAGGTTAAGTAAAAATTTTTGGAGATTTTCTTTTGAGCCTATGTTATTAATAAATTCGAAGAAATTTTTAGACAGAGATAGTTATGTAGCAAAAGTAGTGAAAAAGTTTTTGAGTCTCTAACATGGTTTGTATCCATATATCGTAACAGAATTGCATGGCAAAGAAAATATTTATAAATTTAAGTTATACCCTAAAATAATCTATTGAGATGAAAAATGACAGACATATTGTGCATTATACCTCCCTACAGCTATGAAAAATTGAAAGACGTGGGTCCAAAATGCCCCAATTTAGGTGTGGCAACAATAGCGGCATATTTGCAGCAAAACGGATATAGTGTAAAAATACTCGATGCCTTTGCTTTGGAATTAAATATGGACCAAATCAAAAAAGAAATTATTTCTACTGCCCCAAAAATTGTTCTTAGCGGAGGCTCTACGGCCGTGCATCCAAATTCACTAAAAATTTTTGAAGCAGCCAAAAAAATAAATCATAATGTGGAAACAATATATGGTGGTCCCCATGTAACAAATCAACCTGAAACTGCCATAATTAATAACTCCGTGGATTTTATAGTTATTGGCGAAGGGGAAATTACATCATTGGAATTAATTGACTATATTTTTGGCAAAAAAAACTTAAAAAAAGAAGAAATCAAGGGAATATGTTATAAAAATAAGGAAAAAATAATATTCACAGAAAAACGCCCGCTTATTAAAAATCTTGATATCTTGCCCATTCCTGCTTATCATCTCTTACCAATGGGTGTCTATGAAGCATATGGATGGTATGATACCGGAAGAAAATTTACTACAATGATTAGTTCAAGGGGTTGTCCATCTAGATGTAGTTTTTGCATAAGTTCTGTAAATTTTAATCACTGGTGGAGAGCGCGCAGTGCTGAAAAAGTATTTGAAGAAATTAAGCTACTCTATGATAAATATGGTATACGTCATATATACTTTCAGGATGATGATTTTTGTGTAGATCCTAAGAGAGTTATAAGAATATGCGATATGATCAAAGAAAATAACCTCGATATTGTTTGGGAATGTTTGACCAGGGTAAACCCCTTGGATGAAGAACTTATTAAGAAAATGGCAGAATGTGGATGCAAAAGCATACTTTTCGGCGCAGAAGTAGGTTATGAAGAAGGTTTTAAGAAAATAAACAAGCCAGTGAACTTAAGTATGGTGCTAAACGCTGTTAAATTGGCACAGAAATACAAAATAATGACAAAGGTAACTTTCATTTTGGGCTTTCCGTGGGAAAGTGAAAAAGAAATAAAAGAGACAATAAAATTCGCAAAAAAATTGGATGCAGATTTAACTTTTTTTAACACATTAACCCCTTATCCTGGCACTGTTATTTATAATGAAATCAAAGAAAACAATCTGTTTGTAGAAGGACATTGGAGCCAATATGAGACTCATTCCTATGCGCCGTTGATAAGGACACAACATTTGACGCACAAGCAAATATCTTACTGGATTGGCAGGGCTTATCTGGAAATGTATCTGCGGCCAAGTTTTTTAATAAGAAGGATAAAAAATCTCACCAACTTTAAAGAGTTTAAACGTAATTTCAATTCTGCCAGGGGATTATTGGAACTTTCTTTTAAAAAACTTTTAACGGGAAAATAGATTTTATCGTCTCCCCGTTATCAGATAATCCTTCCCAAATTTATTTAAAAAAATAATTTTTCCTAGAAATTCATCATATTTTTTAATTTTTGGAAAAAAATGGGGTATAAAACAAAAACTTTCATATTTTATTAATTTTATTTTTTCATTTTTAAATTGATTGATGAAATACCAAGGCCAAACTAATTTCTCTTTTCCAGTATCAACTCCTTCCTTTATCATCAAATACTGAATCAAGAATGAAATTGGATTTACTTTATTAACGTCTATAACAAGAATTATTCCCGATTTTTTTGTTACCCTTTTCATTTCTTTTATAGTTTTATCCATTATTTCCAAATCTCCCAAATGATGAAATGTGTGCACTGTTAAACAAAAATCAAATTTATTGTTTTCAAAAGGAAGTTCATCGCTTGTAGATACTAGAAAATTGGCATTTTCTTTTTTATTTTCTTTCCTAGCTATTTTAATCATACTTCCGGATATGTCTATCCCTGTTATAGTTCTGCATTCCTCGCTTAGAAATGCAACTAAGTCTCCATTACCACAGCCTACATCTAAGCCAGAACAATTTTTTAAATTTTTTAAATTACTTTTTAAATGCTTTAAAATAACACTTGAAGTGATATTAAAATAATATTTGTATGCCTTTGTGTCAATTTTTTCCCTGTATAAATAAGCCATTTTATCGTAATGTTTTTTTTGCAGTTCTTTAACGGACTCCATCCTGATCAATCCATAAATCGATATTTTATTAAATAATAAAGCGCTTTTAGGCCATCGCGTACTGTAATTTTTTTACCTTCATTAAAAGAACGAGGTTCGAAATTAATAGGCACTTCTAATATTTTATATCCTTTTTTTAATAATTTTGCAGTTATTTCTGGCTCAAAATCAAATCGAGTCGCCCTTAACCTTATTTTTTTGATAACTTTTTTATTAAAAACCTTGTAGCAAGTCTCCATATCGCTTATTTTGTTCCAGTAAAGAAGGCTAGTAGCATAGGAAAGAAATATATTTCCTATCAAGTGAGATGGCAGAAATGTTTTATTCTTTCCAAACAAAGTAAGATTTTCATTCATCAATCTTGAACCATATATGACTGAAGCCTTATTTTCTAAAATTGGATTCAGAAGCTTGTAATACTCGCTAGGATTATATTCCAAATCAGCATCTTGTATAATAATAATATCTCCTTTGCTGTACTTGAGTCCTGTTCTTATTGCAGAACCTTTTCCTTTATTTTTATTGTGATATAATATTTTATGATTTTTTATCTTTTTTAATATTTCCCTAGTTCCATCACTCGAATAATCATCTACAATTATAAGCTCTTTTTTCATATTATTTGGCAATTTCGCCTTTTCAACCCTTTTAATTACTTCTAAAATAGTCTTGTTCTCATTGTAAACTGGAATAATTATGCTGAGCTTCATTTTATTAACCCATCGATTTCTTTAAAAACATCGGCAACACTTATATCAGTCATACATTCATTTTTTTCCAATTTTCTTTTGCATGTTGGCATATTACAAAAACTACAATCTGGTTTTTTATAAATTGAGCGGTATTTTTCTTCATCATATCCCCAGATTTTTGGGTCAACAGGTCCAAATAACCCTATTAGGGGGATATTTAAGGCCCTGGCTATATGAAGGGAACCCGTGTCCGGAGCAATGAACAAATCGCATATTTTTATTAGAGCAGCCAACTCCAATAAGGTTGTTTTGCCTGCAAAATTATGGCAGTTTCCATTGTTCTTGATAATCTTATCAATTAATATGCTGTCTCCGGCATTTCCAGTAAAAATAACCTGGCAATTGTATTTTTTAATCAATAATTTGGTCAAATTCTGCCAATTTTCTAAAGGCCATTCTTTATTCTTTCGTCCGGTTCCAGGATTTATGCAAATCAACAGTTTATTGCGTTTAAGTTTGTATCTTTTAAACAAATTGTTAATTTTCATTTCATCTTTTTTTGAGAAATAGACTTCCATTTTATTATTAATTTTTTTAACCCCCAGTATCCTGGCCAAGTCAAGAATTGTTTCCATAATGTGTTTGTTTTTATATTCTGCAACAGAATCTAGCAAAAAACTAAATCCCCTTACATTATAACCTACTTTGTATTTTCCAACAAAATAAGCCAGGATAATATCTCTAGGGTCGGCATGGGGATCAAATACCAAATCAAAATTTTCTTTTCTAAGTTTTTTTATCAATTCTATGAACTCTCCCAAACTAATTTTTTCCTTAAACCAGGATTTTGTTATATATATTTCATCAACATTAGGATTATGTTTCAATAATTCTGCAGTAGATTTCTTAACTAAAATGCAAACTTTTGCCTTTGGAAATTCCATTTTTAATGTGGAAATTAATGGTGTTGTCAAGACCACGTCCCCAATTTCATCTACCCTTATAATTAATATTTTTTTAACATCTTCTTTTTTGAATCTTTTCTTGAATATTTTTTTATAAAAGAATATCGTATTTCCTGTCAAATCTACTAAAAACAATAATGGCTTATATTTCCAGCTTACTTGATAATTTGTCATGTTATATCTCTAAAGTGCGCTTTATTTTACTAAATACATCCTTCACTCCCGTGTTTTTCATGCAATCTTCCCTGCAATTTTTATTATAATTCCCATAAATATCGTAACAAGGACATTCCTTGCTTTTAACACCCAAAACTATTGAATTTTTCGGCGCAAATCTTTCTGAAGGCGTTGGGCCGAATATAGCAATTACTTTGGCATTTGATGCACCGGCTATATGCATTGAGCCAGAATCGTGAGTCACTATCAACTTGCATTTATTCATCAATAAATAACTTATTTGCACAGAATGCAAAGGCGATATAGAAATCCTTTTGGAATTTATTTCACTTAAATCTTCCAATAAATGCTTATCCGGCAATCCCCCGAACATGACGATGAAGCAATTCTTGCGCATTTTTAATATCCTCTCAATTAATTCCAGGTATTTAGTCTTTGCCCATCTCTTTGCCATAAAATTATGACCTGGATTAACAGCGCCTCCCGGCGCAATCCCAATCAGCAGCTTATTTTTCAATTTATTTTTAATAAGAAATTTTTCAGCGACGATTTCATCTTTTTTATTGCAATAGATCCTCATTTTTTTATCAGTTACTTTTATCCCTATCTTTCTTTCCAAATCCAGGTAATACTCCAATTCATATTTTGAGCCGTCAAATGGAACTGAAATGTTATAGGTAAAACCCTCGCCCCTCCTGTCGAACCCAACACTAAATTTTATATTGCAAAGCCAGTTGAACAATCCAAATAGCCAGGATTTCTCAAGAACAAAGCACAGGTCAAATTTTTCCTTCCTTATTTTTTCAATAAGTTTCGCAACTTCTGATATATTTTTTTTGTAAACAATTTTATCTTCAAATTCAATAATTCTATCTATATTCGGATTGTTTTTTAGTATGGCGGATGACCATTTCCCCACCAAATAGGATATTTTAGATTCAGGATATCTCTTTCTTAGAGCTGTCAAAAATGGAGTACTCATCAAAACATCCCCAAGTGCTCCAGAACGAATAATTAAGATTTTTTTAGGATTATCAGGAATGGTTTTTCTTCTAAATAAAAAGAACAATTCTCCCATTATGCAACTTATTTTTGTAGTTAACATTACAATCTCCCCAAAATATGATTAATTTTTAATCTCAAAACCACAGTGTAGCCTTTAAGTAAAGCCCTGAGGCTCAGTTTAGACTTGCCAAGCTTTCTATCTATGAATTCAATAGGTATTTCAACTATTTTAAATCCCTTAAGATGTGCTTTAAATAAAACTTCTTGCACTATGTCAGGTCCTTTGGAAATCAACTTATCTGGATTTATTTCTTCAAGAACATTTCTTCTGAAGCACCTGTATCCCGAGTTGCAATCCCGTACCTTAATGCCCAGCATTATTTTAATATACAGATTTGCGAGTTTAGTTACAGTCCTTCGTGTAACCCCTCTATCACTATCAGAGCCGCCCTTTATTAATCTTGAGCCCAGAACAACATCAGCTCTTTTAATAGCCCTAAGAAAATTAGGAATATATTTAGGATTATGCGAGAAATCAGCATCCATTTCTATAACATAATCTGCCTCATTTTTAAGGCAGTATCTATAGCCTGCAATTCCGGCCAGCCCTCTCCCCCTACTCCCTTTTCTCAAAAGCAAGTTTACCCTTTTATTCTTTTTCATCAACTTTTTGACTATTTTCCAAGTGCCATCTGGACTATTGTCGTCAATAATTAGAATCCCTATTTTCGGAAATTTCAATATCTCCTTTATTAGTTTTTCAACATTTTCACTTTCATTATAGGTAGGAATCATTACAATTGTTTTCATACAGTCCAGAATCAGGGCGAGATTTAAAAATATATTTAAACACTTATAGATTTTTCTTTATTATGGGCAGTGGCATTAAGGATGTATTGGCTGTTTTTCTATTAGTCGCAATATCAGCCTTAATATGGACCCTCCCTTTTCAGAATAATCAGTATCCATACGGGGATGTCGATTCAAGCACACATTTTACATTGGGAGACTATATGGGGCAAAATGACAAACCAGTTTATTTCTTGCCATACTACATCAATGGAACCATAAGAGGGGTTGTAGTGGGTTACGGCTGGCTCAATGAAGGCAAACTCTGGTATTGCCCGCAATATCATCTCACTGAAGCCATAATGCAATTGTTTTCAGCCTCCAGAGTTTTGCCCATATTCTTGTTTTTTGCATTCGCTAGCTCGTTAATAGCAATAACAACCTATCTCTTGATTAGATATCTTTATGGGAGTTTGCCAGCTTTAATTTCCGGATTAATTTTAATTTTTTCATTTAGGGATATCATGTGGTATTTGGCAGGGCAATATCCCCAGGTCCTTTCTTTTGCAATAGTCCCGTTGGTAATTTATGCTGTTTATAGGTATATGCAGTCATTCAAAGAGAAGAAACCAAAATCCGTTTATTTGTATTTGGCAATGATTTTGATTGCAGCACAATTTTTCATACACCCTCAGGCAATAATTACATCCATTCTGCCATTGGCAATTTTTTCCATAATTTTTATTATCAGAGAAAAAATATTTTTTATAAATATAAAACACATTGTTATTAGTCTAATAATACTTTTTGTGCTCGTATCAAGTTTTCTCCAATTTCCATTAGGAAAATCTTCTATATACAAGGATTTGTCAGCCATGAAAGAACCAAGGAGCAGCTACGGTTTAGATATTTTTATGAAATGGTATGGAGCTTTGGAGCCAGTCGGGTTTCATAACGAAGATTATTGGTCTACAAAAAGGATTTACTCAAACCTTATGATTCCATTTATATTTTTTGGGGCGATTTATTTGGTGCTAAGAAGAAAAAATCAGGATTTGCTAATTCTTTCAATGCTCTTATCTTTTTATTTGCTAATGCACCTCTCTTTTTTGACTGCAGGCAGGGCTGAAAGATTAATTGAGACAGAGGCTCACATAATTTATCCATTAATGGTTATCGGGGCAGTAATTGCAGTTCCAAATTTTATCTCAATATTTAAAATTTCAAAAGAAATTAAATTGATGTTAAAATATGGCCTTGCTGTGGCCCTTGTATTAATATTTATTTTAACCATAGGCATTAATAATTACAAAACTTTGAAAGAGGCATATCCCGGACTCGCAAGAATAACACAGGCTCAGTATGATGCGTCAGAGTGGATGCGAACCAATCTTCCTGAAGAAGCCGATATATATATTTTCAGAAATGACTTTCCCACACAACTGCCCATTTTTCAGAATAACTTTCCCACTTTCTATACCAAGAAGAAATGGATTCAGGCGTTATCATTAAGGCACGTGGACTGGAATTCTCAAGACGCGACAAATTCCACATATGTGATTCTTGATATGTCAGATATTTACGCAGTTTACGGGCAGCAGGGATTTAATGAAGCGCAAAAAGAGACTGATTCATATATTAAAAATGCAACATTGTTGTATGATAAGAACTATGTAGGGGTGTATAAACGTGCCCAATAGTAATTTTTTAAAAAATTGGACAATAATTTTAGGTTTAATAATATTGTTATTAGTATATGCGTATTTGTTTAAATTTACTGGAGTAAGATTTATTTTTACGATATTTATTTTTGCCTTGCCAAGCTACTTAATCCTTAATTTATTTGAATTGGATGAATCAGAAAAAATAATCTTTTCATTTTTTGTATCAATAGGCATTATATCGTCTTCAGTATACTGGCTAGCTTTTGCTACACAATCCATACGGGTGGCATTTCTGTTGGTAGTCATCATTGTAATAGCAATAGCTTCTGCATTGAATATCTTAAAAGCCAGGAAATTATTTCTTTTCAAGGAAAAACATAAGCCCAAGGAAAATTAGCATATAGGCAGCTGGTAAAATGAAAATACTCTTTTGGATTGGAATGCCCAGCAATCCCAAATAATATGCAGGTATTCCTGTTAATATTGCCCCTAAAAGCGTTCCAATAACAAATCTTTCAACAAACTCCAGTTTTTCAAATATTAGATAAGAAAGAAGAATACCTGGAATAGCAAAAAGCCAGTAAAGCGATAAAACAGCCCTGATGATGGAAATTAAGGATTCCTTATAAAACACTATTTCAAGAATTATGCTAAATATTATAAAAGATAAAATAAAATACAAAATATCTTTCTTTATCCCTTCAATTTTACGCCCCAATGCAATCCTCCCCGGGCTTTAGATTTTTCAATATACTGACGAATTGGTTGCTGCGGACTTCCTGCAATCCCTGCTTTAGCATTTTTTCTCTAATGGCAAGGTTATATTGATTCGAAACAATTCCATTATTTGAATTTGCGTATTTGTCAAAAATGACATAATCAAAGCTGCACAAATCCCTAGCACCGAAAAAATATTCTGAATTGTAATCTTTTGCATAATATCCAAAAGTCAAAATGCCTTTTCTATATGGAAGCATTGCACCCCCGTCTCCAGGTATTTTTGTTACATAAAATCTTTTTATTGTGTTGTTGTTCAGTGCGTTTAAGTAGTCATCCCTGCCTATAAGATAATGCTCCCTTTTAGAATTTCTCAATAATGCATCCTGAAAATATATGTCCCCATATAGAAAATAAAGCTTTGAATTCTCTTCCGTATTTTTGCTGAGCCACGTCAATGCGTCCCAGTGATAAGAATCCATCATGCTTGCATTTCCAGGCAATATATTTGAATTTAAAACAATGACAATCAAAATCAAAAGGGAAATTACCGAAGAAATGAGGATATTTAATTTTCTTATTACAATTTTAACCATATAATATACGCCAATTCCAAATAAGACGGACAGATATATTGGCCAAAAAAATCTTAGCTGGAAAGCCCGCCAACTAAAACCGACATAATTTGTAAATCCTAAAATCAGCATACTGATTCCAATTGCAGGAACAATGCCTTTGGTTTTAATAAATGACAATACTGCTATGACTAATCCTATCAAAATAAAAATGAAGAATAATGGAGGAAAGTGTTCGCTCGCACGAAAAAGCTGAAAATTGCTAAAATTGCCCAAATAAAAGCCAGGATTTGCAACCCATGTAGGTGCAATATTGAAACTATAAGGCTGCGCAACCATCCAGGTAAATCTAAATATGATCAGGTAATAAAAGGAAATTATCAAGGCCAGAACGGTTCCCTTTACAATTTCTATTGTTTCCTTCAAATCAAATTTTTTTAACAATAGTTTTGCTGCCAAGTACATGAGTAAAAAAAGGAAAAGAAAGACTGTTTCTGAAGTGTGGGTCATCATAACCCCCGATGTGAATATTCCAAAAATAACAAATCCCCATTTTGAATCCAGCTTCAGTAGGCTCCACAGTGCCCCAATTAAGAATATATTGCTCAGCGCAGCTGGCCAGTGTCCCCATGTAAAAGCTATCAGTGTGTTCGTTGTAAAAATAAAAACAGTTAAGGGCATTGCCAAAATTGCTACATTTTTGCTGAAGCTTTTTATTATAAAATACATAGCAAGCATTCCTAAAATAGTGAATAAAAACAAGAATAAAAAAACG
>Ga0315275_10006664_pt1 | contig 11075 bp, 8 predicted proteins | sample YL17G03_0_MG_FD_205557 | JGI IMG/M metagenome (GOLD analysis project Ga0315275, IMG submission 205557) | Sediment microbial communities from Yellowstone Lake, YNP, Wyoming, USA - YL17G03_0 | ecosystem: Environmental > Aquatic > Freshwater > Lake > Sediment | place: USA: Wyoming | collected...
AATTAATCATTAATAATTAATACAAATAATAAGTATAATTCATATAATCATTATTTTAATATATATTTGTATTTATTAATTAATTTAATATAATTAATCACTTATTTTTTCATTAACACAAATTGTTTTGCATACATTTTTAATTATTTTATTTTCTATTTCAGTTACATCGTCTGTTGTTGCTTTTATAACTTCCATATATTCATCTTTCTGTTTAGATATTTGCATGCAATTTGGATTTGCTTCTTTAAATTTATGAATATTTTTAATTTGTATGCCCGATGCTTTTTTAATTGCTGCTTTAGTTTTAATCTGGTCTTCGTCCTTTTCCCATGTATCATTTTTAATATAAATTGTTTCTCTCTTTAGATCTGTACAATGTATGGGACGTTGTGTTATAGGTAGTTTATTTAAATTTTCAATAAATATATTAGACAATCCATTTGCTAATCCTTTACTTCTCGTGTACAAAAGGTCTTGTAGAGAGATTTTAATAGTATCTAAAAAACCATCCATGCTAATAGCATCCTTACAGTTTTCATTTAAAAATACCTTAATGCTTACTTTATTATTAGTTATATTATTTGTTGTATTGTTATTTCCAACTTTTGGTATAAGTTCACTAATATGCTCATTTTGTTTAATTATTATATTTTTCATTTCATTATTTTCTTGCAACATTTTAATAAATAATTCTTTATAATTAACATCTTCATCGTTGGATGAGGAATTTACATAAAGTTTTTGACAAGAATCGTATTTAATACATTGTTTTCTATGAGCATAAAGACTAGACTTATGTTTATATTTGTTGCCACAATGACATGCGTGTAAAATGGGATTTTCTCCCAAACATGATGATGATACTATAGGATTAATCCTATATTCATGTTTTCTGGTTGATAGATGTTTCGTAAAATCTTTTTTGTTACACGTATTATAATGACACAGTTCGCATGCGAATGTGTTGGGGATTTTGGGGGACATTTTTGTAGTATTATTGTATTAATATATATTATTTATCCCTAAATCATTTTTTATTATATATAAAATTATGTGACAAAATTAAAATATTTACGTCTTTATAATAATATTTTTATATTTCAATAATGCACATATATGCCAGATTTTAGTCATTTTAATTTAGAAAATAAATAAAATTAAAAATATTGATGTTAATTTCAAAATTTATTTAATTTATTTATTTTATTCATTTTATTTTATTTATTTTATTTTATTTATTTATTTTATTGTCAAATTTTAATGAAAAATAATTTGACATTTTTTTATTTTGAATAATTGATAATAAACTATATTAAATTCTTTAAATTGAACATTAAATAATATATATAAAGCCATTGTTGGGATTTCTCCCAAAAACGATAGGATTTTTAGACATGGTCTTATAAAAAGAGACGTTCGTAGAATTTCATGTCCAGTTGTGATGCGGAAAAAATAAAGTTCTATTATTTGGGATTTTTTTTGGGGATTTTGTAGTAGGATTTGTAGGATTGGACTATTTGGCTTATATTGGAGTTCGTATGAATAAAAAAAATCAGTTGGTCACAAATTAAAAATCAAAAAATAATTTTTACAGCATTATCATCACAAGTCAATTTTCGTGTTTTTCCATTTTCAAGAAGAGTCTGGCCGATTTAAAAATGGACATTTTAAAATGTCCAAAATCCGTTCGGCCAAATTAGTCTTGAGAATCAATAAAATAGAAATTTTTTTAAATTAAATTAAATAAAATAAATAAACAAAAATAATTAAACAAAATACACAATGTTTATTTATTTATTAATTAATTAAATGGCTGATACTTTTGATTTCCATTTGTTTCCATCGTCTGATTAATAATTTACAATTAAGTTACAATCCGGTCCATATTTAAAGCGAAATAAATTATTTTATAATCAGTCTGATACTTTTGATACTTCTCTGGTTTCCAATGTTGGAAACGAAAAAGTATCAGACATTTTTTAACTTTTTTTCTAGTTGGTCATAAATATTTTTTCAATAAATTTATTTTAGAGCATTATCATCACAAGTCATTTTTTCTGTTTTTTAACTTTCAATAAGAGTTCAGCCGATTTAAAAATGGACATTTTAAAATGGACATTTTAAAATGTCCAAAATCCGTTCGGCCAAATTAGTCTTGAAAATCAATAAACAGAGATTTTTGAAAATAAAATAAAAATAAATAAATTGAATGAACAAAAACATTAAATAATCATTTAATTAATTATTTAATAATATAATAAATAAATTAATGAAAGTATTTTAAATATTTAATAATAAAATATTTGAATTGCATTTGTTAGATTTTTCTAATTTAATTTAATAAATAATTATTTAACATTTTATTAATTCATATCCATCGCTAGTTTTAACTCGTTTATATTCGTCATCGGTTGCGTGGAATAGATCATGACATTCTTCGCATAAAGACATTAAATTTGCAGGATGATTTTTATGAAAATTTTTAATATATTTATTTCTCTCATTGGCATTTCGTTGAAATTGCAAATGGTGGACTTCATCACTAATGTTTTGTTTACACATTTCACATTTGCCTTTTATTTTTTTACTATTAAAATGTGATGTATTGAATGATGTAGTGGTGGAAGTCTCTGGATAATATTTTGTTCGCATTTGATGCGCCCGATTAAGGAATGTTTCTGGCAATTGAAGTGCTTTACAAACTTCTAACCCATACATATTTTGTCCGGGTCCTTCTTTAAGTTTGCGATCATAAACTAATTTTCCAGTTTGTCTATCAAACATGACGGTCATGTGTGTCATTTTCAAATTTTGAATATTAGTAATTTCAGTCCATGATGTAATTTCATGAAAATGTGTTGCAAAAATATAACTGCTATTTAATCTATCTAAATATTCTAGCCCTGATGCAAAAATGCTGGTGGCTGATCCTTGTTCTGTTCCTGAACAAAGTTCATCTCCTAAAATGAGACTGTTTTTATCTGCCATATTTAAAATTGTACGCAATTCAGACATTTCAACCGCGAAGGTGGATTGTCCTTTAAAAATATTATCATTTCCTAGAATGCGAGTAAATATGTAACTATATGGTGAAAACTCAAATTTGCTACAGGGTACATAAAGTCCTGATTGCGCCATTATAATTGCGATTCCAATAGAACGAATTAAACTGGTTTTTCCTACGGCATTAGTTCCAAATAAAAGATATCCATTAACATCATCTCCAATACTAAGGTCATTTGTGACATAAAGTTCGCGTGTCTGAATGTGTTCAATAAGGCAATGACGAATGTCCTCAAATTTTATAAATGCTTTGTCTCGCGGTTCTATTACAGGTTTACAATAATTGTATTTATGAGCAATATAACATCTGCATTGTAATGTATCTAATGTAGTAATATATTTACAAATATTATTTAATCCTTCTTGTTTTTGAATTAATTGTTCAATAAATGAATTATAAAATTTAATTATTTCTTTAACGATTTCATCTTTTGCGGTTTGAATTAATGAAGATATTTTCCCAATTTCATGACTACACACAATCTGATTGCTATCGCTACTACCATTTGGCCTGTATTCTAAGAGAGATAAATCCAATGTAAATGTTTCTTCAATATTATCAATTCTAGATACATAATTAATATTTACAATTTTATTAGTCATTTTAGAAATTTGATTTTTAAGAAATGTTAGACGACGTTTAGTGCCGATTAGACAATCTTCACTTTTGGAGGTTTCGTGTATCTTTACGAGTTCTGAAGATGCTTTCTTTTCAAATGATTGGATCAATCCAGATAGATAACTGCGTATGCTTTCAAATTTATCTCTTGAATCAAAATATTCTTTAATTTTATCATCTATAGTTAAACAAATACCTTTTTTAATAAAGGTCAGATGTTCAACTGAACAACTATATAATCCATCATATGTAATTTCGTTGATGTGTTCTGCTTTGTTAACATCAAACGCTTGTTCAATGGCATTTACAATTGAAATACAATCCTCCTCAATTAAAGGTTGATTCATATAGTTCATTAATTTTTTGTCTTTTACAATCTTCTTGTAGAGAGAAATAATAATATTAATGTTATGATGTAATGTTGTAATATCTTTTGGTGTTATTTTTTTGATAATTAATTTTCTAGTTAATTTTTCAATATCTTTAATAGTTTGAAGTTGTTTTCTATAAGTCTCCCAATTATTTTTAATTAACATGTGTTCAGTAATATCATAAAATTCATTTAATTTATTACTATCTTTAATTGGGTTCAGTAATTCTGAATTAAACGTACGTTTTCCCATGTTTGTAACACAGTTATTCAAGAATCCACAAACTGATCCCAATTTACCAGTATACCGATTGTCGCCAATGATATTGAGTTGATTGAGTGAATGATTGGCTAAAATTAATCTATCCGAGCAATTTTCAAAGATGGGTTGTGAAATTTTATTAACTAAATTGGGGTTATGTTTATATACAAAATCTAAAAGAAAACAAAACGCTTGAGTTGCAATTGAATAATTTTGATAAGTGTCAAAAAATATTTCATCATTAATTGTTGGGAAATATGTTTTAATAATTTCACTTTGATAATTTTGTTTTTCGCATTTTTCGGCAGTTATATAATTCGCATCACTTTCATTTTTGGTATCAACTTTCAATATAGAGCGAGAAGTTATGTTGCAGAATTTAATAATGTCATCAATTTGATCATTTGCTATGTTGTGAATTATTAAAATTTCTGATGGATTATTAATAGAAATATATCTCTCTAATTCGTCGTATGTAGATGGGTCGTGTTGATAATTGTTAGAGAATTCAAAAATAGATGATTTTCCTGTAAAAATATCTAGATTGGAAAGTCCAACATGTATTTTTTCCTGCGAATTTCCAAATCCCTTTGAATAATGGATCCAAACACACGTGGTATTGTTAGATAAAACATCAGGTTCATTGTTCCAATATGTTCCGGGTGAAATTACTTGGGAACATTCTCTCACAAAACCTCCTGCAACTTGTTTTTGTTCATATACTGGAATTGTAAACCCAGCCTCGTGTATTTTTTTAATATATTTTTCAACAACTTCTATTTTAAATCCTGCTTGAAGAGCATGCTTGCCACGAACTGAAAAGTTTTTTTGAGCAATTTTAAGGTCACATAGACGAGTAATGTCTTCAATGCGACTTCCTGAAATATCGCCGGTTTTTTTGTCTTTTAGTGCATAAATTTCAAAAAAGGCTCCATTTTGATAAAGCACGATTACATTTTCACCACGATCTTTAATCCATTGTTCAGTTATTTTCAAATACTCTTCAGTACAAGCCATTGTTATAAGTTAGTCTAATATACTATTCTCTCCTTAAGTAGTTTATGATATATATACTACATGATCAATAAGAAAAAATGGAATCTGCTATTTTTTTGCTTCCTTGACTAGAAGGTTCTATGTCTTGGACTAAATCGGAAGGCTCCTTAATTATTTCATCTATGTTTAAAATATGATAACCTTCAAACTTATTTTTAATTAATAATTTATTCCATAAATCAATTGATTTATAATACATTTTATAATAGGTTGAACGCGGATGATAAATATTTAATGCTATAATTTTGGATTTTGGAAATTTTGTTTTTATATTATTAATTGCTTTTAAATAATCGTTAAATAATTCATTAACATTTTGTTGATTTTGAGATGACAAATTTAAAATGTCATTTCCTCCAATTGATAGAAAAATATAAGTACTTGGTTTGTTATATTCAGATGAAATCTTACTTAATTGTTTATTAATATCTTTAATTTTTGAATTGTCTACCGCAAAATTGTAAACATTTTTGGTTTTTTTTTTAATTATGTCAAAAACGGAATTTCCATTAGGAACATATTTTGAATTATTTAATACACTATCTCCTACAAGTATTATTGTTTTTTTATTGGACGTAAGTCCTTCTTTTATGAATTTAATGTCCTTTAAATTACAAACAATAATAAATCCTATAAATGCTATAAATTTTAGTAAATTTGTATTCATATAATAATAATGAATATATAAATAATAAAAAAATCATTTATACATATTTATACATGTTTATACATATTTGTACAAATGAATTTTTTGTTAGATGACAAAAACATTAAATTTATTAACACAAATTGGATTGAATTAAATAAAACATTACAATCATTTATCATTCATAAAATGTTGAATAGTTTTAATGAAAAAAAATACAATAAAATATTAAACATATATGAACGATTTTCTAAAAAAAAATGTGTTGTTAATTTGTATTATGAAAATAATAATTTAGAAGGTATTTGTATATCTTGGAAAATTGATAAATTTATATATCTTGATAAATTTTTTTCTATTAATTTTAAAAAAGGAGTTGGCGGTAGCATGTTAAAATTATTTATAGAAAAATATAAAAATGATAATGTTATTTGGAGAACAAATGAAGATCTGACTTATTTTTATCTTAAAAATAATAGCGTAAATAAGTTTTTTAATTATGGAACAAATCATGAAAAAGATTATGTATTTATGGGAATTAAAAATCATGTTTTTTGGGAATATGAAGATATAAATAATTTAAAAATAAATAGTTGTTTCCAATAAATTTAAATTCATTCGTTTATTATTATTTATTTTAAATAAATAAGCAATAATATAGTAAAATGAGTGAAGAATTTAACTATAGAATGATTTATAATGAAAATACTGGGTACGGCGCTTATTTATGGTTTTTGCCCATGTATGTAATAGGAATGTCGTATATTATAGGAATGTTAATTCGTATGTTAGTTGATTTAAGTTTTAAAGATTGTACATTTTTTGGGTTAGCAATTTCTATTATAATAACTGGTTGTTTTTTTTATTTTGTTGAGACAAAAATAAAAATTCAAGATACTACAAAAATGTTTAAACAATTAACATCTAAACTTTCTATTTACTAATATGTTTAATTTAATAATATGTGTTATTCAGATATTATTAATACATAAATTAATTTTAAGTTTAAAGAAATATATTTTATTTTATGAATTTATGAATTTATGAAATTATGTAACAATGTTTCTTTTGATTTATTTGTAATGTCTCCTGATAAAACAGATTGTTCATATAATGTTCTAAGTACATCAGTTGGCGCAATTGTTCCTGCTTTTATTAGATTTTTCTCTCTTAAATAATCTTTGACATCTGCCAATGTTTTTTGTTTTAACAGCGCATGCTCGTCTTTGATTTTCTTTCTAGTTTGTCTATTTTTAATTAAAATTCCTACAGTTTTTCCTTTTTTACCTAAATTATATTTAATGGTTCTTGTTTTAACTTTTACAAGTTGTTTTGAAGTATTTTTATTATTTTGTTTATATTTATTCTTAACTTCCTGAAATCTTTTGTCAATGTCTGACTTTTCTACCGGAGTGGATTTATAATCATCTATGGTTATATGATTATTGTGATGTTTGTTTCGTTTGTGTGTATGTCTGGTCCACTGCCTATATGTCGGTAACTTTCCTCCTTTTAAATTGCTATAAGGTGGGGCTTGTTTAATAGTATTAAATGTTAAATTACTTTTATCTATTTTATCGGTAGAAATTTTATCACTAATGATGGTTGGATTTTCTGCAGGTAATTCTTCTGCAATAGTGGGTTCATGTCTAATAGTATTTGGTATAATTTGAACATTTGTAATAGGTTCAGTGTATTGTTCAGGTATTAATTGGTTAGATGAATTTAAATTAACTGGCATTTGTAAATGTATCGGCGCGGGCAAATTATTTGGCGCTTGTAACTGTAGAGGCATTGCTACATTCATATGCATAATTATTTGTGGTTGAGTATACATATGATTTTCTGCTAAATCGCTTGGTAATTCTAAATTAATTATAGGTTTATTACCATTCAATGCTTGTTTTAATGTCTGATTTTTATGTTTTTTTTCTTTTTTAGTTTTATTATGATTGTTATGTCTGTTGGACAATTCTTGTAAAAATTCCAATGATTTATTAAATTCAGTGTCAAATTGTTTAATATTTTCTGTGTTTTTGTCAGTAGTGTCAGATGTATTTTCTGTTTTGCTAGATTGTTGTTCTTTTTTCTGAAAGTCTCTTATTTTTCCTAAAAGGGCCTTACGTAAAGTGCTGGGTCCTTTGTATCCAGTAGGTTTTTGTTTTTTCTCTCTATTTTTTAATGTATTTTTGCTACTTCCTTTGGCGGACATAAACAATTTCGGATTGATTTGTAAACTTTTTGTAGAAGACATTTAATATATATTCAAAAATTAAAAAATTTTAAGAAGTTAATTGCGTTTTTCAATTATACATGGAATATTGAATTACATTATCAATTTCATTATTATTTTTTAGATGTTTTGCCCCATCATTGTTAAGAAACATCTTAAATCCTTTGTCTAAATCGGTTTTATTAATTTTTGTTTTTTCTTCGTTTGGTTTGCAAAATACTCTGTGACTGTGAGCAATTTTTGTTTTAGTAAATAGTGTTTCCATGTCTCTTCCATAAAATTTGAAATATTTTAGATTATCTTCAAACCATTTTACATTAATGTCTGATGCTTCATGGAGTGACCATCCATTTTCATTTATTTTTTTAATAAAAATGTTCATTAAATCATCTCCTGTATAGTCATCTGTTTTAAATCTCCATGTGAATCTAGAATTTAATCCTTGATTATATTTAAAGAAACATTCATCAAGTTCTTTTTCATATCCGGCAATAATAACCATTATTTTATCTTTATGGTCACTTAAAGCTTCACACAATGTATCAATGCATTCTTTTGAAAATGTATCTTTGTTTCCAGTATTTCCAAGAGCATATGCTTCATCAATGAATAATACTCCTCCCATAGACGATGTAATGACTTCTCTGGTTTTAATTGCGGTTTGTCCTAGATATCCAGCGATTAAATCTGATCTAGTTACCTTCTTAAATTTACCATTTTGTAAAACCCCAAGATTGCAAAATATTTTTCCTAATATTTTGGCCACCTCTGTTTTACCTGTTCCGGGTGGTCCGTAAATAACAGTATGCATAAAATCTCCCTCATTTGTATTATTAATTTTGTGTAAGTTTTGAGAAAAATATATTATCTGTTCAATAACACTATTTTTAAGTTCATTCATTCCAATCATATTTTTAAGTTGAATTAGATATGGTTTAATTTTATACAATGATGTCATGTCTATATTGTATTTTGCGTTTTCTATTATAGGGTTTGAATTGATCATATTAATTAAATCGTCTAATGTATTTATTTCTACATCAATTGTTATGGTTTCTATCTCAATTATGTATTTTTTATTATTTTGTGTTTTTTCTAGTGGGTTATGGTTACCTAAATTTTGTAGAGTATCTCCAAGAGCAATTGGAGGAGGCATTGATACATTATTGAATAATTTATTAGGCATTATAATGTTGCAATCATTGCATTTGCACATAGCATTTGACGGCATAAAAAAACTAGGGGGTACCATTCTTGCATTGTTATTTAACGCAATTGATAAAATAGATGATGTAATGTCATTTGTAAGTGTTTTTTTTCTCTCTTCGTTGTCATTTTGAAAAGGTTCATTTGGATCATAATTTGTGTTTGGTTTTGGAAATAGGAAGTTCTTCTGATTAAATTCTTCATTATGTTTGTCTTCTAATTGTTTAAAATCTTCCTTTGTAATGGGTTCTTTTATTAATGTTGTATTTATATTTTGTTTAAATATTTCATCAATGTTATTTATAATATTTTTAGATTGTCGTGTTTTATTAAATTGTTTATTTAAATTATTGTTAGAATAACCCATTGTTTAATAACATTATGAAGATATATTTATATTTATATTTAATAAAAGATGTTATTCAGAACGAATGTTTTTGTGTTGTTTGGAGACAAGATATAAATAAAAGATTTAAAGATAAATTGAAATGAAAAATAACCCATAAATAATTTGAAAAGAAACAATGAACAAGATGTCGCATGAAATGCCTGAATTTACTAAGAATGATAAATATATTGAGGAGCCTTGGGACATTATTGGTTCGTATTTCAAAGGTCATCATTTGAAGCAATTGGTGAGACACCAAGTTGAATCATACAATGATTTTGTAACCTTTCAAATTCAAAAGACCATTGACATGTTTAACCCAGTTCAGGTTCGCTCTGATCATGATTTTGTCAAAGAATTTAATAAACATAATCTAGAAACATTTATAACCTTTGAGAATTTTAATATTTATCGCCCCCAAATCCACGAAAATAATGGAGCTACTAAGTTAATGTTTCCCCAAGAGGCTAGACTGCGTAACTTTACTTATGCGTCTAACATGACAGTAGACATAAATATTAAATATGTTATTAGAAATGGCGAAGGATTAGAGAACATCCAATCCATTCATAGAAAATTACCCAATATTCAAATTGGAAAACTTCCCATCATGCTACGGTCAAACATTTGCGTGCTTAATCAATACAATCATATTGATAATAAAATTAGCGGCGAATGTAAGATGGATCCGGGTGGTTATTTTATTATTAATGGTTCTGAAAAAACTTGTCTGGGTCAAGAAAGGGCGGCCGAAAATCAAATTTATTGTTTTGATGTTTCTAAGAATAATAATAAATGGAGCATAATGGCTGAAATTAAATCTGTTCCTGATTGGAAATGCATTTCTCCTAAACAGATTTCAGCAATGATTGCTTCAAAAAATAACGGATTTGGTCATGGAATTGTAATCCAAATTCCTCGTGTGAAAAATCCTATTCCGATCTTTATCTTATTTCGCGCACTTGGAATTATTAGCGACAAAGATATTTGTAAGAAAATTGTACTAGACCTTGAAAATGATAGCACTCAGCGAATGCTAGATGAATTAAAAGGGTCTATTGTTGAAGCAAATAAATGCATTACGCAAGAGGATGCTATTGCTTACATCACGCAAAATGTTATGTACACTCCTATGAATATGGATAAGGAAACTGGAATTCGTAAGAAATCTGAATTTACTTCAGAAGTACTGAATAACGATTTATTCCCGCATTGCCAAACGATGGAGC